>Ga0210040_10010617_pt1 | contig 10534 bp, 7 predicted proteins | sample CryGeyCG12114_NA_FD_185462 | JGI IMG/M metagenome (GOLD analysis project Ga0210040, IMG submission 185462) | Groundwater microbial communities from aquifer - Crystal Geyser CG19_WC_8/21/14_NA (SPAdes) (version 2) | ecosystem: Environmental > Aquatic > Deep subsurface > Groundwater | place: USA...
CCGCCACTCCGTGCGCATCCTTCAGAACGGTTGCGCGCTTCCCCAGCGGCTCGCCACGGCGAGCGACGAGCACGAGATCGTGCCCGCGTTCGGCCAGGGCATCGGCAAAGGCCGCGCCAATGCCGGAGGACGCCCCGGTTACCAAGGCGGCACCGCGCGATGGCGGCGCCACCCGATCACCTCCCCGCCGATCAGCCATTCAGCGACCGCTCCCGCAGCACTTCCGCGCGAGCGAGATGCCGCCGTTCCGAGTTCGCGGGCGGGACGATACCGCAGGCCATGTCAGAAGTTGTACTTCGCCGTCACGGCCCACCGGCGTGGAGCGCCCGGGTAGCCATAGATCTGTCCGTTGAACAGGACGTTGTCGATCCTGTTCTCGTAGTAGTACTTGTCGAACAGATTGGTGACTTCGGCAGCGATCTCCCAGGTCCGGTCCTCGGAGAGGTAGGACAGGCGCGCATTGGCCAGCGTGCGCGAATCGATCCGGTTGGCCGGGCCGTTCACCGGGTCGGTGAAAAGCTCCGACTGATGATTCACGTCGACCCGCGGGATCACCGAGCCGCTGCCGGCGAGATCGATCTCGTACTGGGCACCCACGCTCCACTTCCAGTCGGGGGAGAACGGCGCCACCATGTCCATGCCGATCGTAGGGACGTTGTTGAGTTCGTAATAGTCGAAGTCCACGTGGCTGAGCGAGGCGTCGATGTTGAGGCCGGGAACCGGCTCGGCAAACAGCTCGACCTCGAAGCCCTGAATGTGCGCGCTGCCGACATTCTGCGGGCCCGCGCAGGGAAACGGGGTGGAGGGCGGCGGGCAAGTCGCCGCCTGGAGCTGGATGCCCGTGTAGTCGCTGTAGAAGTACGCAGTGTTGAGCGTCACCAATCGATCCAGCAGCGACATCTTCAGCCCGCCTTCCCAAGTCCCGATGCGCTCCGGCCCGAACGGATAGACCTGGTCGGGGAAGAAGGGCTGCCCGTTAGTGCCGCCGCCCTTGAACCCGGTGGCGTACTGGGCATAGGCGAGGATGTCGTCCGTCAGATCGAAGCCGATATTGGCGCGATAGTCCCAGCTGTCCCCTCTGTAGTTCCCTTCCAGGCCGTAAAGGCCGGGCACCGGGGTCTCGTTGCCGTCGGGAACGGTGCGGTAGAAGACGTAGTCCTTCTTCTCCTTCGTGTACCGGATCCCGCCCGTCAGGTGCAGGCGCTCGAGCGGGTCCCACTGGACCTGGGCGTAGCCAGCCCTCGACGTCGTCTCTGTGTCGTCATCGTTGAAGAACAGGTTGTTGATGTATTGGATATCGACGCGCTGGTCTCCGTTGAAGTAGGCATCGAGGTAAAAAGCGCCGAGCGTGAAGGTCAGGCGGTCGGTCACTTCGCCATTAAGCCGCAATTCCTGCGAGAACTGATGGCCGTTATAGCCGAGCTGCAGGTTGCTGATCGGGATGGGCGTGCCATCGCTATCGCTGGCGACGTACTGATCGAAGGCGCGGTAGGCGGTGATCGACTTGATCTGCAACCTTTCCGACAGTGCGACATCGACGGTGGCCTGCACGCCCCAGGCGTCCGTCTCGCTCCGCGGATCGAAGCAATAGGGCGCGGTGCCGCCGAAGGCGTTGCGATTGCAGTAGTCTGCATAGGAGGTGTAGGTGCCGCCGGTCGCGAAGGTGCTGTCGGCCCGGAAGCCGGCGAGGCTTTCGGCCGGCACGGCCGAGGGATTCGGTGCCTCGATCAGCATGTCGGCGGAAGGTTCGGAATTCTCGTCGACGTAATCCGCGCTGAGGTTCACCTCGACCGCTTCGGAAGGCAGCCAGCGCAGCGCGACGCGCCCCGCCACGTAAGCCTCGCCAGCGGAATGGCCGAGCTTACAATCCTCCGATTGGCTCACCTGGGTCGGAAAGTCGGACCCGGGATTGAGGCAGCCAAAGTCGAGTCGGGTGATGTAACCGCGTTCCTCCTTCGCTGCACCGTTGATGCGGACGAAGAGATCGTCGGCGATCGCAAAGTCCGCGGCGGCGCGCGCCTCGATCCGGTTGAAGCTGCCATAGGTGAGTTCGGCATAGCCCTCCCCCGACCCTTCCGGCTTCTGGCTGAACAGCTTGATGGCGCCGCCGATGGAGTTCTTCCCGGCCAACGTGCCCTGCGGGCCACGAAGCACCTCCACACGGTCGAGGTCGAGCAGGCGGAACAGCCCGCCATGCATCGAGGCGATGTACACGTCATCGACATAGGTGCCGACGCCCGGCTCGTAGAACGGCGCGCTGTTGTACTGGCCGATCCCGCGAATGTAGGCAATGAGCCCGCCGCCCCGCTGGCCAACGCCCTTCTCCAAAGACACATTCGGCGCCTGCGCGGCGATGTCCGACACGTCGTTCTGCGCGCGCGCCTCCAGCAACTCGCCGGATATGGCGGTGATCGCGAGGGGCGTGTCCTGCAGCGTCTGCTCGCGGAACTCCGCGGTGACGATGATGTCGTTGGTCGGATCGCGAAGCTCGTCGTCGGGATCGGCGACAGCCTGGTCCTCGGTGCCTTGAGCGAGTGCCGGCGCGGCCATCGCTAGCCACCCCGTCGCCGCGAGAAGCGCGACGCGCTGCGGCCAGCCACCGCGTGCGGGACCTCCACCAATCTGTAGCATCTCCACCTCCCCACTATCCATTATGGTATACTTGAATCGTCTAGCAATCGAGCTATACCCTTTGCTTTGGTCGCCGGTCAACCGGCGGTCCGCAAACGGAACGACAATCATGGTGAGGAGAGCCGTCTGATGGAGATGCCGGAATGAAGACCCGCGCCGCAGTCGCCTTCGCCCCGAAGCAGCCCTTGGAGATCGTCGAGCTCGATCTTGAGGGGCCGAAGGCGGGCGAGGTGCTGGTCGAGATCATGGCGACCGGCATCTGCCACACCGACGCGTATACGCTGGACGGCTTTGACTCGGAGGGGATCTTCCCCAGCGTGCTCGGGCATGAGGGTGCGGGGATCGTGCGCGAGGTGGGCGCTGGTGTCACCAGTGTGAGGCCGGGCGACCACGTGATCCCGCTCTACACACCGGAATGCCGCCAGTGTAAGTCCTGCCTCAGCGGCAAGACCAACCTGTGCACCGCGATCCGCGCCACGCAGGGCAAGGGCCTGATGCCGGACGGCACGACGCGCTTCAGCTACAAGGGCGAGCCGATCTTCCACTACATGGGCTGCTCCACCTTCTCGAACTTCACCGTCCTGCCGGAGATCGCGGCGGCGAAGATTCGGGAGGACGCGCCGTTCCAGACCAGTTGCTACATCGGCTGCGGCGTGACCACGGGCGTGGGCGCGGTGGTCAACACCGCCGATGTGCGGCCCGGCGAGAATGTCGTGGTGTTCGGCCTCGGCGGGATCGGCCTCAACGTGATCCAAGGCGCCAGGATGGCGGGCGCGGACCGGATCGTGGGCGTCGACATCAACCCTTCGAAGGAGGAGTGGGGCCGCCGCTTCGGCATGACCGATTTCGTCAACCCGAAAGAGGTGGAGGACGTGGTCGCCACCCTCGTGCAGATGCTGGACGGCGGGGCGGATTACTCGTTCGACTGCACCGGCAACACCAACGTGATGCGTCAGGCCCTCGAAGCCTGCCACCGCGGCTGGGGCACCTCCATCATCATCGGCGTGGCGGAAGCTGGCAATGAGATCGCCACGCGGCCATTCCAGCTGGTGACGGGCCGCAATTGGCGCGGCACCGCGTTCGGCGGCGCCAAGGGGCGCACGGACGTGCCCAAGATCGTCGACTGGTACATGAACGGGAAGATCGAGATCGACCCGATGATCACCCACGTCCTCTCCCTGGAGGAGATCAACAAGGGCTTCGACCTCATGCACGCGGGCGAAAGCATCCGCAGCGTGGTGGTGTACTGATGGGCATCGTTCACGTCACGACCCGCGGGGGCGACCAGTATCACCTTGCAACCAAGGACGGCATCACCTTGATGGAACTTATCCGTGACGCCGGAATCGATGAGTTGCTGGCGCTGTGCGGTGGCTGCTGTTCCTGCGCGACTTGCCATGTCCATGTCGATTCCGCCTTCGTCGGGACACTGCCGCCGATGAGCGAGGACGAAAACGACCTGCTCGACAGCTCGGATGATCGTGATGCGACCTCGCGCTTGTCCTGCCAAATCCCCGTGAGCGAGGCGATGGACGGCATGATGGTCCGCATTGCGGAGGAGGACTGAGTTTGGCCCAGGCCTATGACGCGGTGATTGTCGGCACTGGCCATGGCGGCGCGGCTGCCGCCATTGCCCTGCGCCAACAGGGCTTTGCTGGCTCGATCTGCATGATCGGGCGCGACAGCGTCCCTCCTTATGAGCGACCGCCCCTGTCCAAGGAATACCTGGCCCGCGACAAGCCGTTCGAGCGCATCCTGATCCGTCCAGAAAGCTTCTGGGCCGACAAGCAGGTCGACCTGTTGCTTGCCTCGGAAGTCACCATGATCGACGCGGAGGCGAGACGTCTCGTCCTGCGAAGCGGGCGTGCGATGACCTATGGTGAGCTGATCTGGTCAGCCGGTGGCTCGCCGCGCCGGCTCACCTGCGCGGGGTCACAGCTCGACGGCGTGCATTCCGTGCGCGACAAGGCCGATGTCGACCGGATCATGGCTGAACTCGATGGCGGAGCGAGGCGCGCCATCGTTATCGGCGGTGGCTATATCGGATTGGAAGCGACCGCGGTGCTCACCAAGCTGGGCTGTGAGGTCGTGCTGCTTGAAGCATTGGATCGGGTGCTCGCGCGCGTCGCGGGCGAGGAATTGTCGCGCTTCTTCGAGGCGGAGCATCGGGCGCATGGCGTCGATCTGCGCCTCGGTACGAAGGTCGATTGCCTGGAAGGGGATGGCGGCATGGTCACGGGCGTGCGCCTGGGAACGGGCGACGTGCTCCGTTGCGACATCGTTATCGTGGGAATCGGAATCGAGCCTGCTGTCGGGCCGCTGGCGGAAGCGGGCGCGCGCATCTCCAACGGTGTGGAGGTCGACGAATACTGCCGCACGAGCCTGCCGCACATCCACGCGATCGGCGACTGCGCCGCCCACGCCAGCGCCTTTGCGGACGGCGCAACGATCCGCCTCGAAAGCGTGCAGAACGCCAATGACATGGCCCTCGTCGCGGCCAAGGACATCTGCGGCAAGCCCGAGCCATACCGGGCAACGCCATGGTTCTGGTCCAGCCAGTACGATCTCAAGCTGCAGACCGTCGGCCTCTCGCTCGGCCACGACGCCACCGTGATCCGCGGCCAGCCGGAAGGCCGCAGCTTCTCGATCATCTACCTGCGCCAGGGAACGGTCGTCGCTCTGGACTGCGTCAACGCCATGAAGGACTACGTCCAAGGAAGAAAGCTGGTCGAGGCCGGTGCGCAAGGTCTTCCCGAGGTCCTCGCCGACACCGCCACGGAGCTGAAGAATGTACAACCGCGCTAGCACTATTTTGGCGAAAGTGTGAGTTTCGGGGTTACCTTCGTGCAGCTCATCTTCCCGGCAGCGGGGCGTGGGCGGCCGCGCACCCGGCACGTTCCCGACGTTAGATCCTGCGCAGCCCACGTCATGCTCAAGGATGCAAGATGGCGACAGGTCAGCTGGAGGCGAGGCACAAAGGGGCGCCTTGCCGCCCGCTTCGCCGCCGCACGTGTGCGCATCGCCGATGGTGCTCCACACCGGATCGGCTCGGCCGGAGCCCAGCACATGCCGGGCGAGGAAGCCTGGCTGGTGGGTGAGCATCGTTCAAACGGCAAATACTACCTCTCGAACCTGCGGCAGCACAGCGATCCGGGAATTGGCTGGCTCGAACAAGGCGCATCGGATCTGCGAACAGTCTCATCAGCAGCTCAAGGAAGAACTCGGCCTCGATCACTTCGAGGGGCCGTCCTGGACGGCTGCATCGCCACGCACTCATGACGATGATGGCCCGCGCCTTCTCCAATCACGAAGGCTCGCCCAAGGACTGCTCCAGATAATAGGCACAGTTTAGTAGCAGGTACTTCGAGTCTGGGTCGAAACTCGATTGGATGGTGCCAAACGCCCTACGAGGAGTATGGCCGAGGCGGGTAGATGAACGCAATTGCCTGGGCGGCCGTAGCTTAAACCCTCTGGGTTCAGCAGAACCTCGGCCACTCGCATTCTTCGGCACGGCTCTTCAGTCTCGTCCGAAGAGGCGCTGCTGGACGCGAGCTTTGCAGGTAGCCGCGCTGCCTACGCCAAAGCAACAAGTCCGACCAGCTAGATTCTCATAGCTCTCCTATGAATGAGACTGCTTGTGTCTACCATAACAGCGGGAGAAAAGGGCAAGCCTGTGAGACATCTTCGCAGCATGCAGGCGGCGAGGGGCAAGTGCTCTTTTCGCTCCACCTTAGCCAGATCGAGGACCCACAAAAAGACACTTGCGACCCATCTCCGTCGCTCTGACTTCGGACAGTCATTCGGCTTATCCCGTCGTTTCGGCTAAGCGGTTTCATAGCTGGCTGGGTTGCACCCGCACCTGCCTCTTGGCGAGAACACGGGAATGCGCCAACCATGCAGAATGAAGGTTTTCCTAGATTCGAAGCATCGTCCCTGTCGGATTGCAGCCACCCCATTGAGGTTGCCCCGGGTGGTTCAGGATGGGCGGTCGGAGGACCACCTGATCGCGCCGGCACCGACTTGGGATGACTGGGATGATGCCGCCGAAACCGTTCATGGGATCAGCCGTGCGATGCTCCAAGCTGAGCGCAAGCCCCACGAGGAGGTCGCGAACCGGATGGCGGAAGCGCTGACAGGCCACGACCTGTTCGCCAGCGCGCCTTTGCGGCTGGCATTTTCTGCTGCTCGACAGCGGGCGAAAGGCGTAAAGGCCGAGAATGAAGACTCTGGCACTCGCCATCGCCGTGCTCCTTGCCGGATCCGGGCGGGACCGTCGGCCTCTGCTGCGCTGGATCGCCCGTCCGAGGAGGAGCTCGCCTGGCAGCGGGAAACCATGGTCGAGGCGGTGGCAAGCATGGCCGCCGCCGCCCGGGTGAGGGGCGCGAGGCAGATCGATCCCGCAGTCCTGGACGCCATGCGTTCGGTACCGCGCCACCGCCTCGTCCCGGCGGAGGCGGCGGCCAACGCTTACGACAACAACCCGCTGCCGATCGGGCATGAGCAAACCATCTCGCAGCCGTTCATCGTCGCGCTGATGACCCACCTGCTCGGGCCGGAGCGCCACCACGTGGTGCTCGAGGTCGGGACGGGTTCGGGCTACCAGGCCGGAATGCTGTCGCGGCTCGTCCGGCGGGTCTATACGATCGAGATCGTGCCGCAGCTTGCCGAGCGCGCGGCCGCCGACCTCGCCGCGCTCGGCTATGGCAACATCATTGTTCGTCAGGGGGACGGCTACGCCGGCTGGCCCGAGCATGCGCCGTTCGACGGCATCATCGTAACCGCCGGCGCGGAGCGGATCCCGGAACCGCTGCTGGCCCAACTCAAGCCCGGCGGGCGGATGGTGATCCCGCTCGGGTCGTCTCACGACCAGCAACTGACGCTGGTGACGAAAAGCAGGGAGGGCCGCATCAGGCGCGAGGCGCTCCTGCCGGTGCGCTTCGTGCCCTTCACCGGCGGGGCATCGGCGCCGAAATGAGCACTGCTCACGTACCATCCGGTGAGGCGCTGGCCTCGCAAGCCGCGGGCGACCTCGACGCCTGAACGCAGCCTCCAGCCTACCCGATGGGCGAACCATTGTCGGCCGGCTTGCCGTGCACGAACCGCCCGAATGCTCCACGAGCAATTGACGCCGGAACCACGTGACCGTCGGCAAACTCGACATAGTCGAGGTCGCGGCCCGCACCCCGAAGCTGGTGCGCGATCGCCCGGCTGCATCGCTCGATCGGCAGCACAGCATCTTCAACGCCGTGCGAGATGAAGATCGAAGGCTCCCCGCGCAGCTGGAGCGGCGCCATGAAGCCGGGCGAAAATGCGATCACATGGCTGAACAGATCGCCATTCATCAGCCCGAGCGACAAGGCGTAGGAGGCCCCGTCCGAAAAGCCGGCCGCCGCCACGCGCGAGGGATCGATGGGGTAGTCCGAAAAGATACGTTCGAGCAGGGCGTCGATCTGGGAGACATCCCGCCCGTACTCACGCAAGCTGATGACATCCCAGCTCTGCGCTTCCGAGGAAGGCATGAGGAGGATGAAGCCCTGCTCGTCTGCATGCCCGCGAACGAGATCAAGGGAGTGCCGGGCTGTGCCGCCTGCGCCGTGGAGCATGACGACCAACGGCGCCGATCCATGCTCCATGGCGCTCTGCGGAACATAGAGCAGCGCCTGCTTCCCGCCCGGCTCGTTTTGGGGCAGCAGACCGCGTGGAAGCGTCTCCAGAGGTAGTACAACCGCCCATGACGGCCTTGGCCGCAGGCGGCCCGATGGCTGGGCGGAGCGCATTGGCGATGCGGGGCTCCGACGGCACGCCCTTACAGGTTGCCGCCGTCCGAACCGGCAGGCCCGGAACCGCCTTGCTGGCCGAGCGGCCCTCCGCCGCCCAGCCCGCCGCGGTCCTTCGGCGGACCGGAGCCTGCCTCTCCGCGGCTCGCACCGGCACCGACGCTTTCACCGTCCACGGGGCCACCCGCCAAACCAGCCGTGCTCTTACCGTCGCCGCCCGCGTCGGCCAGGGTGCCATCGACCGAGCCCAGCGCGCCGGCCTCGCGCGCGATCTGCTCGTCCGAACTCTCGCCGATGTCGGGAGGTCCGCCCTGCTGGACCTCCGCGCCCGGGCCACGGTCCGTGGTGCTCCCCGCTGGCTCGCCACGACCGGAGCGCGTGCCGCCGCCGGCGGAGCCGCCGGTCCCGCCGAGCGCCTCCTTTTCGCCGGGCGCCGCAGCCTCGTTGAGTCCGCGCATCGGATCGCCGCTGTTCGAGGGGGACTGGGGCACCGGCACTGCTCCCGTTGCGGCGGTCCTCGCCGCGGCGGGCAGGACGCCGGATCATCGTCTTGTGCTGAACCAGCGTGGCGCGCGCAGTTTCCTGGGCCGGGCACAATCTGCACCGGATGCCTTCCGGCGAGGAATAAAGCGGCTCTTCGGATCGTTAACCCCCGTGCAACCTCTATCCAGAGCCCCGCTTGCCCGACGCAATCGAATTGGCTGAGTATCGCCTTCGACCCAGTTGCGGTCATTCCCAGCTTCCTTTCGCGTTCCCAACTGCGGCCGTCCGTTCATCCCGTTTGAACGGCCTCTTGGCCTTCGCCTGCTTTGCCTGTGCGGCGGTGGATGGCTGGTTTGGTCTCTGGCACTTTCAGATGTTACGCCAGAGGAAGCAGACATCGATTGGAGCACGATCGTTGGCCAGCTTGTAAGATCACGTTCTTTCCCACCCACCTTTATGCGCCCGATAGAGGGGCGGCTTGCCCTGGGTGAGAGAGGGTGTGTTCGCGTGTTCCGTAGTTTTCCGAGCGGGCAAGGGCCGTAGGCGGCCCGTCGGGTGGAGGGGAGACACCCGATGCGTGGAGATCGATCAGCGGTCCGGAATGGCCGCTTCGTCAGGCGGTGAGCCCGCAACCTTGCTGACGAAGGGTCTCGTGTGGTCAAAATCCCGCCCTATCGCTGCCAGCGCGCACAGAACTCTCGAGGATAGTTCCCTTGTCCCGAACTCGTCCGCGGTCACCGGTGCCTGCCCCTGAGAGCGGGCGCGGTGATGCACAAGAGTGCGACGGGAAAGGTTCACCTATCAGGTGAGTAAGGCAACCACCTCGCCTTGCCGATGCGTATCTGTCTTGACGAAGATCGATTTAAGATGAGAGCGAATGGTTTCCAACGCAACCCCTCGCCTCACAGCGATCCGTTGAAGGGTTAGACCTTCAATCAGCGCGTCGGCGACTTCAGCTTCAACTCGCGTTAAATCGTAAGCCTCAGAAAAACGATTCTTTTTGGCTCCCTCAATCCTTCGTTGCGGATCGTCAATCACAATCAAGGCGCCGTCGGCGCCACTCGAACCGGCAGGTAAGAGCAGAAGCCTCCAGGCACGCTTGCCCGAGGGCCGCTGGCACAGAAAGGCCGTTCGCTTAACCGGTGTGCGCTCGATCACGCTTATGACCGCTCTGCGAATCGTTGATGCGACGCTTCCATCTACCACCGAAAGCTCACCTTCACGCAACGCCAGGCCGTCGCCAAGAGCAAGGCATCGAGCTGCGGCAGGGGCAATGGAAAGAACTCGCATCCGCTTATCGACGATGAGAGCTGCGCAGGAGTCAGATTCCAAAAGCGCATGCGCGCGAGCTACCCGTCTTTGCTCCACCGCGAGCACCTGACGCACTCGCAAAATGCGTCGAACGTGAACGAACGTGTCAGCAAGGCGCTCTTGCTCGGCCATTCCGAATGGCTCGGCACTTAAGGGCCGGTGCACCGCAGCAACAAGGGTGGCAGCGCCCATGCGGACGAAGATGCCCATGCACCGGCCGGTGTCATCGCCGAGCGTACGAAACAGATCATTGTACATCGCCGTTTGGGTGAACGCTTCGGCCGGGACTAGTTCGTCCATGTTGATGACCTGATCCTCAACCCCAACTGCTT
>Ga0210040_10010618_pt1 | contig 10533 bp, 12 predicted proteins | sample CryGeyCG12114_NA_FD_185462 | JGI IMG/M metagenome (GOLD analysis project Ga0210040, IMG submission 185462) | Groundwater microbial communities from aquifer - Crystal Geyser CG19_WC_8/21/14_NA (SPAdes) (version 2) | ecosystem: Environmental > Aquatic > Deep subsurface > Groundwater | place: USA...
AAGGATTAAGTTTTTAAAATAGTTTTGTTGCAGTGTTATCTGTACAGATTTTGGTGATTGATGCAGTAGAAGCTGCTTCGCTGAAGGTCGCCTGTAAATTTTTTTACCAGTAACGCATGACACTTGGGACAATATTTACGCTGATGTACGCAGTATTTTTTTCGTAATACGCCTTCTTTTCGCCATTGATAAAAATCATAGCTGTACTGGCGAGCTTCCATCAGCAGTTCATCAATCTTTTCTGCAGGTAATGCGCCCAATTCACTTTCGGGCTGTACACCGATTCGAAACAGCGCCTCGTTTTTAATTACGTTTCCTACTCCGGCAAAAATATCCTGGTTCATCAGCGCATCACACACCTGCATGTACGGTTGCTGCTGTAGTTTGCTTTTTGCTTTAACTGCATCCCAGCTTTCATCCATGATATCAGTACTGAAATCATAAAGCTTGCTCATGTCCGTTTCATCCAGTATGCGTACGGCGCAGTTATAGTTGTTCCACTCGCTGTCATCAGCAAAGTACAGCGACAACTTAGGTTTTTTTTCAGGATGATGGTTGTTGAGATAGTAGTTGCCAAACATCAGGTAATGGATGCGTATTGTACAATTATCCAGTACCATCAGAAAGTGTTTGCCGCAGCTTTGCAGTTTGTTGAGCCGCTGATTAACAAGTAAGTCCATATCAATTTTGCTGCTGCCTTCAGCTGCAGTAATTTTTTTACCAATAAACGGATGAGCTTCTTCTTTGAGTAAAGTAAGGGCAGGGCCTTCCATATTAATTTCTTGTAAACTGTGTTACAAGCAGAAAGTAAAAAGGTTTATAAAAAATGAAAACAGCATTTACCTTTCTGTAAAATGTCTGCTGCTTTCAGTATAGTGACTACGCAAGCAAATAAAAACTCAATTTATCCGCATGCTAACCGTTGTTTACAAATGATTTCAACAATAAAACGCAATTAATTTTGTTACAGGCGCAGCAAGTGTCGTTACTTCAGCAAAACAAGAAAGTTTCTAAATGTTCAGACATTACAGTAAAACGAGAACTTTAAGCCATTATTTTAAAATTGCATCATTATTATCCTTCATAGCAGGCATTGTACACGTAGCAGGTTTTCTGGCTGTTTAGAGACTTACAACTTATGTTACAAGGCACTTTGCTTTTTAATATAAAAATAGTTTTGTTGGCTTTTGTCATCTGTCAGATTGCGTTTAGCAATTAAGCTTCTTTTTCATGAATAGAATTATTGGGAGTATCTTTTACTCGAAATTTCCATGGCACATCCTGATTTTTGCTGTGGCCATTCTAATTTTGGAGTTAATCAATGTATAAAATTCGGACTGCTACTGCTACGGTGAAAATTAAACAGTAATTAAAAATAACTTACTTTATTAATGGTTCGAAGGTTTGAAGTACTCTGTCTCTTAATTAATTTAATTCTGAAAAAGTCTTCATATTTGATGCTTTTTAATTAATTCTTGCCTACGTATAATTTGGGAAAGGAATTTTTTTGGCAAAATCACAAAGATTAACATGTTCTGTCAGAATGTTTCCTAATCTTACAACTCAATTACATTTGATATAAATTTGCCCCTGAACCTAAGATTATAATTTAAAACCCTCGCAAATGAATTCATCAAAACCTTATGTTATTTGCCATATGTTAGGATCTGTAGATGGTCGTATTAAACAGAATATCTGGGGGTTTAAAGATCATCATAAGTATTTTGAGGAAACAGCTGAAAAAATACAAGCTGATGCATGGCTTGTTGGACGGATAACCATGCAAGAGTTTTCAAGTAAAAAAAGTTATGCAATTGACATTGCAACAGGTGATGTTTCAAAAGAAGATTTTGTTGCATACCAACCGGCAAAAACTTATGCTGTAGTAATAGATCCTTCGGGTAAATGTTTTTGGGACAGTAACATGGTGTCTACAGAACATGTAATTGAGGTGTTAACAGAAAAAGTTTCCGCAGGATATCTCGAGCATTTAAAAAGCAAAAATGTTTCATATCTGTTTAGTGGTAAAGAAGAGCTTGACCTGGACTTGGTATTAAAAAAATTATATAGCCTTTTTGGTATTAAAACCGTTCGTATTGATGGAGGCGGACATGTAAATGGCTCCTTTCTTAAAGCTGGTCTGATAGATGAGTTTAGTCTTGTATTAGCTCCAATAGCAGATGGTACTATAGGATCCCCAACAGTGTTTGAAGCAGAAAAAGGCTATGGCAGCCGAATGGCTACCCAGTTTAAAATAAAGTCTGTGGAACAGGTCTACGAAGATTTTTTATGGATTCGCTACCTCGTTATTAAAGATAAAGCGTAGATGAAGTAATAGGCGGAATTAAAGTTATTTAATTTTTATAACTCTTACAAAATCCATCATAGCGTCATTAACATCGCCGTTCATATTTTCATTAAATGGTTCAAAACTTATTGTCAGCATATGCTGACCTTTTTTAAAGCTGGCTTGTATAGAATTGCTCCAACCCCAGTTGCTCCATTCGTCTTTGCCCCTTTGAGCAAAACAACTGTTTCTAAAAATTTGTCGCCTTCTTTAATTGTCCGGATTGCACATTTATTTTCTGTATTGACTGAACCATTACCATTTGCATATTTTAAATCTATAGCATATACTCCATCAGCATGAATATTTACAGGAATAGTAAGGGTTTTGTTTTTTGTTTTATTGATTTCTACAAATCCATCTCCTGAAAATCCTTTATACTTTCTGCAGACTTCGAAGCGTAATTCTCCAATTCATACTTGGTGATGAGGTTATCAGCAACTACTATCACAGGTTCACTTGCAAGAGAGTGCACTCCGTTAGCATCTACAGCAATTACCTGGTATTTTCCATAACTTTCCTCAGCAACAGCAAATGTAGGTTTGGTTGTTTTTGAAACTTCTTTTCCGTTTTTTAGTACCTTATATTCTGTAGTATTGGTAATAGTGTTCCACGATAAGCTTTTATCCGCATATTTAACCATCGGCGTATTAAGGGTTATAATGTATAGTTATGGGTATTTACAATCAGAACAGGTGAGAGGGTCAGAAGCAGGTTATAGAGGTATTTTGTGAATGAAAAAATATCGTTGGAGATTTCTACTACAATATTTATCATAATTTAATGGCTCAGGTAGAAGCAAATATTCCAAAAACAGAGAATACAGACAGCGTATGTGGTATCTTAACGATAAACAAAAGCAGGACAAATACAGGTTATGGACTAACTCCAAAATGGTTAGTTATAATTATGGCAGCACTTCAGGAATATTGTGGGAAATGCCTAAAAAGTTGAGATTAAATGGTAATTTTACGTTAGCTAATTGTACCGTACTATCGACTTATTCTAATTTATTTTTTAATTTTATGATAATGTAAGGTTTCAAAACCATCAGTTTCCACACTTCTTGCATCTCCTAATAAAGCTTCTTCATATTATTCACTGAACGATCAATTTTTATTTGATATTCTATCTGAACTAAGACTCATTTATATCCTTTTGTTAAAAGAGCTAACTAATTGCAGGTATTCTCTTCCAGTGAGCTTATTCTTTAAGCCCTATATTTCTCAGACATAAACTGGAAATGTTTCAAAAAAGGCTTAAAGCACCGAAAGCAAAAGTAAAGTAGGAGAGACCATTTTTACTAATACGAGCAGCAGTGATGAAAAGAAAAAAAAGAAAGCAAATGAAATTTTCTATTGCTTACATTTATAGATCCATAGTTATTATCAATTCATATTGAATTAATACAAATCATAACAATTGTGTTCTAATTTAGTATTGTGAATATGGTAACAAAAAAAATTACTGTTAAGAATAAGTCAAGCTGTAAAGATCAGCCTAAAATTTAGTTTCAAGAATTTTCATATGGCAAGCAATCGTTAGAGGCTGCTCCGTTTCTATGGAGGAGCCTTTTTTAATAATTATAATCGCTTAATATTTTTTCTTTAGAATCCCATTCCTGATTATCAAAGTATACACTTTTCATCTGGTTGTACTGTATCATGTCATTTTTTTACAACAATGCTTGAAAGTATTTTATTAATAATAATCCATTCCGTATTATCAGGATAATCAACCTTGACTTTTCTATTATCTTGTAACCAATTTCAATTTTGTGTGCGTGTCTTAGCTAAAGGCTTGTTATTACGGGCGCTCCATTTTTTTTAAAAGCTGACGCATTACATAGTTGCTCATATTGTTTATTTTCAATTATTACTGTTTATGAACGTGATCAAACAAAGTTTTTAATTGCTTAACGTATAGTTCATATTAATTTAATACTTGTATATCAGCTTTGCCTGCAAAAATTTTTGTCCTTGTTGGAAGACGAGAAAGGTAAGTTATTAAAAAAAAATCATTATGATTAGCCGTAGAGAATTGCTTAGGAATGGTAGCTTATTAGGCTTGTTTGGATCTAAGTTAGGAATAGACGTATTTGAAAAAAGTGAAAATAAATTTAAAAAGCGCGTATTGCGTTTTGCTCACGTTACAGATGTACATCTTGAACCTGAAATGAATGCACCGGCAGGTTTTGCTAAATGCCTGCATCACCTGCAATTACAAAAAAGTCAACCATCCTTTATTATGAGTGGCGGAGATTCTATTTTCGATGCACTTAAACAGCCAAAAGACCGGGTGGAAACACAATGGAAAATATGGCGTAGTATTTTACAGCAGGAAAACTCCTTACCTATAGAATATTGCATAGGCAATCATGATTGCTGGGGCTTTGGGCAGAAAGATGATCCCTTGTATGGTAAGAAGTATGCTTTGGAGAAAATGCAGCTTTCCCAGCCGTACCGAAGTTTTGATAAGGCGGGCTGGCACTTTATAGTACTGGATAGTATTCAGCCGAAACAAGATAATACCTGGTATACTTGTATGCTGGATGATGTGCAGTTTGACTGGCTGCAGAAGGATTTAGCCAATACTCCGTCGGCAACGCCGGTTATAGTTGTATCGCATGTACCTATTATGTCTGCTGCAACAGTAGTGGTAGATAATAAAATGAAAGGAGAACAAGGTTATGTATTAGGGCTTTCTTCAATGCATACAGATTCTCCGCAGATTTTAGAAGTTTTTGATAAATACTCCAATATTAAATTATGCCTTAGTGGTCATATACATTTGTCGGAGAAGATAGTTTACAATGGTATAACCTATATAAGTAATGGCGCAGTTAGCGGCAACTGGTGGAAGGGCATGCGGTATCGTACAGACAATGGCTACGCGTTAATTAACTTATATGATGACGGAAGTTTTGATAATGAGTATATACCTTATGGATGGAAGATGTAGTAGCTTTATGCTTACCATGATAAATCTTTTTACAGCCACAAATAAAAATTGGATTTCGATAACTATTGTTTAAACCAGTCAGGTTATCATTTAAAACGCAGGAATAATTGAGATGTTTTTAATTCAAATGTGCATCCTTAAGTACTGTTTTAATTGTAAAAACTCGGTGTTGTTTTTTCTTATCGTATTTTTGTTTAATGGAAAGTGCAAAGATTGAGGTAAGAAGTGTAAATGTTACCCGCTATGTAACTGCTTTACGGGAGGGAGGTTCGCTGCCTGCTATTGCAGAAGCTGATGATGGATTTCTATATGTCCTTAAATTTCGTGGTGCAGGGCAGGGAGTAAAAGCATTAATAGCTGAACTAATCGGAGGAAAAATTGCTGGCTCACTTGGTTTAAAAGTGCCCGAGCTAATATTTGCATTTCTTGATGAAGTTTTCGGACGGACTGAACCCGATGAAGAAATTCAGGACTTACTCAAAGCTAGCACTGGGCTTAATCTCGGCCTTCATTATCTTTCTGGCTCCACCACTTTTGATCCTGCTGTTACAAAAATTGATGAACTTTTAGCTTCACAAATTGTTTGGCTGGATTGTTTACTTATGAATGTTGATCGCACCAGCCGCAACACAAATATGTTGTTGTGGAATAGGGAATTGTGGCTTATTGATCATGGCGCAGCTTTATATTTTCATCACTCATGGCTGGACTGGGAAAAGAAAGCCAGCCAGCCTTTTGATCTTATAAAAAATCATGTGTTGCTTTTAGAGGCTGGCAAACTGGATACAGTTGAAAGGCAGTTTCGAACCATACTTACAGAGGAATTGATAGATGAAATTGTTTTGTTGATACCCGATGAATGGCTGATAATAGATTCACCTTTTGCGTCTGCACATGACCATCGCAGTGCGTATGCAAAATTTTTAAAAACACGGATATTACATTCAGGAATTTTTGTAAAAGAAGCGCAACATGCAAGAGAAAGACTTATTTGAATATGCTGTTATCAGGGTTGTACCAAAAGTTGAACGGGAAGAATTTTTAAATGTCGGTGTTATTTTGTATTGTGCCAAGCAAAAATTTTTGCGAACAGAGTGTGACGTCAATGAAGAACGTCTAAGAATTTTTTGCAAAAAGACAGATATAGAAATGCTCAAAGAGAATCTCGATGGAATTGAACTGGTGTGCAAAGGAGGTAATGGAGCCGGTGAAATAGGAAAGCTGTCAATAGCCGAACGTTTCCGTTGGCTTACTGCAACACGAAGTACAGTTGTGCAAACATCAAAAGTACATCCGGGACTATGTAAGGATGCTGGTGATATGCTTAAAAGGTTATTTAATGAACTAGTTATTTAATGTTGAAGTTAAGTTTTAGTTGAAGTTAAGTTTTAGTTGAAGTATTTATAGCTGAGGAAATCTAATTTTCTCAGCTATAAAACATGTTCTAAGATGACTAATTTCAAATGTTCTGTTTAGTATTTGTATAAAGATCAACTTAAATACTATTTTTATAAGTTATTCAATAGATGCAATACAATCATTGATTTACTCTCACGAACTTTTGTGCTTTTTATATTAAAGTAAAAGGGAAGTGGATCGACGATTATCAATACAATATCCTCACCTTAATCGTTTCATTCACCTCTTTCAACAACTCTGATGCGTGACCTGAAAATTTCTTATCTACATCAAGCACCACATATCCGATTTCGTCATTTGTTTTAAGATATTGTGCTATTATATTAATGCCATGCGATGAAAGTTGGGTATTGATAGCACTTAACACGCCAGGAACATTTTTATGAATATGTAGGATTCTATGCGTTTCTTCCTGCGGCGGAAGCGCCAACGGTGGAACAGTGTGTGAGCCATTTGTAATACCTTTTTCCAAAAACTGAAAAAGTTTATTACTAACATCTTCTCCTATATTTTGTTGCGCTTCTTCAGTACTTCCCCCAATGTGCGGTGTAAGAAGCACATTGGGAAGATTTTGTAAAGGCGAAATAAATTTTTCACCGTTCTTTTTCGGTTCCACAGGAAAAACATCTATTGCTGCACCGCTTATGCTACCTTCTTTCAGGCTTCTAGCCAATACATCAAGGTCTACAACCTGACCTCTTGCATAATTGATAAGTATAGATCCTTTTTTAAATTCATCAAGCAATTCTTTATTAACCAGGTTTTGTGTAGCCGGTGTTTCAGGTACATGCATTGATATAACGTCTGCATTTGCTACCAGTTCCTGCAAAGATTTTACAGCTACTGCATTACCTAACGGCATTTTTGTTTCTATATCGTAAAACTGTACTTTCATTCCCAGAGCTTCGGCAAGAATGCTTAACTGGCTTCCTATATTTCCATAACCGATTATTCCAAGCGTTTTTCCGCGAAGTTCATAACTGCCTTTTGCTTCTTTCATCCATACACCTTCGTGAGCAGCTTTATTTTTGTCAGGAATTCGGCGAATAAGCATTATAGCGGCACCAATTACCAGCTCGGCCACACTTCTTGTATTGCTGTAAGGTGCATTGAAAACAGTAACACCAAGCCTTGTGGCAGCACGAAGATTTACCTGGTTTACTCCGATGCAAAAACATCCGATTGCCTGTAGTTTTTTAGCAGCCTCCAGTACTCTTTCAGTTACCCGGGTTTTGCTTCTTATACCTAGTAAATGTACATCCTTTACTATATTCACTAACTCATCTTCTGATAAAGCACCCGCCATCATTTGCACATTGCTGTAACCGTTGTCTTTAAAAACGGTCACAGCCGTTTGGCTTATATTTTCTAAAAGTAAAATGTTTATTTTCTCTTTCGGGTAACTTGTTAATTGCTTATTCATTAAAACTGCCGCCTTTTTTTTGCGAAAATAATACATTAAAGTGTGTTGTGCCCCGGAGATTAAAAAATCAAAAAAAGGGAATACTTAATTTGTAATCCAGCGGTTATTAAAGACCTTTGTTGTAAGGACCTTCAAACAGGTTTTTTATCGCCTACTTTTATGAGTACAAATGTGCGCAAACCTTTTAGAATATTAATTGCCGATGATGATTCCGATGACATACAGTTAACAAAAGATTGTCTCGATGTTAACAATTTACCCGTACATGTAAATGACGTGGGAGACGGACAGATTTTATTGGATCATTTAAGAAAAATGACAGAAGTCGCTAATGCAAAAGAACTTCCTCAACTGATACTTCTTGATATAAATATGCCGCGTAAAAACGGCTTTGAAGCATTGGAGGAGCTAAAGCAAAATGAGGCTTTGCGTAAAATCCCTGTTGTTATTTTTTCCACCTCGAGGGCTACAAAAGACGTTGAAAGAGCTTATGAATTAGGTGCAAGTTGTTTTGTAAATAAGCCAAATTCTATAGAAGAATGGTGTGACAAAATGGGTAAGCTTGGCCGCTTTTGGGTTGAATGTGCCTATGTTACCAGTTAAGGTTTCCTTTTATTTCTTAAGATATTAATTTTCGTCTTTTATGAGTACTATGTAATAAAAGATATCTGAGCAGGCAATTAATTACCTGCAAAAAACGTTTAACAGTTTCCCCTATTTTTGCCGCTTAAAAAGAAATTTTTTTGAAAAGTCTGTTATTTATACTGTGTATTGCATTGTTATACTCATGCAAGCAAAAAGAAAATACAAAATATGGTTCAGCAGCAGCCGTCGGAGGTTTTAACTATCGGCAGCTTACATCTAATGAACGGGAATTTTATACGGCCGGAATAGAACACTTGTATGATTCCATATTAAAAAAACACAATTTCAATGGTAGCATTCTGGTGGCAAAGAACGGAGAAGTGCTTTTGGAAGATAATCATGGTTATTCAAATCCTGTTACCAAAGATACCATTACATCGTCAACTACATTTCACCTTGCTTCGGTCTCAAAAACGTTTACAGGCATGGCTGTAATGAAGTTGTGGGAAGAAAATAAACTGAGCCTCGAAGATTCTTTGCAAACTTTTTTTCCTGAATTTCCTTATAAAGGGATTACGGTAAGAATGCTGTTAAATCATCGAAGTGGATTGCCTAATTATGTATACTTTATGACCCAGGATCGTGCATGGAGAAGAAAAATTGCTACAAATAATGATATGTTGCAATTTATGATAGATAAAAAACCTGCACTTTATAGCTATCCTGACCGCGGTTTTCATTATTGCAATACCAATTTTGCCTTACTTGCGCTGATTGTAGAAAAAGTATCAGGACAAACTTTTCCTGAATATATGAAAAATACAATCTTCACTCCGCTTGGGATGACGAATACTTTTGTTTTTTCAAAACAGGATTCTGCTGATTATAAGCCAAGTTACCAGCCCAATAACCGACCTTTTCCGCTTGAATCTATAGATGGCATTTATGGAGATAAAAACGTGTATAGTACTGTAAATGATATGTTTTTGTGGGATCAGGCTATATATAGCAATCGGGTAGTGTCGCAGTCAACATATGAAGAAGCAACTAAGCCATATAGTCTTGAAAGACCTTCAGTGCACAATTATGGTCTCGGCTGGAGGTTAATGATGCTCCCAAATTCTAAAATTGTTTATCACAATGGATGGTGGCATGGTAACAATACAGTTTTTACCCGCCTGGTTAACGATACTGCGACCATTATTATACTTAGCAACAGGTTTAACAAAGCTATTTATTCAGGTATGAAGATCGGAACTGTTTTCGCAAACAGTAAAAAAACAGAACTGCAAAAACCTTTGGAATAAAAGGTTATTCAAATATCTGCTTGTTTATTTCATTTCATCCATTTTAAGTGTACATGTTGTCTTTATAATTTATTATTTTATTACTTTTCGTCTTAATTTATTGCTTTCCCAATGTATAAACCATAAGTAGTCGTTAACTTATTAGCATTTCTTATATAAGAATTTCTTAAAACTTATAATGGCAGATAATTTTCCCATATTTGGCCACTCGTTTGCATTATCTAATTATAGAAAACGCTTTAATTCTTACATATGAAACAACTTATAAATATTATTTTACTTACTTCTTTTTCTATGGTCGGCTGTTATACAACCGGCCAGGTTTCACAAGAAGACAATTATAACTATTCCAATAACTATGACAATAATGAAGTTAATTATCAGACCTTCTATAATCAGCTTCAACCCTATGGCAACTGGATTAATAACGCTCAGTATGGCAATATATGGCAACCTTATGCAACCGAAGGATTCAGGCCTTATGAAACAGG
>Ga0210040_10010619_pt1 | contig 10533 bp, 4 predicted proteins | sample CryGeyCG12114_NA_FD_185462 | JGI IMG/M metagenome (GOLD analysis project Ga0210040, IMG submission 185462) | Groundwater microbial communities from aquifer - Crystal Geyser CG19_WC_8/21/14_NA (SPAdes) (version 2) | ecosystem: Environmental > Aquatic > Deep subsurface > Groundwater | place: USA...
CCACGTCGCCTACCGCCCGCCCGTGCACGCGGTCGCCGACCCGTGGGTCACGCTCGCCGCGATCGCCTGCGCCACCGAGCAGGTGCGCATCGGGCCGATGGTCACGCCGCTGCCGCGCCGCCGGCCGGTCAAGCTGGCTCGGGAGGTCGCCAGCCTGGACCGGCTGTCCCGCGGCCGGCTGACGCTCGGCGTCGGGATCGCCGGTGACGCCTCCGGTGAGCTGAGCAGCACGGGCGAGGAGCTCGACGACCGCACCCGCGGCGCGATGCTCGACGAGGGCCTGGAGATCCTCACCGCGGCCTGGACCGGGGAGCGGGTCGACCACCGCGGCGAGCACTACCTCGTCGACGGGCTCACCCTGCTGCCGACGCCCGTGCAGCGTCCGGGCCCGCCGGTGTGGGTCGCGGTGCGCCAGGGCAACCGCGCGCCGCTGCGCCGGGCCGCCCGTCACGACGGGGTGTTCCCCGTGCAGGTGGACCAGCCGGAGCAGCTGGCCGAGATCGTGCAGGCCGTGCAGGAGCTGCGCGGGGCGGACGCCGGGCCGTACGACGTGGCGGTCGGCGGCCCGCCCGGCGCCGACCCCGCGCCCTACGCGGCGGCCGGGGCGACCTGGTGGATGACGACCTTCGGCGCGTTCGGGGTCACCGAGGACCGCGTGCGCGGTGTGCTGCGGGACGGCCCGCCCGCGTAGCCGGCCCGCCCGCGCAGCCGGCCGGCTGGTCCGGGCGGGCTCAGGCCGGCACCCGCGCGGCCTCCACGAGCTCGGCCAGGCTCTCGCGCAGGTGCTGCGCCAGCACCGGCAGGTCCGGCAGCGCGTCGGAGTCGGCCAGCAGGCCGAACGTCACCGCGCCGGAGTAGCTGACGATCCCGATGGCCAGCGTGTGCTCGGGCGCGAGGAAGGCCAGCGGCACGAGCTCCTCGAGCCTGCGGCCCAGCAGGTAGATCGGCACCTGCGGGCCGGGCACGTTGGTCACGAGCAGGTTGTAGAGCCGGCTGGAGAAGCCGATGCGCGACGCCCGCGCGAGCACCGCCGGGGGCAGCGCGTTCTCCAGCGAGGTCATGACCTTCGCGCCCTCGGCCTGCCGGGAGCCCTTGAGGTGCCCCATGGCCTGCCGCACCAGCGCGAGGCGCTCGACCGGGTGGGTGATCCCGACGGGCAGCGGCGCCGTGACGATGGTGATCTCGTTGCCCGCGGCCCCGGACGTCTCGGCGGTGCGCACCGAGATGGGGACGCACGCCCGCAGCTGCAGGCCCTCGGTCCGCACCCCGCGGCCCTCGAGGAACCGGCCGAGTGCACCCGCCACCGCGGCCAGCACGACGTCGTTGACGGTCGCCCCGAACGCCTGCTTGACCACGCGGTAGTCGGCCAGCTGGGTGCGCACGACCATGAGGCGCCGGTGCGGGCCGGGCTTGCGGTTGAACGGGGTCGCGGGCGCCGACGTGACGAGCGGCGCGCCGACCGCGGCCAGTGCGGCCGCGGTCGACACGACCTCCTGGACCGCCCGGCGCGGGCTCACCGCGAGGCTGAGGCCCTTGCCGGACAGCCGCACCACGTTGCGGGCCGCGCCGTACGCCCCGGCGGCGAGCAGCCCGACCGGGCCCGGGGTGTCCTTGGGCTCCCACGCCTCGTCCTGGACCGGCCGGGGCTGCGGGGTGGGGTCCAGCAGCGCCGTGAGCAGGTCGACCCCGCCCACCCCGTCGATCATCGCGTGGTGGGTCTTGGAGATGATCGCCCAGCGGTCGTCCTGCAGGCCCTCGACGAGCCACAGCTCCCACAGCGGCTTGGACCTGTCGAGCCGCTGGCTGGCGATCCGCGAGGCCAGCGTCATGAGCTGCTCCTCGCTGCCGGGGGAGGGCAGCGCGGTGTGCCGGACGTGGTAGTCGAGGTTGAAGGCCGGGTCCTCCGCCCACAGCGGCCGCCCGGTGCCCAGCGGCATCTGCACGAGCTTCTGGCGGTAGCGCGGGACGAGGTGGAGCCGGCTGGCGATGTGCTCCCGGAACTCGGGCCCGCTCGGGGGAGGCCCGGCCAGCACGCCCAGCCCGCCGATGTGCATGTGCGCGCCGCCGTCCTCCTGGTGCAGGAAGCCCGCGTCGATGCTCGTCAGCCGGTCAAGGTGCGCCTGTGCCACGGGGTCCCCCCTCGGATCGGGCTCGGGGATCGAGCGCCGGCACCACTGTGACGCACGCCTGTGACAGCCGGCACGTCAGGGACGCACCTAGTCTCGGAGCACCGACTCCTGGAGGACCACGTGCAGCTCGACCCCGCCCTGCTCCTGCTCGACGGCGCCTGGGTCCCCGGCCCGGAGGAGCTCCTCGAGGTCCGCGACCCGCGCACCGACGAGCTCGTGGGCCGGGTCCCGCTGTGCGGCGCCGCCGAGGTCGAGGCGGCGCTGGCCGGGGCCGCGAAGGCCGCGCCGGCCTGGGCGCGCACCAGCCCCGGCGACCGGGCCGGGATGCTCAAGGCCGCCGGGCGCGCGCTGCGCGAGCGGGCCGGCGAGCTCGCCGAGCTGCAGGCCCGCGAGAGCGGCAAGACGCCCGGCGACTCCCTGGGCGGCGTGGAGGCCGGGCTCGGCAGCCTGGAGCAGTACGCCGAGCTGGGACCGCTGCACCGCGGGCGGGCGCTGCAGGGCGGGTGGGAGGCCACCGACGTCATGCGCTTCGAGCCGCGCGGCGTGGTCGTGGTGCTCACGCCCTGGAACGACCCGGTGGCGATCGCGCTGCAGGGCCTGGCCGCCGCGCTCGTGACCGGCAACACCGTCGTCTACAAGCCCACCGAGCGCACCCCGCTGTGCGGCGCCCTGGTCGCCGAGGTCCTCGCGCAGCACCTGCCTGCCGGGGTGCTGCAGGTCCTGCACGGCGACGGCCGCACCGGCGCGCTGCTCGTCGCCTCCCCGCAGGTCGACGCGGTCTACCACGTCGGGTCCTCGGTCACCGGCCGCTCCATCGCCGCGGCCTGCGCGCAGACCGGCGCCCACGCGGTGCTCGAGGGCGGCGGCAAGGACGCGGTCGTCGTCGACGCCGGCGTCGACCCGGCCTGGGCCGCCGAGCAGGTCGCCCTCGGCGCCTTCGCCAACGCCGGGCAGATCTGCGTGTCCGTCGAGCGGGTGTACGTCCACACCGACCTCGCCGAGCCGTTCCTCGCCGCCCTCGTCGCGCAGGCGGGCGCCCGCGAGAGCGACCCGCAGCCGCTGGTCGACACCCGCCAGCGCGACGTCGTCGAGGCGCACGTGCGCGACGCCGTCGCCGCCGGCGCGGTGGCCCTCACCGGAGGGGAGCTGCCGGACGGCCCCGGGGCGTACTACCCGGCGACCGTGCTCACCGGGTGCACCGACGACATGCGGGTCATGCGCGAGGAGACCTTCGGCCCGGTGGCCGCGGTCCAGGTGGTGGGCTCGTTCGACGAGGGGGTCGCCGCGGCGGCGCGCTCGACGTACGGCCTGGCGGCCACGGTCCTGACCGCCGACCTGGCCCACGCCCAGCGGGCGGCCCGGGAGCTGCCGGTCGGCACGGTCAAGGTCAACGCCGTCTTCGGCGGCGCCCCCGGCGGCGCCGCCACGCCCGGCCGCGGCAGCGGGCAGGGCCTGGGCTACGGCCCGGAGCTGCTCGACGAGCTGAGCCGCATCAAGGTCGTGCACTGGGAGGCGCCGGGCGGCTCCTGAGCGTGCCGCCTGCTGACCAGCCGCCGGTGGCGCTCACCTCGCGCTGGACCCCCGGCGCGGCCGGGCTGGCCGCCGGCGCCGCGTCGGCGCTGCTGGTCTGGGCGCCGCTGCTGCGGCCCGGGTACGTCCTGAGCTACGACATGGTCTTCGTGCCGCGGCCGGCGCTGGACCGCACCCTGCTCGGGCTGGGGCCGGTCGTCGCGCGCGCGGTGCCGAGCGACCTGCTCGTCGCGCTGGCCTCCCGGGTGCTGCCCGGGCAGGTGGTGCAGCGGCTCGTGCTCGTGCTGCTCGTCGTGCTCGGTGCCTGGGGCGCCGCGCGGCTGCTGCCCCTGCGCTCCCCGCTCGCCGGCGCCGTCACCGCTGTGGCCTGGGTCTGGACCCCTGCGACGTACGAGCGGCTGGTGCTCGGGCAGTGGGCCCTGCTGGTGTCGCTGGCCGCGCTGCCGTGGGCCGTCGCGGCGGCTGCCGGGCTCCGCGCGGGCGGGAGGTCCCGAGCCCTGCTGCTCGCCCTGGCGGCAGCCGGGTGCGGCAGCCCCGCCGGCGGCCTGCTGGTCGGCGCGGTCGCGGTGCTCGTCGCCTGCTGGCCGGGGGGCCCGCGCCCCGTCCTGTCCCGGCTGACCCGCTCGGCCGTCCCGGCGCTGCTCGTGCTGCTGCCGTGGGCGCTGCCCAGCCTGCTGCGCCCGGGCGGCGTCCCCGGCGACCCCGCCGGGCTCGCCGCCTTCGCGCCGCGTGCCGACACCGCGCTCGGGCCGGTCGGCAGCGTCCTGTCCCTCGGCGGGGTCTGGACGGCGGACGTCGCCCCCCCGGGACGCGACGCGCTCGTCCTGCTGCCGATCGCGGTGCTCGTGCTGCTGACCGCCGCCGCCGGGGTGCGGGCGGGGCTGCGCGGACCTGCCCGCCCGACGCTGCTCGCCCTGGCTGCCGCCGCGGCGGCCGGCCTGGTGCTCGCGCTCGCGCCCCGGCTGCCCGGCCTGGACGCCCTCGCGCGCGCCGCGGTCGCGCACCTGCCCGGCGGCGGCCTGCTCCGGGACGGCCAGAAGTACGCCGCGCCGTACGCCCTGCTGGTGGCGCTCGGCCTGGGGCTGTGCGCCGACCTGGCCCTGGTCCGCCTGCCGCAGGCGCGCGACCGCCGGGTCGCCGCCGGCCTGCTGCTGCTCGCCCCGGTCGCGCTGGTCCCCGCGCTGGCCTGGGGAGCGGGCGGCCGGCTGGCCCCCGTCGGCTACCCGGCGCCGTGGCTGGCCCTGCGCGGGCAGGTCGCCGCCGGCCCGGGGGCCGTCCTGCTCCTGCCGTGGCGGGCCTACCGGGCGCCGGCCTGGAACGGCCGCCGGGTCCTGCTCGACCCCGCCCCGCGGCTGCTCGGCCGGACGGTGGTGACCGACGACGACCTGGTGCTGTCCGACCGCACGGTGCAGGGGGAGGACCCGGTCGCCGCCCGCCTCGACGCGCTGGTGTCGGGGTCCGACCCGCTCACCCGGCCGCTCTCCGACGCCGGGATCGGCTGGGTGGTCGTCGAGCACGGGGAGGTGGGGGCGGAGCAGGCCGCGGGGCGCCTGGCCGGCGCCCGGCTGGCGGTCGACGGCCCGGTGCTCGCGCTGTGGCAGCTGCCCTCGCCGGCCCGGCTGGTGGCTCCGGAGCCGCCGGCGGTACCGGTCGTCGCGGCCGACGTCGCCCTCGCGGTGCTCGTCCTGCTCGCCGCCGCGGCCGCCGTGTGGGACCGGCTGCGGGCCCTCAGGCCCCGCGACTCGTGACGAGCTCCCCCGCGCACGTGCCCTGGTCCGGGCGGGCGTCGGGCAGCCGCAGCTCGATCGGCGTCCCGTGCACGGCGGCGTTCAGCACGCTCTCGAACCGGTCCACGGCGTGCTCCCACGTGAAGCGCCGGGCGTGCTGCTCGGCCGCGCGGCCCAGGCGGGCGCGCTCGTCGGCGTCGCGCAGCAGTCCGTCGAGCGTGCGGGCGAGCGGCAGCACCGGGTCCGGGTCCTCCGAGCCGTCCACCAGGGCGCCGGTCACGCCGTCGACGATCGACTCGGCGAGCCCGCCCGCGCCGGTGTAGGCCACCGCCGGGGTCCCGTGGCTGGCGGCCTCGACCACGACCAGGCCCCAGCCCTCCTTCAGGCTCGGCACCACCAGCAGCCACGACTGCGCCAGCACCTCGGCCTTGCGGCGCTCGTCCACGTGCCCGAGGAAGTCCACGCGGTCCACGACGCCGAGCCGCTCGGCCTCCTCGCGCAGCTTCGCGTCCCACCAGCCGTGGCCCACGACCGACAGCCGCAGGCCGGGGTGCTCGGGCGCCAGCCGGGCCAGGGCGCCGAGGGCCAGCTCGACGCGCTTGTGCGGGACCAGCCGGCCCAGCACGCACAGCGAGGGGTACGGGGTGCGCCCACCGTCGACGGGGACCGGGCGGGTGGTGCCGTTGTGCACGAGGGTGACCGCCGAGCGCTGCACCCCGAGCTCGACGAGCTCCTGGCGGGTGACCTGGGAGACGGCGACGTAGTGGCAGCCGCGCTGCACGCGGGGGGCTATGCGGGACTCGATGAACCAGCCGATCGTGGCGACGACCCGACCGAAGACGACGCCCCACTGCTCGCGGTGCACGTGGTGCACGAGCACCACCACCGGGGAGCGGGCCCACAGCCGGGCCAGGAACGGCAGCCCGTTCTGCACGTCCACGACGACGTCGGGCGCGCCGTGGCCGCGGCGCAGGCCGCGCAGCGCGGCCCGCAGGTAGACGGTGCCCCGCGAGCCGCGGCGCACGATGCGGTAGCCGTCGCGCTGCTCGTCGCGCGGCGCCTGCTCGTGGTCCGCGCAGAACAGCGTCACCCGGTGGCCGCGCTCCACGAGGCCCGCCGCGACCTGCTCGACGTACAGCTCCGAGCCGCCACCCTCCGGGTGGTCCGAGTCCCGCCAGTTCAGCACCAGCACGTCCAGACCTGCGCCGTGCCGAGCCATGGTCCTCCTGAGTCCGCGGGTGTGCCTCGTGTCACGCTAGAACACCGCGAGCGCCTGCGTGGGGTGTTCGGACTGCAGGTCACGGCCCGTACCGTTGCCTGCCGCCCCCAGGAGGACCTCCGTGCCACCGTTCGTCCCCGCGCAGCGTGCGCGTTGCTGCTGAGGCGCACGGGCGGACTCCGGTCCGTGACCGCAGCCCTGCGGCGGCGCGCACAGCGGGTGCGGCGGGCCGTCACCGGCGAGGACCTGGCGTTCCTGCTGCTCGTCGCCGCCGTGCTGGCCGCGGTCTGGGGCAACGACCCCGGCCGGCTCGTCCCGGACACCGTGCCGGACCTGTACGAGGCGCCCGGCCGGCTGCTGCGCGCCGACCTGTCCAGCTGGCAGTCCGACCCCTTCCTCGGCGCGCCCGGGCTGCAGGTGGGGCGCGTGCCGGTCGACGCCGTGATGGCCCTGGTGCGGGCCGCGGGCGCCTCGCCGTGGGTGTCCCTGCGCCTGCTGCACAGCGTCCTGCTGGTGCTGGGCGCGCTCGGGGCCGCCCGGCTGTACCGGGAGCTGGCGCCGCGCGGCGGGTCGGCCGCCGGCCGGATCACCGCGGCGGCCGTCTACACCGTCAACCCGTACGTCGTGGTCGGGGCCTCCACCCTGCCGACCCTGCTGCCGTACGTGCTGCTGCCCTGGCTGCTCGTCGCCGTCACCGAGAGCGCCCGCAGCGCGCGCCGGTGGCGCTGGGCGGCGGTCTGCGCCCTCGTGTTCTTCGGCATGAGCGGCATCCAGGTGGGGGTCGTGCCGCTCCTGCAGCTGCTGGCGCTGCCCTGCCTGCTGCTGTACCTGCACTGGAGCGAGGGGCTCGCCTGGAGCCGGCTCGGCGGGGCGCTCGTGCGCTGCGGCGCGCTGTGCCTGCTCGTCAGCGCGTACTGGCTCGTCCCGGGCCTGCTCGCCCTCGGGGCGGGGTCCGGGATCGCCGGCAACACCGAGACGCTGGAGGCGATCTCCGGCCCGTCGTCCTACGCCGAGGTGCTGCGCGGGCTGGGCATGTGGACGATGTACGGCGCCGGTCCGGCCGGGCCCTTCCAGCCCGGCTTCCTGGTCTACCTGACCAGCCTGCCGGTCGTGCTCGCGAGCACCGCCCTGCCCGTGGCGGCCCTCGCCGGGGCGGCGCTGTCGCGCGTCCGGCTGCGCGTGCTGGGCCTCGTCCTCGTCGTCGTGGCCGCCCCCGTGATGGTGGGGCTGCACCCGTACACCTCGCCGACGCTGTTCGGGCGGGCGCTGGGGTGGGGCTTCGAGCACGTGCCCGGCCTGGTGGCGTTCCGCACGACGAACAAGGCCGGTGGCGTGCTGATGGTCGGGACCGCGCTGCTCGTGGCGCTGCTGGCCGAGCGCGCGCTGCCCCTGCTGCGCAGCCGCGGGCGGCAGGCGGGCGCCGCGCTTGCCGGCGCTGTCGTGCTCGCGGTCGCGGCCGCGCCCGCCGTGCTCGGCACGCTGTACCCGGTCCACCTGGACCTGCCGGACTACTGGCGCGACGCGGCGGCCGGGCTGGACACCGGGCCGCGCCGGGGCCGCACCCTCGTCGTGCCGGGGGAGTCGCAGGCGACCTACCGCTGGGGCTACACGAGCTCGGCCGACATCACGACGTCGCTGCTCGAGCGCTCGCACGTCATCCGCCAGACGGCCCCCGCCGGCTCGCCCGAGGCCGCGAACCTGCTGGCGGCCATCGACGTGCCGCTCAACGAGTCGGCGCTGCCGCCGGGCTCGCTGTCGACCCTGGCCCGCTACCTGGGCGCCGACAGCGTGCTGGTGCGCAACGACACCCGCTGGGAGGACCTCGGTGGCGCGCGCCCGGCCGCGGTCGTCGCCCAGGTCGCGCAGGACAGCGGGCTCGTCCCGGCCGCGGCGTACGGCCGGCCGGGCGAGCAGACCGTGTCCCCGGCCGGCGTGCAGGACGCCCTGTCCCAGGTCGCCGAGCGCGCGCTGCCCCCGCTGCTCCAGTACACGGTGAAGGACGCCGTCCCGGTCACCCGCGCTGAGAGCGTCGCCGGCACGGTCCTGGTCGACGGCGACGCCACCGCGCTGCCGAGCCTGGTGGAGACCGGCACGCTGTCCTCGCGCCCCGCGGTCCGGCTGATGGGCGACCTGACCGAGCAGCAGCTCCGGGAGGCGCTGACCGCCTCGCCCCGGCTGGTGCTGACCGACTCCAACCGCAGGCGGCTGTCCAACACCTCCCGGCTGGGCTCCAGCACCGGCCCCACGCTCACGGCGCAGGAGCGGCCGGAGCGCACCCGGGCGCTGTACGACGACCCGGACCGGCAGAGCGTGCGGGTGCTGTCCGGCCTCGCTGCGCTGACGAGCACCTCCTCCGGCTCCGAGTTCGCCCCCGTCCCGTACGGCGGCCCGGCCCTCGCGCTCGACGGCGACCCGCTCAGCGGCTGGACCACCGGCGACTACGGCACCGCGATCGGGCAGGCCTTGCGGCTGCGGCTGGCGGCGCCCGCCCGCGTCGACACCGTCGTCCTGCGCCCGCTGGCCACGCTGCCGGTGCGCCTCACGCGGGTCCGGCTCCAGGTCGGCGACGTCGTCCGCGACGTCGCCCTGCAGGTCGGGCGGGACACGGTCGTGCCGGTCGGCGCGGCCGCCGCCCAGGACGTCGGCGTCACGGTCCTCGGGACCGAGGGGGAGGGGACCAACGCGGTGGGGCTGGCCGAGCTGCGGCTGCCCGGCCACCCGCTGTCCACCAGCGTGCGGCTGCCCCTGACGACCGGCAGGCTGGTGGCGGGCCTGGACGCGGCGGGCCGGCAGCGGCTGGCGACGACGCCGGTCGACGTCCTGCTCACCCGGGCGCAGGGCGACCCCGGGCTGGGGGTCGACGACGAGGAGCGACGCCTGGACCGCGACTTCACGCTCCCGCAGGCACGGACGTACCTCCCGTCGGGCGCGCTGCGGCTCACGCCCGCGGCCGGCGAGCAGGAGGTGGACCGGCTGGTGGGCGTGGACCCGGCCTACACGGCGACCTCGACCTCGCACTACGGCGACGAGCCGCGCTCACGCGCCTCGAGCGCCTTCGACGGCGACCGCTCCACCGCCTGGGTGCCCGGCGCGGGTGTCGTGGGGGAGTCGGTCACCGTGCAGTTCCCGCGGCGGCGCCTGCGGGAGGTCGTGGTGCACCAGGACAGCCCGGTGGGTGGCCTGGTCGACCTCGCCACCCGGGTGCGCGTCGAGACCGACGGCGCGCCGCCCGTCACCGCGCGGCTGACGGCGGGCGCCACCCGCATCCGGCTGCCGCGCGTCCCGACGGGGCAGCTGCGCCTGGTCGTGACCGACCGGGCGCGCCGTGGCGCCTTCGTCCGCATCACCGACGTCGACGTGGCGGGCGTGCGGCTGGCCCCCTCGCCCGCCCGCGCCGCTCGGACGTGCAGCGAGGTCGCCCTGCTCGACGGGCGGCCGCTGCAGGTGCATCCCGGCGGGACGACCGGGCAGCTGCTGGCCGGCAGCCCCGTGCCGCTGCTGCCGTGCACCAGCCGGCCGCTGGCGCTGGCCGCGGGGGAGCACACGCTGCGGTCCGCGTCGAGCTGGCTGGTCGACCGCCTGCAGCTCGCCGACACCCGTCCGGCGCCCGCGCAGCAGCCGCCGCCGCTGCTGTCCGTGCGGCAGGCGAGCGCCACGTCGTACACCGTGCGGGCTCCGGCGGCGGGCGGCCCCTGGTACCTCGTCCTGGGGCAGGCGCACGACGCGCGCTGGCGGGCCACTGCGGACGGCCGGGACCTCGGCCCGCCGATCGTGCTCGACGCCTGGTCCACGGGCTGGCGGGTCGACGACCCGCGCGCCCAGGAGATCTCCGTCGACTACCGCCCGCAGGCCGTCACCCGCGGCGCGATCACCGTCTCGGCCCTCGCCCTGCTCGGCTGCGGCTGGGCGCTGTACCGGCGGCGCGGGT
>Ga0210040_10010620_pt1 | contig 10533 bp, 4 predicted proteins | sample CryGeyCG12114_NA_FD_185462 | JGI IMG/M metagenome (GOLD analysis project Ga0210040, IMG submission 185462) | Groundwater microbial communities from aquifer - Crystal Geyser CG19_WC_8/21/14_NA (SPAdes) (version 2) | ecosystem: Environmental > Aquatic > Deep subsurface > Groundwater | place: USA...
CCAGGATCCAACTTCTTCAGACGAAGAAGTGGAGCAAAGGCACTCTGATTGGGAAGACGAGGAGACTGATGAATCAGTCGTGGTGGCTGCTAACGAGCAGCAGTCACCACTATCCCCAATCTCTGATTGGGAAGAAGAGGGGGATTTTCATTGCTACTCACCAATGAGCCCCGCATCAGCAAACTCTTTATATTCATTCTGCCATTCATCATCGTACTCACCCATCAACCCCCCAACAAAGCGACGACGGCTAACTCCCCCACCATCCTCATCTACAAGTTCAGAGAGTGGACGTCACTATCCATCAATTCTTGAGGGCATGGATCCCAAAAGCCCTCTCTGCAGACCACCATCACCAAAGCGACCTCGACCGGTTGCCATCGTTTTACCTACCCGCAGACCAGCAGCAACGCCAAGAGAAAAAGTAGAGGTAATAACATTAGAATAGTTAGACCTAGATTCTTAGAATTTTTAGAATAGAATTAAGTTACCTTAGGGTAAATTAAAGAATATAAATATTTGAATTTTTATTATGTAATTCATTTTATGTATTTCATACATTATCAATTCATTTGTTCAAACAATAAACAAAAAAATTTATATTATAACTAGTTATCATATTCTATTGCAACGGCCACATAGCGTATAGTAAGAACTTGTGCACGCATGTATACTCTCTAAATGGCTCACAGTCATCAATTCTTAGCTTTTGAACCTACCGTATGCATCAACTCACAATCTGTGATCACCATATATTTTGTGAAAAATTAGCATAACTACTTTTTAAAAAAGTTTTAAGGGGTACCTGAAAATGAATTTCCATACCTCAGAACATTCATGTCATTTATGTATGAATATTTCTATTTGGACATATCTTACGAAGAATTCTTTGTGAAACATGCCTGAACAAGTCAACATTATTAAATTAAAAGTTATAGGAGAGCCAATATGGTTGACCCGAAATCGACACTCATCGTACTCAAAGTTGAATAAAATATTTTAACTAAAACATGTGCCGTATATTTATATTTGTATATATGTATACATATGTATGTATGTATGTATATATATATGTATATATATATTTGTTATATTTGTTATTAATTTCTTTTGCATAAGATCCAACTGTTCAGTCTATCAATCAGATTGGCATTATTAGAACTGTAGATGTGGGCATTGAATTAACTGCAATAACAATCTGAGCAGTTGAATATTCGACAGCACTGGATTCGAATACATGTTTTATAGACTAAAAAATGTGTTGCCTCATTTTAATTTTTGTTTTGTTTCAGTCATGATTTAGCCGGAAAACTAAATTTTTCAATTTTTTTGATACGCTATTTAATAAACAGACAGGCTGTACGACTAAATGTCACAGCCTGCCCGTCAAAATTTGAATTGGTGCGCATTGTGCTTAATGTCTGTACATTGTACGCACTCTATCTGCCCATCTAGTTAGCTAGTTTTATTCTTAGTTAGGTAATTAGGTAGGTTAGTTAGTGACGTAGGTTAGTTAGCTAGTTATTTAGGTAGTTGGTGACCTAGTCGCATTCAATTTTCTTGAAAATGTCAAATTACTGCAATAACACCACTACTAACCAAACCGTCTTTGCGCCTATCAAAGCCTAGCTCCTGTAATAAAATATATAGGATCTCTATGCCTCACATGTGTAAGATCGCCATCTGACGCCATCTTGAACACTACAACGTTGTAGACATATGCCATTCAAGGCAACTTAGCTCAGGATTGTGCTAATACAGGCAGTGGCAGTAAAGTTCCCTCAGTACGCATCAATGTAGCAAGCGAGAATCTAGATGAAGTTTTACACATAAAGCCTAGACCATTGTTATCAACGTCCTACTTCAAATTGTTTCGTGTTCACCTATTGATTGACTGCACTTTGCCACAGCAAGGTGCCTGCTATTCGAATACTTTTATTTCACATTCTTATCCGCCTTTTTTGAACTCGCACAGAAGCTTCATAGTATAGAAAGTAGAAGGCAAGTTTCTGTGGGAGTATATCTTCTATAGTATTATATATATATGCATATATATATATCTGTCGGATAGCAAGACCCGGATTGGTAGCTCGTGCTTTGCCCACACTTTGCTTTAAGTATTTACGGTAATTTCGTATTTTTACATCTGACTTAACAGCTCACTAAGCACCCCAAATAAGTTTAGTAAATCCTTTACTAAAAGAATTCGTATTTGTAGCATTCCCTAAGTAACAGGAAACACTCCAGAAGTCGAGTAAATACTTTCATTTGTCAAGTGTGGTCTGACCCATACCCAAAGTTTATGTTTGCTCGATTTTCGGCGCAAATTTTACATTTCGGTACTTGATTTTCCATCTAATCTACAACAGTAGCATTAATTGTGAACTTTATCGACTTTTTGTTCAATATTGACCGGGATTCAAGCAAAAATAAGTCGTTGAAAATAAAATTTCTCCGGAGACTTGAAATTACAACAGTTGCCAGGTGCAGCCAATGGCAAAAGGTGACACCTGAAAACTTACTAATGAACATACTTAAGATAGCATGTAGTCTATATGACAACACTTCACTTTACTTAACTTTTAAAGTAAAACTTAATACTTAGTAAAGTATAACCTTAGTGAAGAGTTTAGTACGAGCTACCAATCCGGGCCTAACTGTCTGCCAACTTCCGTGTCTATCAACTTCCGTGTTCGCTGTCGGGTGTCTTTTCTGGCCCCCAATATATGCTGTTGCTGTTGCTGTATGGTAGATGGTAGTCACCGGCACCAGAATATAAATATTTTTTTTTACTTACGATTAAATATTTTTAACTTAAAATCAATACAAAATGCAAACTAAATGCATTCACAATATCACAATGCTTAACGTATATCATCATGTCTTAGTCTTAGCATAACAGCATGTAATAATGACTAAAATCACATTTCTGAAAAGACCCAGCTTCTCATCATGAAGTATAATGAGTTACTTCAAATACATTCTTTAACCTTTGGTCAACAGTATTTATCTATCTAGCGTTACACATAATTATTTTCAGACATATGAGTCCAACTATTCGATATATTGAGCACAGCACACACCTTTTTGAAAAAGTGTATGAATTATGAATTCAAAACATAATTTAATAATTGTAAGATCAATAATAAGACATTGCAAAACTGAAACAAAAACTACTCATCAACACTAGACTTAAAGAACATAAATCGGTCAGGAATACTTACACTAGGACAATTCAGCACTTCATAGTCATCTACCCATTCCCTACTTAGATTAAACTCTTTAAAAAAGCGTTCAGTGGAAAACTCATCATTCAACCGAGAGTGAAAGGATTGAAAATCAAAAGTCTCCGCAGGAATCACTTGACGAATCAAATCGGGAAAGTTTTTCAACCATTTCAACGAGAAATAAAAACTAATGCTCCTTGCAGTGGTTCCAGTACCAAAAATTAAATCCAAATCTGGATGAGACTTTTTAGGCGGAACAATACGATTCGTCGGGCTATGCACACTTCCACTTGCAGGGGGCACCGGTTCTCCTTTCTTTTGGGGTTGCACCGTCGCTTTATTTTCATACTTTTGAACCAACTTTTGAATCTGCTTGACATCTTTCCCCGAAATCATTTGCAGTCCTGGTTGTTCAATCTTTGATTCAATTTTCCCGGGCGCGTCTAACTCTAATTGATGTAAACTCTTAGATCCATTCTCCTGCTCTGCAAACAATTTTTGAAGCAATCGTTCAATTAAAGATAACGTCTCAGGATCCTTGGATTCCAAAATCCTTCCCCCTTCAGTACTAGGACAGTATCCCAAATCTCTGTTCCTTTTCTCTTCAGCGAGTTTCAACAATGGATTGGTGGCAAAACAACTGGATTTGGGGAATTCCGTTTCCAAGTTGATATGCGCTAAACCCAATTCTAATTCGGCGTCACTACTACGCTTTGGTTCCTTAATTTTTTTCCCTTTCTTTTTCTTCCGGCGAGATTTGCCTTTAAATCTCACGGAAGTCTTAAACTCGTCAATCTTTTGAATCTCTTCATGCAAATCACTATCACGAACTCCAGTACAGCAATGCAAAGCAGAGGGATCAATCGGGTGCGCCTCAGTATTGAATTGCCAACCTCCAGCATACACAACACATTTTCCCCAAGGATTTTCAACTATTTCATAGTCGTCTCCTTCACTATGCAAAAAGTTAGTGGGATCAAATAGTAGATATAAATATTTCAGAGTCTCAGCCAAAAAGAACGATTCCATGCGATCTTCTAATGTCAGTGTTGTCACATCTCGGATAGTAGCATAGCCACAATCTGTGCGTGCATTCTTCTGAATAGAATAGAGAATATCTTCCCCGATCTCCAACATGTATGGATCCTTGGTTGCCCGATACAAGTACATGGTCGACTCAATGAGCTCAGGACGTAGTGGATAACCTTCTCGTTGACTACTGGCTCTCCCTTGAAGAATATTGTATAGCTCCGGAAGGCCTCCATATTGTTTCAAAATCCTATGATAGTTCCTTAATGCTCGGATTCCCGTTTTGAACTCACCAACAAGAGATAAAAGTCCTGGCCAGAATGTTTCCAAACTATAGAAATAAAATTTTACTATATTATAATTATGATCTCAATAATGCCGAGCTGTTATAATCTTGATTAAAATAGTAGTGAATGAGAGACTTCACCTTTGAAAAGTAGTCGTAGATACATGCCCATGTCCCATAGAAGCCCAAATGTACCATCCCCCTTTTTCCAAATGTTTCTCAATAGCTTTAAAACTGACTCTGAACATGTGCATTAGTTCTGGTTTTTGGAATAAGATGGACCCTTTTACCAAATACTCAAAATAAGAATCCACTCCAGCCCCTATTCCTGAGTCTACAGCCGTCCATTTTCCGGTGAGTGTGTCTATATGATTTCCAACCAAGTCCAGGGACGATCTTTTAGAATAAAGGGAATTGAGGGCACGAAGGGCAACCTGCATAGTTATAGAACTTACAAACTGAAACACAACTATTATAAAATTATTATCATTTTCCAGTCGATTGGTTCAGCTCACCTTCTCATATAGAGGATCTCCAGTGAGTCTAGACAATGCTCCGAATTCTACAATAAATGTACCCACACCAGCAGTACATGTTATTGGTGTTTCGTTCGGTGGAACTCCGTACCTCAAATTGACAGTACCATAAGGCATTCCTATATTCAATAAACACAAACTAGTTACGAATCAATGAATCGTCTTTAATTTGATTCTTTATATAATTAGTCACTTAACATACCAGTAGGAGTGTCAAAGGCAGGAAGTAGCTTTTTCGCAACTTTTTCGGCCAGTCTTAAAAGCGCTCCATTACAAGGCCAACCTTTTTCTAATTCCATTCCGGCCCTTCACACACAATAGACTTCCAGTTTTGAATAAGGCATTAATAATACACTAAATTGAATTTTTTTCACTCATACTGGCTGAGTTTACTTACTTATGGCTCAGAAGATGAGCACTCAGCAATCCTCCTATGATCCTTATATTAGTCTCAAATACAGATACATTAATATTCATATCAAAATGCGCAGTATCAATTATGAGTTGAGCTACTCTTCGAAATTCAGAGTAGTTTCCCATCACAGCTAGGGTGTCCAGTGTGTCAATTAGTGTCAAAGAATAACTGAAAGAATTTAAATTAATATTATGAAATCATCCCCTCAATCATCCCTTGGGCCTTTCAAAACAATCTTCAAACTTCAAGTTACCTTCCCCAAGTATCCACGCCATCGCAACTCAACGGTCGCAATTCATCCAAGGGGTAAGCATACTTTAAATACGAATCGTACGCATGGTAGAATACAGACTTGACTTCATGCCTGCAATCCAAAAATGCGCAAGTCCTTTCATTAACATCCCATCTCAGTTTTCAACGGCGATATTTAACTAACTAACGGAAACGATAGACTTTAACGTGACGTTACCACCTTACCGTAATTCGGAAAGTCTTTCTTCATCGTATGTTCGTAAGGCAGAAACCGAAAAAGGATCCAACATAAGGGTACTTGTAAACCAAATTATCCCCGTCGTATACAAGAGCCAAGGAGGCATTTTTATACTTTTTTAAGGAAAGCAACTAATCGTCGTGTTATCTTCGTCTTCTTAATATCATTTTATTTTTAGTACGTTAAAACGGTTATCGAGTTATCAGAAATAGAGTAATTAATTTTACTACGAAATAGTTTTTTTTCCATATTTTTTTGACATTTATTCAAAATAAAATACTTTCCCGGGTCAAAACCCGTCGATGGTAGATTGCATTTTAGCTTACGTGGCTGAAAAAATTCAAGCGTCTTCCTAGTCATGTATTTTTTACAGTACAATAGGATATTTGTTTGGTTGTACCGGTTGTACATGCAGAAGACGCCAGGTAGGCCAGGTTGGGGTTTTTTTAGTCCTGCATTTTTTACAGTACAATACAATAGGATATTTGTTTGGTTGGCTGTACATGCAGAATTGCAGAAGACGCGATGTTGGGTTTTTTTAGCCGCCATAATTATATACTGAACTTTCTGTTTATTATCAACCAGAAACTATATGATGAATATATACAAGGAAGGAAGAGTTACATTCTTAAGGCTATGTAATAAGAATATACAAATCATTCAGAATTCAGATCCATTTCAGATGTGTTTGTGATTCCCAGTCCGAATTCAGAAAAACAATGGAATTGGAAGAATAAGAAGACGTCCTCGGCTATCGAAACCTCTATAATCATTTGGAAGGCATCCTTTCACCCGTCCTGTCATAAAATAAAATATTTTTAAGATACCTGCATATTGTTTCGAGGATTTGAGATTCCCCTCTGGAATTGAAAAGCTGGAAATATTGCTCTAAAAAGTGTACAGCTCATCAGTATAATTTAAACCGAGCACCAAGAGCCGTAGATAGCAATAGCTACAAATATTGATATTATAAAAGTTTTGTGAGTTGGAATTCGGATTATGGGGCAGCAAAATAAGTGGAAGACACGACCAATAGTTTTTCATGAAGCACGTCGAATTATTTATTGAGAATCATCTGTTTTATAGTTTAGTTAGTCGTTATTGTTGTCAACATGAACTAAAAACTAATTCACATTGCTAGAAATAGTCTAGGCAAGTAATTATCACTAATATTAACTATAGTAAATAAAGCCAAATACTCTTGCAGATACGAACATGCAAAACGGAGAAAAATACACACCTACGCTCATCAATATTTAAATCTAAACGATACCAAAACCATGGCCTACGAGGTATTAAAATATGCGTCAAAAATATTCGGACATAATGACGTAGGCCATAATGTCGAGTATGACTTCAAACCAGCTAAAAGAATCCTTTCATCCAATTGCCATACAAAACCCACGAGTTGCGTGAACTAAACGTAATTTTTATTCATTAATTCTGTAGCAGGTAGCGCCATAGGCAACATGATGGCTCCCATACAAATGGAATTCCAATCAAATTCAGTTTTCGTGGAAAACATTACTACTGCGTTTTTTTGCTAGCAGCATCATACGTTGGAGGTTTCTCTTCCATTGGAACATACGCTTGATTTCCATTTGCATGAGCAAACCCATTCATATTGTCGACATAAGGATTAAATGCTGCTTGTTGTCCATAAGATGGATTTGCAAACCCTCCTCCAAGCGCAGATCCGGGAGCAGGTCCTCCAAATCCCGTCTGTGGTGCACCCCCAGGAGGGGCTCCTCCAAATCCCATCTGAGGTGCGCCGCCAGGGGCTCCGCCAAATCCCATCTGAGGTGTACCTCCAGGGGCTCCACCAAATCCCATCGGAGGTGCACCTCCAGGGGTTCCAGTTGGGCTTCCGATACCTGGATAAGGTGGAGGAGCTTCTGCCACATAGACAGTCCCTTGGTCCGGAGCTGGGAAATTATATGCTGGTGGCATCCAACCATAGTAGCTATTGGGGGTATTATAATAGCTGGGTGGAGCTGGCATATACGCTCCAGGAGTAGTCGCAGCCGAATAAGATGGAGGTGGTGTATTCCAATAAGAATTCTGAGGATTCACGCTTTTAGCTAGATGGAGAGGAGTAGTAATAAAAGGCGCAGTGAGTACCAAGTTATAAGCGCAAAAATAAAAAGTCACCTTCAACAAAATCATGCGAATTAATTTAACCCCTAACCAATAAATAGATACTTTTTTAGAGAATAATTCCAACATAAACTACTACTCCAATAAAAAGCGTAAAAGATCTACACAGAAAACTTTTAAATTATAGTGTGGATGTGGAATAAAATTGCTTACCAAGTTGAATAGCTTTGACCATTCCTTGAGCGAAATCTAAACAGAATCGATAAAAAATGAGAGAGTAAATTGATTGCAAAATATGGATAGATTAAAAATTAATATAACGAAAAACTAGTACAGATTTTAATTATGATCATTCTCACCTATGGCACCTCCCCCTTTAAAAAGCATTTTGAATTTTGCTTCCCCCCTCCAACCAGCTTCCCCAGACTGAGCCCGAACTTTGCCTTTCAAAAAGTTGGCTCCAAAAACTGGTTGCTCCACATCAACTTCGGACAATACACAGAATGGGAATGAAAATGACTTGAACCTGTCCGATTTCTTACTCCCAAGGAAAATTAGACGATGAGTTGTCAAATAGGCATTCCCTTGTTTTTCTCCAAATTTCAATTCATCGCTTCCGGAAAATGAGACGGACGCATTTTTTGCGTGGAGAAGGATTCTATAGTAAAAACAATTTTTTTATTTTACTTTCATAGGCTCATTCTTTGAATAAAAAACAGCAGCAAATTTAACTTACACTTCCCCTTGATGAATCAAGACTCCGTTTTCAGCATGTGCTGAATTTAACGACATTGTCGTCTACCTTTTCACGGCTAACAAATAGACTTGCTCTTGATTGATTTGAATGCTGATTATAAATATATTCTTTTTAATTCGCTTTCCAAACAGATTTCAGACAATTTTTTTGATCACTGGTCACTGATGATGATATAATCTAAAATCTAATACGTAGAAATTTCTAGTCGCGCCAGTCGCGCAAGCCCACAGTACATCGACATCCTTTAGTGACTCATGTAAAATCAATGTCAATATTGTAACCTTGTAACTATCCGTACTCGAAGATTCGGCAGATTGCAAATGTAATTAGCCGGATAATGCCAAAAATTACATACACTACGTAAAATGCATAAACGATTTTTATTTTGATTCCTTCGTATAGTTCCATCCATGTTTGCCGTAATTCTGTTCAAACGTAGTCCCGAAAATGTGAGAATTTTGTATTGCTTGAAATAGTATGTAATATTCTAATTTATGGACTGGACAGATATTGTTAACAATTTTTATAGCAATTAAGCCTACTTTTGGTTTCCCAATTTAAGTGGAATTGCAGATTATTAGGAATATTACATCAGTACATATGTGTCCACTGTATCAACTATCCCGTCTAATTCTTTACCAAGTGTCCATTGTAGTTAAAACTAGCAAATATGCCGGGCTTCGCCCGGCAATTTGCTAAGGTACGATGCACGCAGGTTTCAGTTATGTCCGTGAAAATGTTTAGTCTCACCAAAAATTTAGTCTTAAAAAATGACATAAATAGGATGAGGATAAAAAAAATTGAGAAACTGTTTATGTATAAAATGATATGCTGCACAAACTCTTTGTGAGAGAATAATGATCGCAAGCTAACATTTTTCACTTGCAAAACTTTACAGCGACAAACTTTGAAAAGCATTGTGAAGCATAGCAAGTGTAAAGGAAAAAATTAATAATTTAAAATTGTTAAAAACATCTACTTCTCTTTCAGGAAGCTTGATAATTATTGTTTAATGCAAAATCAGAACACATTTGTGTTAAAACAATTAACATTCGCGCAGAAAGTCGTAGCCAGTTTTTTCTTTGGTACATAGCTAGCACGGCATTTCAGGCACATTTTTCATTAATGTCACCTTTTTATTAAATTTTTTGAAATTTCAGCTTTATCGTTTTATTTCCTGTAAAAATCTTATGTTAAATTCGTCTAGGTTACTTCCATGTGAAAATTCCTATTGGTAGCTTCCCTGTAAAATTCCTATGTTAAATCTCTATAAGTTACGTCTTTGTTAAAATCCCATGTGAAATCTTTATAGATTGCTTACCTGGTAAAATCCCATGCAAAACTCTTATAAATTACTTACCTGTCAAAATCCCATTTAAGATTCCTATAGTTTGCTTCCCAGTTAAATTCGCGTGTTAAATTAACATTTCAAATCCCAAAAGGCTGCTTTCCTGTCAAAATCTCATGTTGAATCCCTAAATGTTCCTTCCCTCTAAAAATTCCTTTTTAAATTCCTGTGTGTCAAAATCTCATGTAAAATCCCTATGGGTTGCTTCACTGTTAAAATCCCATGTAAAATCCCTATGGGTTGCTTCACTGTTAAAATCCCATGTAAAATCCCTATGGGTTGCTTCACTGTTAAAATCCCATGTAAAATCCCTATGGGTTGCTTCACTGTTAAAATCCCATGTAAAAT
>Ga0210040_10010621_pt1 | contig 10533 bp, 10 predicted proteins | sample CryGeyCG12114_NA_FD_185462 | JGI IMG/M metagenome (GOLD analysis project Ga0210040, IMG submission 185462) | Groundwater microbial communities from aquifer - Crystal Geyser CG19_WC_8/21/14_NA (SPAdes) (version 2) | ecosystem: Environmental > Aquatic > Deep subsurface > Groundwater | place: USA...
AAAAACGATCTGCTCTATAGGAAAATTTGTCAGTTCAAATGCGGAGTCGAATTGAATAATTTAAATTTTGTTCAGCTTTTCAATTTTCATAATTTTTTAGACATGATAACCCTTCTTCTAGCAGTAATTATTTGGGTGATAATTTCTTTGATCAAAGCTTTGGTGATCCCCAAAGTGGACGTACCCACGCAATTAGACGAATCCCTTTTCAATACTCCCACTGATCTGAAAATGGTGAATATCTTATTTTTTATTGATATCGATATTGATAGTTTTAAGCCCAACGACGAATGAATAATTTCATTGATTTTTAATTTGCAAGAGCAAACCAAGACAGGATGAACCGGAGTCCGAAAATCTGAGATCCACAGATCGAACAAGACTTTCCGAAACAACACAACTCAAAGCGGATAATCCTGTTATGAAACTATCTTTGAAATCGCATCAAATATGATAAAATTTTGCCTAATCAATGCAAATTGCGAGAAAACTGTCAGCCGTTTTTGGCAACTATTTGTATTCAATATCAGTTTACCTACCATAAATATGGAATACAATTGTGTGTTATTGAGTAAATAAAGTTAGGATAATGTTTGTTTGCACAATCGCTTGATAACAGAATTTTAGCTCATATCATCTTATCGAATGCGGACGAAAAAGCAACCATACATACGACATACCTGATTCATTTCCTACATCAAAAATGATAGTACACATTACTTGCATTAGATCTTTTCTCGCCATACTTATTCTCATAAATAACTGCTGCTGACTTATTGAGTTTTTAAAAAATTAATCGTGCTTTCAATCACATAAAAATAATTCGAAAAAATTAAACCATTCAAAATGGAGCCTCGAATTCCCAGGGGATCAACTAGAGGGTCATATTCAGAGTTTGAACTACAACAATCAAATACAATCCCAGGGGTACCTGAACAAGGATTTCGTAACGATGAAGAGCAAAATAATTTCATTCCCAGAAAAACTTTCTCCCAAGTACAAAAAGCTTCAAAACATGAAGAATCAGTTGGATCCACTTGCTTGAGCGTTCTTCGGATAGGTTTCAGTCTCATTCCTGCCATATTATTCACTGCTGCCATTAATTTCATTGATGACACAATGACGAACTATCAACTATTCTCATGCTCATTTTTCGTCTTCCATGGAATATTCTGGGCTTCATTTATTTTCTCTATTGTGGAATGCATACGGGTACAGATACTCCGTACTAACAATTACATTCCTGATGAAATGAAACCGAAATCTTGTGTGGATCTTTTTTGCTCCAATGGGCGATGGCCATATGCCATTTTGATGCAGGTTTGTTTAGTTACACACATTAAAACTATAAGTTATACACATAAAGTTAATTATATATGTGGTAGTAGGTATAGTTAAAGTTAGTAAATATCAATAAATTTTTTTAGATTCACAGTGCACTTGCATCAGCTTCGTTGATTCTCTTCCTTTATTCAGTCCAGAGGCTAAACATCAGCATTGCCATCTCTCTAACATTCACCTCGTTAATTTTTGCGATCCTAATGGAATTCATCTACGTACAAAGAAGATGTAGCCTGGAGTTGATTTCGTTTTCACTTACGAGTTACATTGGCATTGCAATTATTGCCATCCCGGCAATGGTTTCAAATAATTCTGAACTCGACAAGGCCCTTTCTGCACGTAAAAAATTTCGTCTCATACCATACATATAGCTTTTGAAATTTTTGAGCTAAATAACAATGGCGATTGACGATACACAGATGGGGCTCACATCATCCCTTGGTTGCATCTTACTGGCAATACCGTCTACTTTTATACTCAACTTCCTTCGTTCAAAAGAAATTCCAGATTCAATTGTAGCAACCTCATTTTCAATCTACGGGACTATTTTCAGTTTTGTAATAATGATAATAATGGGATCTCGAGTAGATATGAAATTTGACTGGTCATCTTCATGGGCAGCTGGACTTGTACTTTTGATGTTGTTTGGAACAGCTGCTTTGTTAATTGATGCAACACTGGATCCACTGAATTGGAAAAAGTTTACTCCAACTAGGAGAATCAAGTTTCAATTTTCCCGCCTCGAACGAACAAAGATTGCCATATTTTGTTTCTCTTGTTTGTGGGAGTTAATTCAACAAGGATATTGGCATAAAGCACCTTCGGTTACACAGTAAGTTTGCATAACTAACAAAAGAACAATTTAGGTGATTGCAGAGGGTTCACGTTTTATATATAATTTTTTCAGCATTTTCGGAGGAGCTATTGTGATGTTGAGCTACTTGTGTGCAGTTGGCTTTAGACAATGGCACGAGTCGCTCCCATCGATTCCATCAACTGAAGGACAAAAGCAGCCACATAAATCATTTGCATTTGTTCCTTGGCTTTTCAAAAGAACAGGAAATTACTGAGTACAACGTTGGAAACTTTCATGATTTATTTTTTAGTTCCAAAATAGTTAGTTTTCAGTCGAGATATATTGCAATTGTTGACAAAAACAATCTTTTGAATAGTTTTACAGTTTTTATACAAGCTAATGCTATCTACCTCCTACCTTATATACATGTTATAAAAAATCCAATCAAGTGCTGAGACACACATGAAAGAACAATAATTATTTCTAGTACTACTTTATACAAAAAATTGGTACAAAGAAAAATGACTACTTATGACGGTTTCTAATTACTATATCAAATGGTTTAGGAGAAACAATCAAAGTGGGAGCATTAGGTTCTAACGATAATGGTCCAGAGTTGGGATCTTTTTCCACACTGAATTTTTGCATGAGACAAGTAAAGAAAATAAAAAGGCTATCTTTTGCCATTGAATCACCGATACAAGTTCTCTTTCCAGTAGAAAATGGCATGAAAGCTTTGTGCTTGATTATTTCTTGCTTTTCATGGTCAATGAAACGTTCAGGACGGAAATTATCCGGATCACCCCAGTACGTTTTGTCATGATGTGCATCACTGAAGTTGGCTAAAATCACCGAATCTTTAGGAATCTTGTATCCCCCGAAATCTGTAGTAAAAATTATTTAAATCACTTAAGCTGAAATTTCATAGCCAGAAAATACGGGAGCTCTTCGATATACTTACTTGTATCTTCTAATGCACTGTGGTAGACAGAAAAAGGAACTAATGAACAATATCGGTGAATTTCGTTCAATGTTGCTTCTGTATAAAGCATTCTGAAAAAAATTAAAGTATTATTAGAATAGAATTTTGTATTAATTTTTTTTAACACAGGGTTAAAAATTAAAAACCTACTGTGATCTATCTTCTAAAGATGGAGACCGATCTGGCCCCATAACTTTGTCAATTTCTGCATGAACTTTTTTCTGAACCTCCGGGAAATTGACCATGTACAACATTGCCCATTGTAGTGTAGAGCTATAAATTAGGAATTTAAATGGTGGTCACAAAGTTAAAGCTAATTATCAATGTATCAATATTACCGAAACGGAAAAAAAACTATACCTGGTAGTTTCTGCTCCGGCAAGGAACAAATCCAGGCAAACCAATAACATATTTAATTCTGAAAACCGATGCAAAATATTTTATTGATACATTTCAATCGAACAATTTTGTTAGAGTTTGTTTGAATAATTTTTTAATACCTCCTTCTTCTCCATAAAAGCTAGATTTTGGATCCTTAGTTTTCTTCCATTGAGAAATGAATACATCAATAAAATCTCGATGGTTTGAATCGTCAAATGAGTCTTTGTGATCTTGAATACACTGCTTGATCATTCCTTGAATACGGTCTCTGGATTGTAAGAATTTTTCCCAGAAGCCTTTGATCAACAAATCTGTATTTTGGAGGATCCATGGGAAGAAATACACAATCCCTGTCAATTCCAGTTTTTGCATGTTGCTTTAAAAAACACAAAAATTAGGTAAAATTAGAACATATTTAAACACTTCAATGACTCCAACAATCTCAATTTTTACTTACTTAATGAAACAGTCAATCATAAAAAGAAAATTTGGATCATTCACTTCAAAACGTGAGCTCGTACAAATGTACCATAAGGAGTTCAAAACTGAAGCATTGAACTTATTCTTCAGCTGAATTGGTTTTCCCACATTCTCACTAGTAAGTTACAAATTAAAACAAATAAAATAAACTTTACTTGTTAGGATATTTGACCAAATAATTCTTAACTAATATACCTAAAAAAGCTGGTCAATTCCTGAGCTTCATGAAGCAAATGATTTTCCATAGAATGTTTTCCAAACCCAAAGTTCCTCAAATTCCTGATTGCGAATCGTCGTTGTTCAGCCCATAGTTTACCCTCAGAGAATAAGAGTCCTATGTGTGCCATAGAGATTATATAAGCAGTGCGTTAGTCGTGACGTAAAACTGCCAAGCGTGCCTACTTTTGAAATGCCGCGACATGTTTTATATATCTTTCTTCTACTTTCTAGCATTTAGCCCCAATATCGTGTACTTTTTTTTGCTACAATTTAAGGTTTGTGGATTATAACTATTCAGAATTCAGACAAACTTTATTTGAAATAATTAACCTACTAACCTCGTTTCTTTCCATGATTTCGGGTCATTTGAGCAACAAATGCTGGTCTGCCCATAAAAACATCCTGCTTGTAAGCCTCCGTGATAAGTTGATGATCATTGATAACAACCACTCTAAAAATAATAAAAGTATTACATTATGTGTGGTGTGCTAATTGATGAAGAATACAAAGAGATCCATTGTTCTTTCTTGTATTTTTAGCCCGTCATGCATAGAGCTTATGATTGTAATGTTCATTACTTGAATTCCCCCAAATGAAGTGAGAAAATTTTTCCGTAAATCTTCTTAAATTCAGCGAACAGCTTGATTGGATTTTTAAATAAGATGAAAGGTAAATAGCCTACAACTGGTAATCCAAATGGTCCTGTTATCCACAAATGAAACAATTAAGTTCAGTTCACGCACTTTGTAATAAGAGTGAGTGAAATATTTTCGTTCGTATATTTATTCATAAAATTTACCAGGAGGAGTCCCTTTGTTAGCAATAAGATATCGAATGTACAAAATTGCAAACAGCCCCGCTGCCAGTGTGAATAGAATGAGTGTAAATCCCATGTTGAATTTTCAAATGTAAAGAACAATTAAACTACAACAATGAGAACTGAGCTCTGCACTCCGGCCCAAAAGGATCACGGGAAAAGACTGTGACTTGATTGCTAAATGCAAGGCCCTGAAATATACTATTATACTTTGTTTGATAAGGAGTCGAGGACATCCTTATTGACAGCTGTACGACTGTGTACCATTCAACAAAACTCAGAAAACTTGTCAGGTTTGATTTTTCCACGGTCTTTCCAAGTCTGCATCTTGTGTATGCTATGCATGTTACACATCAACATGAGCATGATTCAATAAAAAATTGAAGTCCAGTTGGATCTCCAATGCCGTAATTTAAAGTGCTGGGTTTTCGCATAGATGTGGAAATACCGGCTCCATATGATTATATACACGTCTTACATATTAGGGGTACACCTGAAGCCTTGTATTTTCGTAGATTTCTACATGGCGTACACATCCCAGCCAATCGGATCAGTAGATAGAGGTGGTAATCTTCTCTAATTGGCTGGGAGACGTACGCCATGTAGAAATCTACGATAGTACAGGGCTTCAGGTGTACCCCTATTGTGTTATAACGATGGACTTTACACTCAATGAACTTTTTGTCAAGGCAGTCAAGGAAAGCTATCTGTTTTCCAAAGTAGAGAGCCAATAATCAATTTGGGTAAGCACAGAAGTAAAGAAGAAAATGATTTATTTAACAACTTTAAACAACCGATGAATACACTGAAATTATATGGCAAATCCAATTACATGATAATAACAGAAACACTTACACGCTTACAAGATGAGTTTAAATAATAATTATAATACTATAATGATGACTAAAATCGAGCATAACCGTGAACAAGCATAAGTAGCTACATGATAAATACTGAAAGTTTTAAGATCATTTGGCCTCTTTGCAAAAGAAAACAACGTACGTCATCAACTGTTGGATTGCAAAAAATACCAAAGATCAATGAATTGGAAAACAAATATTTGAGGCAGAAAATTCAAGTGGGACATAATGAGCCGGTTTCTCCATTTCTGCACAACTATAATTGGAAAATCCCAAACAATTATTTATGGAGATAGTGTTAAGACTGATATTTATAATCCAAACCACAACATACGCAGAAACGACTAAAAATATTTCCAGCTCTGCTCAGATATCATCAAATGGATGTTCTCGAGCCCAATCGAAACGATCCCGGCTCCATCTAGCTCCCCGGCTTCTAGCTTGACCTCTAGCGCCCGCGGACCGGGCTCTTGCACCAGCCGGCGCTGCTCCTCTGGTCCTTGGGCCAGTCCTAACAACACGACCTCGGCCTCCACCCCGAACCCGACCTCGAAGAGCTTGGCTCAAATGCGTCCACATATTCAATTGACCCAAAGCATGCAAGTAGCGACGGTTAAATCCTTCATCAGAATCAGAGTCGCTACCTGACTCTTTACTCTCATCACTATCAGCACTCTTGTATCCGTCACCAAATGTGCTTTTATCTCTCTTGACTTTCTTGTCTACTCCTTTCACATCATTGCCAGAATCGTTGTCTACTGTAGCTTTGCCGGAATGATACTCGCTCCATGCTTCGTTCTGTTGCTCCGCAGATAACTTTTCATCGGGCAAATCTTGCAGCAAAGAATCGTGTTCAAAATAACTTTCCACCAGGTCACAATTTGAAGCAATCAGATTCCTGAGCATTTCGTCCACTGGAAGCCTGGTAGGTGGACGACCAATGATCTCTTCGGGATCGTAGTGGTACAATTCATTGATGTGATCAAAGGTGTAGTGTCTTTCTACTTGTTGTTCATCTACAACTCGATGAGAGAGGGAGAGTTTTACGATTTGGCGACGGTATATTTTTTCTTCCATTGTTGCATGGGCTAAAAAACGGTAAATATAGCATGGCTTTTTTTGACCAAAGCGGTATACACGAAATATACTTTGCATGTCCAAACTTGGATTCCAGCTGGCGTCAAAAACGACAACCCTATTTGCACCGTATAGGTTGATTCCTGCGTCCAAGTGCAAAACGTAAAGTTACAAAGATATTGATAAATAGCCTTGTAAATGTGAATAAGTATATTTATTATTTATCGATCATTGATAAATCAAGACAAGAAAATATACTTACCTAAACCACCAGCCCTTGCAGAAATGAGAAATAGCTTTGCCCTAAAAAGAGAAATTGTTACATCTTGAATCTTGATATGTGCAGGAAAATTACGAGGTCACGAGTTGGAATAGCTAAATAGCTTTGAGATAAGATGAAAATCAGTAAGTTGACGTACCTGCAGTTATCTTCATTAAATTTGTTGCATTGCCGGAGCCTATCGTCCGTACTCACAGATCCATCGATTCTAAAGTATTCCATATTTTTTCTCCAACGACGATGAGGTTTGGACGAAGCCACTGCTTCTTTATCCCAATCAGTTAAAAATTCCTCAATGAGATTCAACGATGTCAAATAGTGACTAAATATAAGCAATTTATCCTTGACTTTTTCACACGCTTTTATAATCTGTTGAAGCAGAACAAACTTGCCACTATGAGTGATATCAAACATGTCCGTTGTGGACGAAAAAAATTGTGACCACCATCCATCAGTAACGTTGCCCAGACTGTCATTACTTTTACGTGCCTTTTTTGCTACTGCACTTTTTTGGGGCCTAAATGTTTTGCTAAGTTCGGGAACATAAGCACTTTTAGTAGACGCAACCAAGTCTTCCAAAAATGAACGCTCTGTAGATTCCTCTTCTGAGTCAGGATCGTCTTGATCCTTCTGAGTCAATGTGAGTATCAAAGGATGACTCCATATTTTTGAGAGAGTAGCATAATTCTCAAATAAATATTTCCCCATATCCTTTGCATCCACAAAAGTTCCCACGTAGTGGCAATAAAGTTCTTCCTGCTTTTTGGTGAGTCGAATGTTTATAACATACTCAAACTTTGGAGGCAAGTACGGTTTAAGTACTGAGAAATCCATTCGCTGAACAACACCTTCTAACAACTTGTGCAACACATGGGATCTATACTTCATAACACGAACATCCCATGTAGTAGAATCAGAATGTTGTCCATTTCTTATGGGATTCACAAATCTATTTATGAATTCTTCGTTCGTTCCAAGAAGACCATCCTTAACGAAATTCATCATGGTATAATATTCTATAAGATTGTTTTGAAGTGGTGTCCCAGTAAGAATTATGCGCTTTTTTGTAGCCATTCTATTGGCAGCTATTGACAGACGTGTTTTGTCATTTTTCAGCAAATGTCCTTCGTCACATATGACAATATCGGGGCCGGGAGTTAGCAAACATTCTTCAATAGTTTTCCAAATGTACCTTTTGGTTTTATCTTTGTCTACAGTGACTAGAACTCGATATAAATCATAGTTTGCTATTGCAACACCACCCTGCCGTCTCCAATTACGAAGCGCGTCGGCGCGCATTTCGTTGTTTTTGCTTTCCCAAAGACGATGCACAAGGATGGATTTCTTCGCATTTTTCGTCCACATGTGGAATTCATTGAACCAGTTTCCCACTGTATTTAAGGGACAGATGATAAGAGCTGTTTTTACTTTGCAGCACTCATGGGTCATCACAGTGTGGAGAAATGTTACTGCCTGGAACAAAATTACTAATTTTATAAAAGTGGCTGCTTTAACTACTTTTTGCGCAGAATAAACTGCAAAAAGTGCATATTTTTGTCACAAATTACATTACCTGAAAAGTTTTTCCCAATCCCATACCTGGAATGATAAGATGAGACATAAATATTTTTCAAAAATTTGAATTAAACCTTCTAATGTTATATCTTAGCTTGCAGCTTACAATGAGCCAAGATGCAGCCAGCAGGCTGATGTCCAGCTTTGATAGCCTCGATAGACTCAAAGCAATTTTCATACATGAATTGGATTCCTTTCACTTGATGATCTCTCAATTTATCAATCATGGAATCATCGACTTGTACAAGAGGTTTGTGTGTTTCACTATCCATATCTAATATTAGCTTGGTGCATACCACTTCGTTTTTTATGACCTCAGAGGTCACGCAAAACTTCTCAAGCTGGAAAACAATTCATAATTTTGTCGTTGAAAAATCAAAATTAAGAAATGAAAATGGCAAGAAATCTTATGAAATAGTACCTTTGCTCGTCTCTCAGAAATTCTTTTATTACGTTGCACTTCATCAGCTTCAGCTTTTACAGTGGTAGATTGCAAATCTGAGCGGGTCATAATACTTCGAATATTGCGCCTCCCTTTTGGACCCTTTTGCAGGCGTCCTTGGCCAAACTGAAATGCATCAATTTATTCAACGTTATATACTGATCCTAATCTTCAAATTCAGGATGTTGATCTGAAAATAATAAAATGTTTTACTCTGGAATTGGATACAGAACCATCATTCAAAGTCTCCCAATCAGTACTTCCAGTTCTGGATACATACTTGCCGAGAGACGAAGCAAAACGATTGGATGACGATGAACAGCTATTTTGTTCAAGTCTTTGTTTCTTTGCAGGCGGTCCATTTAATTCAGAATCGCTCAGTACAATTATGTGAGATGAATCAGTTGCAGATCCACTTGATATTTTGTTTGCAAACTTCTCCTTGGACCAGAACCCTTTTTCTCTGAAATGAGTTGGTGAAGCAGTATTTTTAACGACTCTGCATGGTGAAAATATAAACTAAGTTTTCTGTTTTAATTTAACTTTTTATATTTGTCTACGATTGGGGAGTCATCATCTTCTTTTTCTAAATCTATAGTTTTATCTGGTGTATTCGTCATGGAGGGCAACGATTCAATATCACTTTCAATATCGCTATGGATTTCACTACCACTGCTTTCATTGGTAGTACTGCTACTGATAGTTCTGGCTCTAGTCTGTCTAGTTTTCTTCACAGGAGAATCCAGATCAGGGGAAAGGGTAGCAATGTGGCTCTGAAAGAGAAAATTTTAGCAAAATGTTCGATTTAAAAAAATACTACACATAATAAAGTCATAATTTTACTTTGCTAAGAATTTCGTCATCTTCATTAATAAAATCGTAATAATCGGGAGTGCATGGCAGATCTACACCATCTTCCACTTCGTTAGAATGACTGGCTACATGTTGGTTCCAAGCCTTAGCTTGTTCCTCTTGTGTCAATTCTTTAATTTCATCTATGGTGGAATTCATCGCATTTGATCCGGAAGTGCCAACAGAGTAGTCTTGGATAAGCTGAGTAGCTTCGTCTATGAGATAAAAAAAAATTGCATGACTCAGTGAAAAACTGAGAAAAAAAGCTAAAATAGTAACCTTCAGGCTGGGATCTGTTCAATGGAGCCAAAAACGTTTTTTCTACACTTGGTACATCCAAAAGCAAAGCGGTAGGCTCCGGCATACCGGTAGTAGAATTTTTTTTCACAATTTTCAAATCAACTGTAGCTAGCTGCTCAGGATCTCCATTG
>Ga0210040_10010622_pt1 | contig 10532 bp, 11 predicted proteins | sample CryGeyCG12114_NA_FD_185462 | JGI IMG/M metagenome (GOLD analysis project Ga0210040, IMG submission 185462) | Groundwater microbial communities from aquifer - Crystal Geyser CG19_WC_8/21/14_NA (SPAdes) (version 2) | ecosystem: Environmental > Aquatic > Deep subsurface > Groundwater | place: USA...
GGCCGTCGTCGTCGGCATCTGCGACCTCGGCGACCGCTTCCGCCTCGTGCTCAACGAGGTCGACGTGACCGCCTCGGACGAGCCGCTGCCCAAGCTCCCGGTGGCCCGCGCGGTCTGGGAGCCCAAGCCCGACCTGCCGACCTCGGCCGAGTGCTGGATCGCCGCCGGCGGGCCGCACCACAGCGTGCTGTCCAGCGCGATCGGCACCGACGTGATGGACGACTTCGCCGAGGCGCTCGGGGTCGAGCTCGCCATCATCGACGGCGAGACCCGGCCGCGTCGTTTCACGTCCGAGCTGCGCTGGAACAACGCCTACCACCGGCTGGCCGCCGGCTTCTGACCCCCGGGGGGCACCGGAGGGTCCGGGGCCCGCGACACGCACGAACACGTACAGGTACCGAGAGGAACACGCAGTGAAAGCACGCAAGCTCATGACGGTGGCGGCGATGGCCGCCACCCTGGCGCTCGCCGCCACCGGTTGCGGCGGGGGCCGCGCGGGCAGCGCGGCGCAGGACACGCCTGCCGCCGGCCAGAACAAGGGCGCCCTCATCGGCGTCGCCATGCCGACCAAGACGTCGGAGCGCTGGATCGACGACGGCAACAACGTCAAGGCCAAGCTCGAGTCGCTCGGCTACAAGGTCGACCTGCAGTACGCGAACGACTCCGTCCCGCAGCAGCAGCAGCAGATCGAGTCGATGCTGAACAACGGGGCGAAGGCCCTGATCGTCGCCTCGATCGACGGCACCGCCCTGACCCAGCAGCTGGCCGACGCCGGCAGCGACGGGGTCAAGGTCATCGCCTACGACCGCCTCATCAACGGCTCGCCGAACGTCGACTACTACGTGACGTTCGACAACCAGAAGGTCGGCGTGCAGCAGGGCACCTCGCTGCTCACCGGTCTGGGGATCCTCGACGCCGACGGCAAGGACACCGGCAAGTCCGGCCCGTTCAACGTCGAGCTCTTCGCGGGCAGCCCCGACGACAACAACGCGCAGTTCTTCTTCAAGGGCGCGATGAGCGTCCTGCAGCCCTACATCGACAAGGGCACGCTCAAGATCGTGTCCGGCCAGAAGGACTTCAGCCAGGTCGCCATCCAGCAGTGGAAGCTCGAGACCGCGCAGGCGCGCATGGAGACGGTCCTCAACGGCTTCTACGCCAAGGGTGCCAAGCTCGACGGGGTCCTCTCGCCCTACGACGGCCTGTCGCGCGGCATCCTGAACGCCACCAAGGCCGCCGGCATCCCGAACCCGGTCGTGACCGGCCAGGACGCCGAGAAGCCGTCGGACAAGCTGATCCTCGACGGGGTCCAGTACTCGACGGTCTTCAAGGACACCCGCAAGCTGGGTGACACCGCCGCGACCATGGTCGACGACCTGCTGAACGGCAAGACGCCGGAGACCAACGACACGACGACGTACAACAACAAGATCAAGGTCGTCCCGGCCTACCTCCACGAGCCGGTGGTCGTGACCAAGGACAACCTGATCAAGGAGGTCGTCGACACCGGCTACTACACCAAGGACGGCGTCGAGAAGGGCGAGTAAGCCTTCCCGGGGTCCGAGGTCCGGGGGTCGTCCCCCGCACGACGGAACAGCCCTGACGCGGTCGGCGCCCTCGTCCTCGTGACGGGGGCGCCGACCTCTGCCCCGGTCGGGGCGCGGCACGAAGCACAGCACGGCACGAAGGAGCACGAGTGACGAACGACCCCATCCTGCAGATGGTGGACATCACCAAGACGTTCCCCGGGGTGAAGGCCCTGACGGAGGTCAACCTCACCGTCGGGCGCGGCGAGGTGCACGCGATCTGCGGCGAGAACGGTGCCGGCAAGTCGACCCTGATGAAGGTGCTCTCCGGCGTCTACCCGCACGGCTCCTACGAGGGCGAGATCGTCTTCGAGGGTCGTCCGGCGTCGTTCTCGGGCATCCGGGACTCCGAGCACGCCGGCATCGTGATCATCCACCAGGAGCTGGCGCTGAGCCCGTTCCTGTCGATCGCGGAGAACATCTTCCTCGGCAACGAGCAGCAGCGCCGCGGGCGCATCGACTGGAACGCGACGAACCTGAAGGCGGCCGAGCTGCTGCGCCGCGTCGGTCTCGCGGAGAGCCCGGTCACCAAGATCACCGACCTCGGGGTCGGCAAGCAGCAGCTGGTCGAGATCGCCAAGGCGCTCTCGAAGGAGGTCAGGCTGCTGATCCTCGACGAGCCGACCGCCGCGTTGAACGACACCGACTCCGCCCACCTGCTCGGCCTGATCGACGGGCTGCGCGACGAGGGCATCACCTCGATCATCATCAGCCACAAGCTGAACGAGATCAAAGCCATCGCCGACCGCGTGACGGTCATCCGCGACGGCCGCACCATCGAGACGCTCGACCTGCGCGCCGACGAGGTCTCCGAGGAGCGCATCATCCGCGGGATGGTCGGGCGCGACCTCGACAGCCGCTTCCCCGAGCGCGACGTCCCCATCGGCGACGAGGTGCTGCGGATCGAGGACTGGACCGTGCACCACCCGCTCGAGCACTCCCGGCTCGTGGTCGACCACGCCAACCTCTCCGTGCGCGCCGGCGAGGTCGTCGGCATCGCCGGGCTGATGGGCGCCGGCCGGACCGAGCTGGCCATGAGCGTCTTCGGCCACTCCTACGGCCGGGACATCAGCGGCCAGCTCTACAAGGACGGGCAGCCGATCCAGGCGAGCACGGTCAAGCAGGCGATCGCCCACGGCCTCGCGTACGCGACCGAGGACCGCAAGCGCTACGGGCTGAACCTCATCGACGACATCAAGCGGAACATCTCCGGCTCGGCGCTGGGCAAGCTCGCCACCTGGGGACGCGTCGACGCGAACCAGGAGACGGTCGTCGCCAACGGCTTCCGGACGAGCATGCGCATCAAGGCGCCCGACGTGGGGGTCGTCACCGGCAAGCTGTCGGGCGGCAACCAGCAGAAGGTCGTGCTGAGCAAGTGGATGTTCACCGACCCCGACGTGCTGATCCTCGACGAGCCCACCCGTGGCATCGACGTCGGCGCGAAGTACGAGATCTACACGATCATCAACCAGATGGCGGCGCAGGGGAAGGCGATCATCGTCATCTCCTCGGAGCTCCCCGAGCTGCTCGGGATCTGCGACCGCATCTACGCCCTGTCGGCCGGCCGCGTGACCGGCGAGGTCGACGTGGCCACGGCCCAGCCGGAAAAGCTCATGCAGTACATGACCCAGGAGAAGGAGTAGCGGCATGTCCGCCTCGACGCAGACACTGACCGACGACACGCCCGTCATCCCGCCCGCCCCCGAGCAGGGGGGCGCCGGCATCGGCGCGATCCTGTCCGGGCGGCTCCGCCAGGTCGGGATCTTCCTGGCCCTCATCGCCATCGTGATCCTGTTCCAGGCGCTGACCGGCGGCACGCTGCTCACGCCGCGCAACGTCACCAGCATCATCGGGCAGAACGCCTACGTGCTGATCCTGGCCATCGGCATGGTGATGATCATCATCGCCGGCCACATCGATCTGTCGGTCGGCTCCGTGGTCGCGTTCGTCGGCGCCATCAGCGGCATCATGATCGTCCAGTGGGGCTGGCCCTGGTGGCTCGGCGTCATCGCGGCGGTCGTGGTCGGCGGGATCGTCGGCGCCTGGCAGGGCTTCTGGGTCGCCTACATCGGCATCCCCGCGTTCATCGTGACGCTGGCCGGGATGCTGACCTTCCGCGGCCTCACCCAGATGATCCTGCACAACGTGCCGATCACGCCGTTCCCGGACGCGTACGTGTCCATCGGCTCGGGCTACCTGCCCGACCTCGGCGGCGGCACGACGACCTTCGAGCCGCTCACCCTCGTCCTGGGGTTCGCGGCCACCCTCGGCCTGGTCGGCCAGCAGATCCGCGAGCGTTCCAAGCGGGTCAAGCTGGGCCTCGAGGACGAGCCGCGCTCGTGGTTCCTCGCCCAGGCGATCTTCACCGCCGTGTTCATCCTCGCCATCACCTTCACGCTGGCGAGCTACCGCGGCACCCCGATCGTGCTGGTCATCCTGGCCGCGCTGATCCTGATCTACACCACGGTCATGCACCAGTTCGTCTTCGGGCGCCACATCTACGCCCGCGGTGGCAACCTGCACGCCGCGCAGCTGTCCGGCGTCGACACCAAGCGCGTCGACTTCCTGCTGTTCGTCAACATGGGCGTCCTCGCCGGGATCGCCGGCATCGCCTTCACCGCGCGCAGCAACTCGGCCCTGCCCGGGGCGGGCACCGGCTTCGAGCTGGACGCCATCGCGGCGGCGTTCATCGGCGGCGCGGCCGTCACCGGCGGCATCGGCACGGTCACCGGCGCCATCATCGGCGGACTGATCATGGGCGTGCTGAACAACGGCATGTCGCTGCTCGGCCTCGGCACCGAGGTGCAGTCCTTCATCAAGGGCTTCGTGCTGCTGCTGGCCGTCGCGTTCGACATCTTCAACAAGCGGCGCGCCGCGAACGCCAGCAAGTGAGCACCACCGTGGCGTCCGACGGCACGGGGACCGGCCCGCGCACCGCTCTCGGGATCGAGCTGGGCTCGACCAGGATCAAGGCCGTGCTGGTCGGCCCCGACCACGCCGCGCTCGCCGTCGGCGGGCACGACTGGGAGAACAGCTTCACCGACCGGCTCTGGACCTACCCGCTGGAGGCGGCGTGGGACGGGCTCCGGGCGGCGTACGCGGGGGTCGTCGAGGACGCCGGGCGCCACGGGGACGTCGACCCGGGTGCGGTCGGCGCGCTCGGGATCTCGGCGATGATGCACGGCTACCTCGCCTTCGACGCCGACGACGAGCTCCTCGTGCCCTTCCGCACCTGGCGCAACACCAACACCGGTGCGGCGTCGGAGCGGCTCAGCGCGCTCTTCGGGCAGAACGTGCCGCACCGCTGGAGCGTCGCGCACCTCTTCCAGGCGCTCCTCGACCACGAGGAGCACGTCGGCCGGGTCGCGTACGTCACGACGCTCGCGGGCTACGTGCACTGGCAGCTGACGGGGGAGAAGGTCGTCGGTGTCGGGGACGCGAGCGGCATGTTCCCGATCGACAGCACGACCGGCGACTACGACGCCACGATGCTCGCCCAGTTCGACGAGGTCGCCGGCGAGCTGGGGCTCATCCGTCCGCTGCGCGAGCTGCTGCCGGTCGTCCGCCGGGCCGGCGAGCCCGCCGGGGAGCTGACCGAGGCCGGGGCCGCACGGCTGGACCCCAGCGGCCGGCTCCGGGCGGGGATCCCGCTCTGCCCGCCCGAGGGCGACGCTGGTACGGGCATGGTCGCGACCAACTCGGTCGCGCCGCGCACCGGCAACGTCAGCGCCGGCACCAGCATCTTCGCGATGGTCGTCCTCGACCGTCCGCTGAGCCGCCCGCACCGCGAGCTCGACCTCGTCACCACGCCCTCGGGCGAGGCCGTGGCGATGGTGCACTGCAACAACGGGGCCAGCGAGCTGCAGGCCTGGGTGTCGCTGTTCCGCGAGTTCGCGGAGGCGGCCGGCAGCCCGGTCGGAACGACGAAGGCGTTCGAGACGCTGTTCGGCGCCGCGCTCGACGGGGAGGCGGACGGCGGCGGGCTCGTCGCGTACAACTACCTGGCCGGCGAGCCGATCACCGACACCGAGGAGGGCCGCCCGCTGTTCGCGCGGACCCCGGGCAGCAGCCTGCGCCTCGGGACCTTCATGCGCACCCAGCTCTACAGCGCCTTTGCGACGCTCCGGGTGGGCATGGACGTGCTGCAGTCCGACGAGGACGTGGCGATCGACGCGATGTTCGCGCACGGCGGGGTGTTCAAGACCGCCGGGGTCGCGCAGCGCTTCCTGGCCGCGGCCGTCCGCGTCCCGGTGGCCGTCGGCGACCTCGCCGGCGAGGGTGGCGCCTGGGGCATCGCCGTGCTGGCCGCGTACCGGCGCGACCGGGCCGAGGGGCAGGACCTCGCCGACTACCTGGACTCCGTGGTGTTCGCCGGTGCGAGCCTGAGCACGCTCGACCCGGACCCCGACGACGTCGCCGGCTTCGACGCGTTCATGGTGCGGTGGACCGAGGCTCTCGACGTGCAGCGGGCCGCGGTGGCGCACCTGAGCTGACGGCACGGCCTGCCGACGCGGGGCCCCCGTCCCGACCGCAGGGACGGGGTCCCGCTGCGTCAGGAGCCGGACGCGGCCCGTCTACGATGTGGCGGTGGTCTACTCGCTGGCGTACGAGAGCCAGGCTTCGGCTCCCCTGACGGTGCCCGACCTGGCTGGACCTGCTGGGGCGCAGCCGGACGAAGAACGCCGGTCTGGGGATCAGTGGCATCCTGCTGTACCGGGACGGCGCCTTCCTGCAGGTCCTCGAGGGCCCGCGCGCCCACGTCGACGAGCTCTACGCCACGATCGCGCGCGACCCCCGGCACGACGAGGTCAGCACCGTGCTCGTCGAGGACCGGGCCGAGCGCCGGTTCCCGGACTGGACGATGGGGTTCGCCGACGTCGACGGCGAGCTCGCGGACGTGGGGGACGTCCGGGACCTCGGGGACGTCGAGGGCTACAACGACGTGCTGCGGGCCGTGCAGGGCCCGGACGGGGAGAAGAGCGAGAAGTTCCTCGCGCTCCTCGCCCTCTTCGGCAGCGAGGACTGAGCGCGGTCGGCGCTCAGTCCGTCCGGGGTCAGCCGACGGCGATCCGCCAGGAGGCGGTGTGCTCCGTGCCGTCCTCCAGCACCACGACGTCCTCGCCCGAGGAAAAGGCGTCCGGCGGGCAGGTCATCGGCTCGACGGCCAGCCCGGCGCGGTCCAGCTCCGGCTCCGGGCGGTCGGCCGTGTGGACCTGCACCCAGGTCAGCTCCGCGCCCCAGGTCATCTCGACCGCGAAGCCGTCGGGCGCCTCGAGCCGCACCCGGGCCTGCCCGTCCGCCTCGCGTCGCAGGCCGGTGAACGCGTGGTCCACCTGCGCCGCGCCGATGGTCGTGGGCTCGCGGAAGTCCGGCCAGGGCGCCTCGGAGACGTCCTCCTCCCCGGCGGGCAGCAGCCGCTCGCCCTGGGTCGCGACGAAGCGGTCGGCCGGCAGCGTCAGCACGCAGTCGTCGAGGAGCGCCCCGCCCGCCGTCAGGTAGGGGTGCGCGGCGGTCCCGTACGGCGCCCGCCCGCTCAGGCTGCGCGCGGTGACGGTGGTGGTGAGCCCGTCGTCGTCGAGCGTGTACACGCACTCCAGCTGCAGCCGGTGCGGGTAGCCCGCGTCGGGCGCCAGCTCGGTGACGAGGGTGACGGCGTCGTCCCCGACCGAGGCGACGTCCCAGTCGGTCCAGACCAGCAGGCCGTGCAGGGCGTGGCCGCGCTCGGGCTCGGTCAGCGCGAGCTGCTGGGCCTGCCCGTCGAAGGTGTAGCGCCCGTCGACGACGCGGTTGGGCCAGGGGGCGAGCACGGCGCCGCGGAAGGCGGGCCGCAGCTCGTCGGTCCGGAAGGGCACCACCAGCGGCCGGCCGTCGTGCTCGAGCGAGCGCAGGCTCGCCCCGAGCGTGACGACCGACGCGGTGCTGCTGCCGTGGCGGAGCTGGATCTCGCGACCGTTGAGGGGGTGGGACATGCCGGTGATTCTGCCCCGTCAGGTCGGCGGGGCGACGAGCCGCTCCAGCAGGCGGGCGAGCGAGCGCCCCGGGTCGGGCGTCATGCCGGCGTGCACGGGTGACGGCTGCACGACCGTGCTGCGCGGGGCGGTGAGCATCCCGAAGCGGACGGCGAGGCCCTCGTTCTCCCGGGCCGAGCCGACCGGGGTGCGGCAGGCGAGCACGACGGCCTCGGCGGAGGTCCGGACGGCGTCGAGGTCGACGTCCGGCGCGAGCGCCCGCAGCCGCACCGGGTCGATCACCACCGAGGCCTGGAGGTAGTCGAGCGCCTGGCAGTAGAGGACCACCCCGACGTTGACGAACTCGCCCCGGTCGACCCGCGGGACCGCCCGCAGGACGGCGTAGACGTACGGGTGCCGCTTCACGGGAGCCAGCTCTCGGCGGCGGCGAGCCGTGCGAGCAGGTGCTCGGTGTACGCCGCCCGCGCGCTCGCGGCGTCGGGTGGCGCGAGCGGGTCGGGTCGCGTCGGGTCGGGCAGCAGCCAGGCGTCGGGGACCAGCGCGAGCACGTCGGCGAGCAGCCCCACCTCCACCTGGGCGGCCATCTGGTCGTGCACGGTCCGTGGGTCGCCGACGCCGGCGAGCACGTGGTCGTCGTAGCGGTAGCGGCCGGTGGCGAAGGTCTCGGGCCGGCCCCACGAGTGGTGGAAGCGCAGGCAGGCGCCGTGGTCGATCGCCCACAGCGTCTTGTGCCAGACGAGCAGGTTGGTGTTGCGGGCGCTGCGGTCGACGTTGGCGACGTAGGCGTCGAGCCACACGATCCGGGCCGCCTGCTCGGCGTCGACGTCGAAGCTCGCGTCGTAGCCGACCGCGCCGGGGAGGAAGTCGACGGCCAGGTTCAGCCCGGCGCTGGCCGAGACGAGCTCCTGGACCTCCTCGTCGGGCTCCCGGCGGCCGAGCTCGGCGTCCACCTCGATCAGGGCGAGGTCGGGGATGTCGACGCCCAGGGTACGGCCGAGCTCGCCGACCACGATCTCCGCGACGAGCGCCTTGGGCCCCTGCCCGGCGCCGGTGAACTTGACGACGTAGGTGCCGAGGTCGTCGGCCTCCACGAGCCCGGGCAACGACCCGCCCTCGCGCAGGGCGGTGAGGTAGGCGGTGGCGTGGACGAGCGGCAGCTCCGCCGGCGGGAGGCCGTCGAGCTCACCCACACCGTCGCTCACGCGTCGGCCCAGGCGTCGTCGACCGGTGCGTAGCCCAGGACGCGCCGGGTGGCCTCCAGCTCGGCGACCCGGTGCCGGTTGGCCGAGACGCCGTTCGCGACGACGAAGCCGTCGACGCCGGTCGGCAGGTCCGCCTCGACGGCGGCCCGGACCAGCTCGGCGGCGTCCGGCCCGCTCAGCCACGCCGTGCGCTCCACGAGGTCCGCGTCGGGTGCCGGGCGCTCCACGCGGAAGTAGCCGATCCGCAGCGCGACGACCGACGTGGCGGTCGTGGCGGCGGTCCAGGCCCCGACGGCCTCCGCCCACGCCTTGCTCGCGCCGTAGAGGTTCGCGGGGCGGGGCTGGTCGTCGACGCGGCGCTGCACCGTCATGGGCAGCGCCGAGACGGCGTGCAGGCTGCTGGCCAGGACCAGGCGCCGCACGTCCGCGTCGGCGGCGGCCTGCGCCACGGCGTACGCACCGGTCAGGTTGGGGCCGAGCAGGTCCTCGAAGGTCGCGTCGGGGGAGGGGTCGGCCGCGAGGTGCACCACGGCGTCGGCGCCCGCGAACGCGGCCCGGCAGGCCGCCAGGTCGGTGACGTCGAGGGCGTCCACGCCCTCGCCGGCGGCACGGTCGGTGGCCCGCAGGTCCCAGCGGCCGGCGAGGGCGGCGCGCACCGTCCGCCCGATGCGGCCGGCGCCGCCGGTCAGCACGACACGGCGGGCGGCCGGAGGGGTGTCGGGAGCGATCTCGGCGGGCATGGCGGACACGCTAGTGCTCGGTGGAACCTCCGGCGGCGGCGCCGTTTGACCGGCCTTGAGCGGGGCACGTATCTTGGACCCTCGGTGCGCGCCTCGGCGTGCCCACGTGCGTGCCCGCCGGACGGCGAGGTCGTACGCATCACCAAGACATACAGGAAGTGGGTCAGGCGTGTACGCGATCGTGCGTAGTGGCGGCCGCCAGCACAAGGTCGCCGTCGGCGACGTCCTCGAGATCGACCGCGTGCACAGCGCGGCCGGTGCCTCGGTGGCGTTGACGCCGCTCCTGCTGGTCGACGGCAGCTCGGTGACCTCGGACGCCTCGGCGCTCGCCTCGGCCTCGGTCACGGCCGAGGTCGTCGCCGAGACCAAGGGTCCGAAGATCCGGATCATGAAGTTCAAGAACAAGACCGGCTACCGCAAGCGCCAGGGTCACCGTCAGAAGCACACCCAGGTCCGCATCACCGGCATCGAGAGCTGAGGCAGGCAGATGGCACACAAGAAGGGCGCAAGCTCCACCCGCAACGGTCGTGAGTCCAACGCGCAGCGCCTCGGCGTCAAGCGCTTCGGCGGCCAGGTCGTCAACGCCGGGGAGATCATCGTCCGCCAGCGCGGCACCCACTTCCACCCGGGCGAGGGCGTGGGCCGCGGCAAGGACGACACCCTCTTCGCGCTGCGCCCCGGTGCGGTCGAGTTCGGTACCCGGCGTGGACGCCGGGTCGTCAACATCGCGCTGGTCCCCGCGGTCGCCGCGCCCGAGGTCGCGACGGTCTGAACTCCCAGCACGTCATGTCGAGAGGGTGGCCCGGACGGGCCACCCTCTCGTCGTTTGTCAGGTCTTTCCCGCACGTCCCCGCACGACTCACGACCTCCTGAGAGGAGGCGCCCGGCATGGCCATCCCCAGCTTCGTCGACCAGGTGGTGCTGCACACCTTCGGCGGCAACGGCGGCCACGGCTGCGCCTCGGTGCACCGTGAGAAGTTCAAGCCCCTCGGCGGCCCGGACGGCGGGAACGGCGGCCACGGCGGCTCGGTGATCCTG
>Ga0210040_10010623_pt1 | contig 10532 bp, 3 predicted proteins | sample CryGeyCG12114_NA_FD_185462 | JGI IMG/M metagenome (GOLD analysis project Ga0210040, IMG submission 185462) | Groundwater microbial communities from aquifer - Crystal Geyser CG19_WC_8/21/14_NA (SPAdes) (version 2) | ecosystem: Environmental > Aquatic > Deep subsurface > Groundwater | place: USA...
TACGGAACATGATTTTTCGTTTTGCTTGAGTATCTAAACTATTAAAAATTCCTACTGGAAAATTTTTCTGCTTTAGAATCTAAACTATGAAATATTCCTCTGCTTTAGAATTTAAACCATTGAAAATTTCTCTGCTCTAGAATCTAAACTATGAAAATTTCTCTGCTTTAGAATCTAACTAAACTATGAAAAATTCCTCTGCTTTAGAATCTAAACCATTAAAAATTCCTCTGCTTTAGAATCTAAACTATGAAAAAATCCTCTGCTTTAGAATCTAATATAAACTATGAAAAATTCCTCTGCTTTAGAATCTAAACCATGCAAAATTTCTAATTTAAAAAAAAAATTTTTTTTGACATTTTCTTTAAAAAAAAATAGATTTTTTTCTTTACAATCTAAACTATCGGATTGCTTTCTGGTTTAGCACACTACACTTATAAATTTACCAATCAGGCGATATAAACAAAAAAATCTTCAAAAAATCCCAATCCACTCACGATTTGCTTCTGAAGTCCACCCACATCCCCCGCAACCGGTGCAAAAGCGACTAGCTCCGTATCCTTCCGTATAACCCACTCAATGAGTTCCCTGAGGGACAACAGTAGAGCATGCCAATGCTCCGTATTACTCTCCAGACGATTCCGAATGGCCATTGAGCGTTGCTTAAGTCCATGCCATCTCTGGTTCATTTCATCCAGTCTTTGAAGGAGGGCTGCAGCGTCCTCATGTCGATCCATCCCTCCTGCCGCTGCACGACCTGAGCCCCCCAGCGCTGCCACAGTGGCTGCATTGCTTTCCAACTCTGATTGCAATTCCTGTAACAACCAAACAAAAAAATCAGTCAAATTCACCATACAGCAAAGCACCCACAAAAACCCGAAAGCAAGCAAACAAAAATACGGCAAAGTAAGTAACCTCTTCAAATGCAATCAGCATCACACGAATCTTAAAGACCAAGAAAATGTAACGAGCATCCTCCCTACAACAAGTGAGTCGAACCCGCCTATCCCTTTGCAACACTGTGAACTCATCAATCCCTACACGCCGTAGCGCATCTTGAATTTGTGGATTCGAATAAAGATAAAAGTCAGTATCAAAAAACCGGCTTCGGCGGCCACCCGATCCTCCATTGGTCGGTTTGCCCCTCCCACCATGGGCTTTCGCAGTTCTTCTGCCCCTCCCACCCCCAGGACTAAAACTATTACTATTAATATTATAACTTCGATAACTCCTACTAGTAGTAGACTTGGTTTCTCTTCGCGGCGGGGGAGCTAGAACACCCCTGGTGTCATCTTTGGTTACTAACGTTACTACCGGACTAAGATCAGTGGTACCCGAGTGGCTGGCAGTGAAGGGTAATAATATATCTTTTCGGTCGGAGGAATGTGGAGGCTTTACTACAAAGCCCGTGTCAGGACGCGGGTATCGGAAATAGTCACCAGCGGCAAACGGAGGCGATGGCGTCTCGCCCGCCCCGTTTTGACTTTCCCGCTCCTCTTCATAAGCATAGAGTGTGGGCAGTGGCGGCTCTTCTGAATGGATCTGTACAATGGTTTCTTCAAACGAGAGAATGCTTCTGGACTGGATGGAGACATCCCCATCTCTAACGGAGGGGGCAATGTGACCCAAGGTGGCACGGAATGGCCCATTGTAGCTCGGGAAATGGGTGACCAGGAGTCGGGTCCCTGCCAAGTACTTGCACTTTCCACCATAGCCCCAATTCCAAAACTTGAGTTGCAGGGGGAGGGGGGTTGAGGGGGCCGGCCCTCCGCTTCTCCCGCTCTCCACAAGGAGTAACTCACAAAATCTGGCGGGATGGTCGATACACTCATTCAAAACTAGTCGGGGAGTTTGTTAGTTACATCGGTCAAAGCTACTATTTTCTCCTTAGCAAGGATCCCCAATTTTCAGTCAATTGAACCCAACGATTTCTTGACTCGATCAACTTTTGGTGCAAAAAGAGAACACTTGGACGAATCCTATACTTTTTCCTTACATTTTACGACAAAAAATGTAGAGTGAGTTGAGCCATGCAATTTTTACGAGCAAGCTATTCCCTTCAGCTGGTGTTGAGTGGTTCCGCGATCAACTGGAAATCACAAATGAGCCACATGGGCAAAAAAAACCTTCTCACTCTCACAAAAAATGACCCTAGTAGTTTGACTTTCCACTTTTTAATGCCTATGCATAATAATAATGCTACAAAGTGGTACAGAATCGTAAAGTTTTTCCATGTAAAGTGGTGATCCGCATGCATGCAATAGTTAGTTAGTTACTTGGGTGAAAACTCGGTACCGTAAACATACTTATTACGAGCTGGTCTAATCTTTGTAGCGACCAGGCCACTCTATATGATTTCCCTTTGCCTTTTATTTCAGCTATTGGTTCGTTATTTTACATTTCTTATCTTTTCCTATGCTTTCTACCTATTTGCATAGCACCGATATTATCATCTGGTGTGCAGTAGATCACTGATTTCAATTATTCCCTACAGAAGTAGGATTTCCAATCAACCCTAACTCTTACACACTACACCATTGCATGTTTAGCACAGCTTTGGTCAGTTTTGAACACGCAAGCCCAACATCTGACTTTGGAACACAATACAAACACTATGGACAGAATCGTTAGTTAGTTAGTTAGAAACAATCTAGAAGCATGAAATGAATATAGGAACTAACTGATTCAAAAGATGCACTTATTACACACAAACTATGGTATTGATAAAATTTCCAGAAGGCCATATGTTCATGTGCGTGCGTGTGCCGCAATAGTTCAACGCACTCAATACAGCCAGTTTCACTTTCATCTCACACTACTGTAAACAGATTCAAAGATTTGTGCTCCACATTTGTATATTTACACAAAAACACGGCAAACACAAAAACAAACGGCAAGTTAGTTATTAATACATATGCATGAAATTGTCTAAAAATGGAAACCCAGATCGGTCTGACGACCTACAGACCTCTAAAATGCCCATTTCAACTAATTTTAATGACATGGGAATGGAAATGGAGTCGTAAACATGGAGACCTAATGAAGTGTTAACATTCATTTTATGCATACATACCGTGAGAAAGTCAACAACACGTGTGTGTGTGTAATCAAATCAGGATAGGAAAAGTTCACCTAGTTAGTTGGTTACTAAAAATCCCAACCATACTATTATCATGTGGTTTGGTTACAAAAGTTCATTGCCTCTCATCTGATAATTAATACTATGTAAAAATCAATTGTCCGGCAGTGTGAATGAAGCCGTTTATCCATAATGATTGATTAAGGAGCCTGTCCAAATGGATTAGCCAAGTCAGTGTGTAAAACACATTCATGTGTGCATCCGTTGCACACACATAACAAAAGAGCATCATGATTGGCACTCCCATTGTTACTTTTAAATCCCGGTCTAACGCAAATGACTACATGAGCTTTTGAGTTGGCCATAGCTTCCCGAAAAAACTATTTACCTGTGTAACGAAAACGAACTAACTAATTAGAACAGGAAGGAAGAAATATACAACTATTTCCGAAAACACAGTCCATTCAATCTGTATACAAACTAAAACGGACGGAAATGGCTCTCATTCATTGAACTATACACAGCTTTTGTTTACAAATTTACATACAGTGAGTGATCTCGGCATGTTCACAAAATCCTTTTTAAGGCACTCAATTATACATTGTATTTGTGAAAACTGTGCAACACATAAGATGGTCGTTCAGAGAGCCGTAAGACAACATTCATTCATTTTCTGTCCCACATTCAATAATACTTAAGTAGATCTATTTATTAGGCATGTATCCTTTAACCTTTCACACACTCCATGTCACTTACTTACTTAGTTAATATGAATGAAACAAACTATAAGCTATAGCAGTGACCTCAGTTGGTTGTAAATCCCCCCACACATGCATAAAAAATGGAATAGCTTTACAAAAGATGCTCTGTCAGATTATTCATAAGAGATTAACATGTCATCCACAGCCGCCCGCTTTTTGTGGACCAAAGGTTGTGTGAAGATGAGTTGAAAAGCTACAGCATTTCAAAGCTGTGACCTCCACAATGAATAGAATCGTCTTAAAACTTCCTGCTCATTTTATCATCGTTTCAATTCAAGGCAGTGAACTTGAAAATTGTATCAATCTACAAGCTGACATGTGGATATACGAAAAAATCGATACGTCTGACTGAAATGCGTCAAAAATTCCCATACAATAAGAATCATACAGCCAAATCCAATTAAGAGCAGGAAATGAGCATTTTTTCAGGAAACATATTTTAGGCGTAAAAGTTCTCAGCTTGGGACAATTCATTGACTTGACTATCCATTCAATTTAGAAACTTTTGTGAATAAAAAAGGGGGAAAATTAAGTGGATGCACTCAACCAATTCGAGAAAAAAAGAATGCTATTGCAATGCATGACTATTCATAGGAATTGCATTGAAAATATTTACATATTATCTAGACAGCTAATTCACCTGAATTTATCGACTAGACTCACTCACTAACTAACTAGACTTACATCTCAACCTATTAATTAACCATCCTAACTAACTAACTAATCTTATGAGCTGATAAAGTTATCTAACTAACTAGACACAAACCACAATGCATTTTTCATTGCACTGACAGGTCCAATCTTACGCACTGCAATGGCAGCCAAAAACTAAGCACAAATCTTACTAACTAAATCCAGAAGAACTAACGGATAAGTTTATTTAAGGAGTGGCTTCTTCGCATTATGCAACTCGTCAAGGCCTCCTATCTAACCTTATGAAAATACTATTTTCCCATTCTGAGTGATTTAAACTTTCAAATTCAAAATCCTGACCCCAGCACGTGTATAAACAAATCGGCTACCAAAAAAAAAACACAGACGAAAATATGTACATTTGTCATCCCGATACCATCTAAAACTAACTACATGATGAACTCACAGTAGTCCACATTTTTTTCGATACGCAGTCAGTCAATGTATGCATTCTGTATTTGCGCATCCATAATTACTAACCAACCAACTATTGAATGAAACAAAAAGTGACAATGCATGTTCACTCAACAATTTGATGCCATGTCATGTTTATGAAGAAGCCCTGATAACAGAAAATGTCTCCAGGACTGATGGGTTCATAAAGATAAACAAAGTTAGTTAGTCAGTTACAACTTATTTTCTTCATCAAGTTGTAACTAACCAACAGACTACTACTACACAGTAACAATGCACATACAAGGGCAGACCGACTGACTATTACATTGTTCATTCAACTCTACACACTCAAAAAACATTCACCACAGAATACAATAGTGAAAAAAAGGCACAATGGGTGTAGTAAGTAACTAACTAACTAATGTTATGTAATTCAACCTGGCTTTAGTTAGTTGGTGTACACTGAACAAAGACACAATATTAGTTTTCCTAACCTGTAATTTAATACACCGTGATTAGGGATGCAAAGTGCGTGAGTGTTTATTTATGCGTGCCTACGCACCACAACTGTCAATGATGTCTATCTGGGCTGCAAATAATCGAGTGGTCGGTCGTTGGGCCCAACCCCCGGAAAAAAATACGAACCATTATTATAATGAGATTAAACTGACTGAGAGCTGTATGGTCAGAATATTAACCAAATTCTGTAGCCACCCCACCCACCCCTATAATGCTCATTAATCTTCAAATTATCAATCAATCAATGCGAGTCGAGTGACAAATGGTGTGAAATCTTCCAATCATCAATGATGGAAGGCTCCACACGTTCTGTATGGAATATGCAGACAAAATTGCAAAAAATGTACATGCTAGTCAATATATACTACAAATTGATTTACCAACAAAACAGCTGAGAAGACAATCTGGAAAAATCATGCTATAATATTCATATGCAGTGCATACAAAAAAGGAATGTTATTGAAAACAGAATTCGAAACTCAAACCCATCTGAATATTCGTAGGCAACCATAAATGTGTACAAGGATTAAATTGCACATGGACACATATAAGGGAAAAGGGCAATGAATTCCATTACAGAGTGAGAGACCACAATATTTACCAACTCAGTCAGTACACATGTTAAGTTACAAACACGTGCTTCACCTTAACTCACTAACTTTATAGTATGTTATGCCGTGTGTAGTGTGAGGATTCTAAATTTTGATAATCATCATCTCCAGATCCAATAGTTAGTTAGCAACTAATCTCATTTTTATTACTCTCCGTAAATTAGGAACACCTACACACATTTCTGCCGAAAATTCTCATCCATGCATTAGTTAGAGAATGTGCAATTTTCCCACCATTATGCACATGCACACTAACTAAAAGCCTTTTCGCACGATGCAAAGGCAAATAAACATCGTTTTTTTCTATTCACTCTATAGGAATCATTGACTTGACTTGACTCGTACTTGAAAAATGTTAGCACTCACAATTGTCAACAAGTTGATGAGTAGGAAAAGGAAATGCAGGCTTACAGGGGTTGAAAGAAAAGCAAACCACATGTGTGATGATAAGACACAAAGCCAAATAAGTCCATGCATGGATCATGCTCAGGGATTGATCAAGTTGTAAAGAAGAATTCCATTCAGTCAGTCAGTACGTAACTAACTAACTGCATTTTTTCTTATGAGTGAATCAAATTCATTGAATCTCTAATACAGAGCTCCTTGTAAACCTCAACAGTTTGGGAGGGTTAAACATGCAATTAAAAAGATGAGGTGTCAGAAATAGCTTATAGTATATATCATTTTCCCATAGTTTATGTCAAGGGTTAAACGCTTAGTTAGACACACCCGAGAAGGGAGAAAAAAACCCGAAAAAATGTATCCTTAAGAAGACCGCTATCAATGGAATAATATTATTTCCTCAATACAGGATGCCCCCTAACTTGGTAGTTAGTTTAATTAATGCGACTTTTTCTTCTGAATTGTATACAACAACAAAAACTCGCATCTTTTATTTTGTCAATATAGGAATGTTATAAGCGACCAGACCACCACCCTGTAATGAATCCTGTGGGCTTTACAAAACTTGTGGTTTTGTCAAACTGGCATGTGCAATTCATTCACAAGTCAGTGATTTCACAGACAGGTAACTTTTATTGACAAAAAAGTGACCAAAACTGAGCAAAGTCAAGTCCACACAATCTTTGCATGATGATGAATTTGACAGCAAGTTTACACCATGTACAGCGACCGTGAAATTTGATCTCATTTGCTTGCAGCACACATCAAATGCATGAGACCTGAAGCGTGGCATTCATTAGACATTTTTTCCTCACAGATGACAAAATTTGATGAAAGGTAGACAAAAAGATTGCAAAATTTTGCATTTACCAACTAACCATGGTAAAAAATTGCAAGGATGAAATTCTGATGACAAGCAAAAGGAGACATTTTCGCTCAACAGATTTGTTTCACCGTTTTGGAAGATAAATTAGCTGTCACCGTGGGCAAGCAAACTCAACAAGTAAAAAGATAATTAATTCTTCTCAAAAAATCCTGTTATTCGCTCATCTAACATTACGTTAGTTTTTAACACACTACAAATTCAATATGTGACATACAGTCCCTTTTTGCAGCATTTGCTCAAAATTTTCAACAAATTGAAGCCAGAATTGAATTCAAAGAGAGCCTAACGAAGCTGAAAAGCGTATGAAATCATACGAAAGATTTATGACAGCCAAGTGTACAACTATTGGTGACAATGCATGTTAAAGTCATCAACTTTAAATTCACTCTTTGTTACACATACACACTAAATCATATAAACTTGTGTGGTCATTTTAATCCTATATGCAATCCAAATTGTGTACACAAAAAAGACTAACAAATTCAGCCAACACGAAAATCTTCCTACCTGCTCGTCACAACTAACTAACAAATAAATCTTACTTTTAATAACAACATACGAATTTTGAGAAAATCAACAAGCCCTGAAGCAACTCATATGCGTGTGAAACATGCTAACCCGTAAATAAACAAATTTCGGCAAAATATTCCTTTCAAAATCTCTGTCATGTTAGTTAGTTCAACATAAACAGTGGCCATTAATTACAAATCTTTGCTAAAAAGGACAGCTCGCCTCCAAAATAAAAGAAATGCTAACAAACTATAATTTGTTCAACAACTCACGCCCAGTAGGCATAGAATTCAATATTTCCACAACTAGTTAGTTAGTTAGTTAGCTACTAAATTCCAAATCTTATGTACTGTACACACATGTACAGACTAGACCCCTATTATAGTCCGTAGAAAATGAGAAACAGGCGGAAGCTCCTTTAATTTATTCCCAATGCCTATCTCCCCTTGATTAGCTCGCAAGATTCTAAAACAATGCAATGCTGTTAACATGCCACTAATGTGGTTCCTTCAAAATCTTTTCGCCATACAGAAAAAAACTGTTTACGATGAGAACTCAACTCGTTGAAATGAAACCCACCTAATTTATGATGCTATGGTTGAGAGGGAGCCAAAAAGGATGTCATAAACTCACGTTATTGCCCCTACACTCAAGACAATATAAATAAACAGGACAAACTGTATTCCAAAACAATCACTATATATGGTGAATTCACAAATTATACCAAAATGCATTTTTAAACATATTTTTCCTAAAAACATAGCTTTTGTCCATACAATAATCAAGGAGCACACCTATAAAATCCACACCCTGTAATTAACAAGTTGGTAGTAGTCACCTTTGTTGGCAAAAATAATTCATTCTCAACACAATGGAAACGATGTGCCCAAATTTGGTAACACTAGCATTGCAATTTAATCACAAATATGGCACTAATGAAATCATGCGGACAAAGACTGACATCATGTTTGCACCCCTCATAAAACACGATAAATTTATGGCAACTAAATCGCTAACTTACTTACTCATCTTCCTACACAAGATTGCAAAATAACAATACAGTCTAGAATCCACCAAAATATTCAGAATATGAAACTAACTAACTAACTATAACTGATGATGATATAGAAATTTTTGCAATCTCACAAGGTCACCACTTACTCACTAACTCACTTTACATGAAAAACTGTATACACGACCAAAGTGTAGTATTATTATCATCCAAAACGTGTCTAATGAATTCCTTAGTCTTACCTGAGCAAAAACCTAAACTTTCAACATGAACAACTCATATAAAACTAATGAAATATAAAATTCAGACTATAACACACCACAGGATTGGAAAACTACGGACAAATTTTGAAAACCAGCCCGGATTTTAATTTGCCAACGTAAAACTCAACTCATCAAATCTTGCACACACTACACAAATTATTCATGAAAAACTTTTCGTCCCATGTTCTGAGGACCTCCTCAATGGATCCCATACAAAGTGAGACTGAATACATGAGCGCAAAATGGGATTCACAGAACGACGTCTTTACCATGTGCACGTATACTCGTGTAACTAACTAACTTTTACATGGCTCAATGAAATACACATAAGTAAGTACGTACTATGGCCAGCATAGTTAGTTAGTTAGTTAGTGTACTGCAATCTGCAATACACAATTCACATAGCACACTTTTTCCCAGCAAACTAATATTTGAAAACAGACTGAATAAATTGGCAATTTTGATGGGAAATGCTAAATATTGTACCCCTATCTATTTCACAGTTAGTTAGACAATTTAACCCCCCATCATATAAAAGTGCGTACTAAATAGGTTCCATTCTGCACAGCATAATTTCAAATACAATCATGATGGTATGAAAAGATCCCAATGTCGTGAACACTTCATTATTACAGCCTTAAAAGGAGGAAATAAGATCCGTGATGGCGAATTTTCAATATAAATATGAGGGGGAGTTAATCAGCTGACTAACTAACTATGCTAAACACGTACTAACAAATAATTACATTAAAAAGTAATTCCACTCACGATTCTGTAAACTACGTAAACATGATTTCATCGACTAATTTCACAATCATAAACTAACCATTGTACCGCGCTAGTGTTTTACGAGCCGCAAAACTGGGGAAAACTCCCAAACTAAACTTTTTCATTATTAAACGCTCAACGGGCAACCGTTAGTTAAAAACATGATCATTCTGTTGCACGTGATTGAAATCGTGATATACACACCCTACTTTCCCCTGAATTCATAATAACAGAGCTTTATACTAAATCTGTCCTCCGGTCACTTCCATCCATTGTCAACATATAAAAAAACACTCATAGTCAGTCATATCAAAAAATAAACGGGCGCCATTGTTGAACAACTACCCAAGAAAAAGCAGCTGACTCTATCAATTAACTAACTGTTCATACCATAGAATGACTTTTATTTCATTCAACTGTATTACTTACTAACTTAACTTTTCATCGTGATCATCATATACACGAAATACTATGAAGAGCGAGTGCAAAAAAAACTACGATCCCCACCCACTGTGAAACACGTATATACAAAAATATTCCGTTCAACAATTGTTATCATTGATCATGCATTGGCTATTTGGACTTAGAAACTAACTAACTAACTAATACAGTATTATTGATCCCAGACTAAA
>Ga0210040_10010624_pt1 | contig 10530 bp, 9 predicted proteins | sample CryGeyCG12114_NA_FD_185462 | JGI IMG/M metagenome (GOLD analysis project Ga0210040, IMG submission 185462) | Groundwater microbial communities from aquifer - Crystal Geyser CG19_WC_8/21/14_NA (SPAdes) (version 2) | ecosystem: Environmental > Aquatic > Deep subsurface > Groundwater | place: USA...
GAGAGTGCAGTAACTGATATTTTAGCAATTCAATTACTCAAAGCCAACTTTAATGTCGGATCATGAAAGATTACCTAAATTGTATTGGTAACCCATACTTAACTAATGTTACGACTTACCGGAAAACTAATTACGCTATTTTTATTACTTCTAATTTTCAAATATCGTTCCTTTGGCCAGGCAAGTGAAGAGCAGATAGATAAAAATAAGGTGTCTGCGTTTTTTCAAAATGAACAGTACACCGATGCTATTGAATATCTTGAAAACAAAAAAGTTTCAAATTCAAGTGACATAAGTTCCCTAAATGATTTGGGCTATGCTTATTTCAAAGATAAAAACTGGACGCTTGCACACCAGAGTTATTCAAAAGTGCTTGTATTAGATTCTTTAAATTTTACTGCTAATAATTATGAAGCATTAATAAATTATGCTAATAAAGATTATAACCAGGAGCTTTTTTACTACGAGCGATTATTAAAAATGTACCCTTCAAATGCAGGATTAAACAAGTTGACAGGTGATGCTTATACACACCTGAATAAAACAGATACTGCATCAATATTTTATGCAACAGCATACCATCTGCAACCTGCAAATACAAAAATTGCTGCCGCTTATGCAGACAACTTATTAGACAAGGAGTTGTACTTATCGGCAGACAGCGTTACAACTGCTTTTTTGACTAAGGACTCCCTAAACTCTGTAATGCTTGAACTTAGTATCAGGTCATATACTACACAAAATAAAATGGCAAAAGCGGCAGCACTTTCAAAACATTGGATGTCGACAGGTGAAATAGTTCCTAAAACTTCAGTAAGCCTCGCACAGGCAAATTATGCTATCCAGGATTACGAAATGTGCTATAAAATATGCAATAATTTATTAGAGCAACAAATCGAAACTGAAGCGCTTCTGTATTATGCCTCGCAGGCTAAATACAAATTGAATGACTTCAACAAAAGCAACGAGCTTTTACAACAGTGTTTAAATCTTGCCATTTCTAAAAACACAAATGTCTATTATTTTTCCCGTGCAGATAATTTCGAATCCCTTAAACAATACAAAAAAGCGATAGCAGCTTATGATACTGCCTTTTATCTTTTTAAAGATCCCCTGGCACTTTACAATATTGGTCGTTTGTATGAACAGGGTTTGAAAAGCAAAACCCAGGCACGCCAGTATTACAAAAAGTATTTAGCCGTTGCCAAACCCAAGAGTAAAGATGAACAGAGGGTGTATGCTTATGTAAAAGGATATATTGCAAATGACACCAAATAGCAAATATCTTTTTTGGCACAGACATTTGAACAACTATCAACATCGTTGTGTCACTCACTTATGCCTTTTTTATTCTATTCATCGTTTATAAAAACTTCCCCCATTCTTCTTTTTTATAGCCTTTACATTTGCAACCTATCAAAAAACTTCCCCTATAAAAATGAGATTACTCTTTTGTCTTTTTATTCTAATTACTAACGCTTGTTTTGCCCAGAATGATAAGTATGTTTTACTAAAAGGCGACCGGGTTTTTGATGGCGAAACCATGCACAACAACTGGACGATACTGGTAAAGAATAATAAAATAGAACAGGTAGGTGTTATACAAAATCCGCCTGCAGGAACTGAAACAATAAACTTATCAGGAACAACGCTAATGCCGGGAATGATAGAAGGACATTCGCACCTTTTCCTCCATCCTTACAACGAAGTATCGTGGAACGACCAGGTACTGAAAGAAAGCCGTGCTGAAAGAACAGCACGCGCTGTTATACATGCACAGGCAACACTAATGGCAGGCTTTACCACCGTTAGAGACCTCGGAACCGAAGGTGCAATGTATGATGATGCAGGTCTGAAAAGAGCTATAGAAAAAGGCGTTGTTCCAGGACCCCGAATGATAGTAGCTACAAAAGCTATCGTTGCCAAAGGTACATACGGACCGCGTTCTGAATCACCTGATATTGAATACCACCAGGGAGCTGCAGAAGTAGCCGGACCTGAGAGCATGGCAAATGAAGTAAGAACCCAGATAGGCAAAGGTGCAGATGTTATAAAGCTGTATGCAGATTACCGGTGGGGACAAAACGGCGAAGCAATGCCAGCCTTTACCCAGGAAGAAATGGCAACAGCCGTTGCTATCGCAAAAAGTGGCGGACGAGAAGTAGCGGTTCATTCATCTACGCCAGAAGGGATGCGTAGAAGCATAATGGCAGGTGTATCTACCATAGAACATGGAGATGAAGGTACTGCAGAAGTATTTAGATTAATGAAAGAAAAAGGTGTGGCATTGTGCCCTACACTGGCAGCAGGCGATGCAATACTACAATACCGAGGCTGGAAAAAAGGAATTGATCCTGAACCGGCATCAATCGTAAATAAAAGAAAATCATTTCAACTTGCTTTACAGGCGGGTGTTACTATATGTATGGGTGGCGATGTAGGTGTATTTACACACGGAGATAATGCACGTGAAATGGAAATGATGGTAGATTATGGAATGAAACCTCTTGATGTATTACGATCTGCGACATCAATTAATGCAGACGTATTTGGTTACGCAAATAAAATAGGCCGACTAAAAACAGGTTTATTTGCAGACATCATTGCTGTTCCCGGAAATCCACAGGAAGATATAAAAGTTGTCAAAAAGGTTTCTTTTGTAATGAAAGACGGTAAGATTTATAAGAGATAGTAATGGAACACGGACAACACGGATTAGAAGGATTTTTCACAAATGAAATCTATCCTCCTATCTGTGCCATCTGTGTTTCGTAAAATTATAACACTCCTTTCGTCGATGGCAAATAATTACTTAACGGGTCACGCTTTACAGCCATTTTTATAGCTTTGGCAAAAGCTTTAAAAATAGCTTCAATTTTATGATGCTCGTTTTCGCCTTTACATTCAATGTTCAGATTACATTTTGCTGCATCACTAAATGATTTAAAGAAATGGAAGAACATTTCGGTTGGCATCTCTCCTATTTTCTCTCGCTTAAATTCTGCATTCCACACAATCCAGTTTCTGCCGCCAAAGTCGATCAATACTTTGGCTTCGGCTTCATCCATGGGTAATGCAAAACCGTAACGCTCCATGCCTCGTTTGTCAGCTAATGCTTTGGCAAATGCTTCACCTAAAGCAATGCCGGTGTCTTCTATGGTATGGTGCTCGTCAATATGTAAATCGCCTTTTGTAATAATCTTCAAATCCATTTTACCATGATGTGCAATCTGGTCGAGCATGTGATCGAAAAAACCAAGCCCTGTAGATATTTCTGCTTTTCCGCTTCCTTCAAGGTTTAAATCAACAGAAATGTGAGTTTCACTTGTGTTTCGCTCATGATGAACTATCCGCAGACCCAGTTTTAAAAATTCATAAATATCTTTCCAGGCTGTTGTTTCTAAAGCAATCACTTTTTCCAGCTCAATACGGGCGTCGTTTATTTCAGCTCCTCCAAGGTTTGGATCATTGTTTATCCATATTGCTTTACATCCTAAATTTTTAGCTAATTGTACATCAGTAATTCTATCGCCAATTACATAAGAATTTGAAATATCATACGCTTCATTATTCAGATAACCGGTAAACATTCCAATGCCCGGTTTGCGGGTTGAAGCATTATCAGCGGGAAATGTTCTGTCAAAATATTGAGCCGAGAAATGAATGCCTTCGTTTTCCAGGCTCTTCATAATAAAGTTATGAACCGGGTAAAAACTTTCTTCGGGATAGGCTTCTGTTCCTAAGCCATCCTGGTTGCTTACCATCACCAATTCATAATCCAGTTCTGTAGCTATAGCCCGCATATATTTAAACATGTCAGGATAAAATGTAAGCTTGCTAAAACTGTCGATCTGGTAAGTGGGAGGAGCTTCGTTGATAAGAGTTCCGTCCCGGTCTATAAAAAGTACTCGTTTCAATTATCGTTATTTATTAATTATAGTAATAGCAGGAAAAAATGGTAATTAATTATTTTATTTAGTAATTATACTCCACAAGGACAAAAGAGTAAGTTAGATTTTTTGGAGCCGGACCGAATTACTACTATAGAGCAGCCGTTGCGTCGCACACTTTTACTTTTTTTACATTACTCAAAAAATAAAAAGGCACTAATCTATCTCTTGCTAAGTATAATTTACCATTAGCTACATTCTAATTATTTTATTGGTAGATAGTTAACTTAACAAAATAAACCCATGTTGAAAAATTACTGCATCGAGGCTTTAAAATTTTTTTACTATTTGACGGGTAACACCCTTTTGACTAAAACAGCTTGGACAAAATTTGAAGAAGTATGAAAACGAAGAATTTAACTATACTTCTTATATTTTATGCTTTAATCAAAATGACCCATCGAGGCTCGAAAAAATTAGTTTGATAGTGAAAAGCCTTCTTCAAGCTCGTCAATTTTGTATAAAGATAATCTTACATTTTTGAGTTCCTCATCAGAAGTAGTATGCGACTCATCTGTAAGATGGCGACGAACAAGATCTTTTATAGTTTCTCCTTCTTTTTGAGCAGTAAGAATTTCATTTGTAAAAGGTTGAGCATTAGTTGCCATGGGGTATTTTTATAATTGTGGCGACAAAATAAGGTCATTAAAGTGAGAAAACAACCTACGGAAAAAAAACTTTATAACACGATATACACAAGGTTTAAGGACAGCTATAAAAAGTGAAGGAAGTAATTATAGCTTCAAAAGAAGGGGTCCAAAATTATCTAAAAAAATTACCTCATAAAGGTTAAAGATACTCAACGCTATGCTGTCAAACGGAGCGTCGCAACAAAAGATTCATCAAAGACCTGTTAGCCGGCAACCAAAAAAAGCAGACGGCTTGTAAAAGTATAAAAAAAAGCAGCGATGCTGCTTTGACTATTCCTTGAGAACTGCATTTATATACACTTCCTTCCAAAATACCATTGACATCACAAATAAAACAAGGAGGATATAAAAGATTACTTTGGCTTATTCGTCAACTCTCTTAAAAATCTTTCAGGTTTAATTTACTGAACTGTCATTTTCATCTCCACAGCTCTTGGTTTCAGGCTTTGAATTGCCGTTGTCAACTGTTGTGCTTCTTTATTATCTAACTTACCTTCGAGGGTTATTATACTATCCTGTACAATTGCCTGTACTGTCGCATACTTTTTAAGTACACTATCTACGCCCTGTTTCAGCAAATGATCAGTTCCTATGACTACAGGTGCTATAGTTATGGTATTTATCACATTTTTTACACCATATACTCCTTTTACAGTAGATTCTACTGTACTTTTTGACTTCTCTGACGGACATTCACCGCTAATAGTTACTACCCCATTTTCCACAATAAACCTGACACCAGCAAAATCCTTTTCTGATTTTGCTTTCGTTAACAGGTCAGCTTTTACTGCTGTATCTGTCTTTTTTTGACTACATCCTAATAATACAAAAATTAAAAACGAAGTAACCACAACTTTAAGTGAAACAATCTTATTTTTAATCATACCGCTTTTTCTTCTTACAAACCATTAAAATAAACAGGGAGACAAGTCTCTGTTACTTACTATAATCTTTATTTGCTACTTTTCTTCATAAGCCTCGATCCAATCGCTTGCACCACAATTGGCACATTTTAGTTCTGTGTTTGCCGAGGCAGTGTTATCAGGCTTTTTTGCACCACATTCTTTACAAATTATGACATCTGTTTTATTTAGCTTTTCACCAATAAACTCATTGTCCCATTCGGGTAGTACTAACAAACCCGGAGTCGCTGTTTCATTTGAAATAAGCGTAAATGATCCATTTGCTTCCATATATACCCGTTTTGCCATTCCTAAATGGGTTAAATTTTCGGAACGTAACTGAGCAAAAAGAAGTTCGCGGCTAACACGAACTTTCTTCATTATATCTAAATGCATAACAGAATCTTCCACTAAAAGATCCAAATCTCCCTGGGTAACCCTTTCGAAGTTTTGGTTTTTGGTGCTTATTCTTGATATTAAACGGGTCATCGCTACAATTAAAGCAGCAATGATGAAAGCAGGCAACAGGCCATTGGTAGGTGAAAGCATCGGCACCCCGATAGCAGAGGCTAAAGAACTAAGTGCTGCGATCTCAAGCCTGCTTACCTGGCTTGCCATCCTTTTACCTAATAATCGCATAGAAAACATCAGTAGCACGTAGAAAGAAAACCGCGTATTACTAATTCTATATAAAACTCAGGAGGCACTTCCCCAAAAAAAATTCTTGTCCAGTCGTTAAACTTTATCTCTTCAGGCTTCATAATTTATTTAATTTGCTATATACGCTTCCGTCCATTCATCTGCACCGCACAATTCACAGCCGGTACTTTCATTGGTAACATTTTGAACATGACCACAATTACAACATGCTTTTATATGGTCTGCCAATTTATGTTGTATATTTTTTATTGCGGGGTCTGAACTCGGGGAAATAGGTAAACCAGGTTTTGTCTGATCGGATTCAAATACACTAAATATGCCACTGGTCTCCATGTAACCTCTCTTCACTTTGGCAAGATTATTAATCTTTTTTTCTCTCAGGAATGAAAAAATCTGTTGTTTGGTAATATGTGTTTTTTCCATCTCTTCTAAAACCAGCGTTCCATCTTTTATTAGTAAACTCATTTTTCCATGAACGAGGTGTTCTATCTTCTTATTTTTAAAAGCCAGCAAGTTTATACCTCTTTGAAAAACCAGAGCGACAAATAATACCAGCACGCCAAATAAGATTCCTCTGTCGGGTAATTGCATAACCGGAGATACGATAGCACCCAAAGTAATCATGACGGCCATTTCTGTAAGAGAAATTTGGCCGGACATACGTTTACCTAAAAGTCTCACAGTTAATAGAAGAAACAAGTAAATAATAATAGTTCGAATACAAACCTCAGCCATAAACGCTGGTGTTGTTTGCCCGATTAGCCATCGCTTTATGTCTAATATATGTATTTCTTCCTTTTCCATTTTCTTACCTATTAAAATATTTAGAAAGCTGTGAATGATGATTAAATGAAATCTATACTGTTAACCAGAAATAATAAAAAAGAGAATTTGTATTATTTTTTATTAACGGAATAAATTCTTTAGATACGGGCCGCTGTTCTCAATATTGATTTTGTAATTATGATTTGTATCCTTTGCTCTCTTCTTGCATTTTCCAAATTAATGTTTAAACATCATTTAAGGCAGCAAAAGCCTGAAGGAAGATATAACTTGCATTAAAATACCTAATATTATGCCACAAGAGGATTTTCTGCATCACTTCACTCGTTCTCATAGTTAATAATAATAATTCAGCTCCTTTTTTAACCATTTCTTTAAAAATAATTTGAAATTGAATATTTTGTCGCAGAAAGATTGCGAGAAAAAATTGAAAATCCCACATCCGCTATTCTTGGATTTTAAAATTTATTTCTGGCGTTACTGGCAATGTTATTTAAGGAATTACGTTACTGCTTGTCCTTAATACCTTTTTTACCCTTGATTTTCACTTGTTTACCGAGCCCTTGCAGAAATATAAAGCAATGGCACACGTATTGAACCAATTATAGAATCTTATTTTTTAGTTAAATCAAAGCATATGTTTAAAGTTTCTACACTACTACTTTTATTAATTATTACTACAAAAGGGTATTCACAAGGGTTTAGTATAAGAGGCACTCTTAAAAACTTTGAGACTTCGGTTTCTCTACCCGGAGCAACTGTCTTTTTACAAAGCCTTTCCGATACCTCTTCTACCAGAACAACCCTCACTGATACTTCAGGGCAATTTGCATTTGGTGGCTTACCGGCTGATTCTTTTAAATTAATTATCAGCTCAGTCGGTTTCGGAACACTGGTTAGAAATATAACTTTAGATACTGCAGATATAACTTTAGACACGATTTTCTTAAGAACGTCTTCAGACGTTTTAGGCGGAGTAACGGTTACAGCAACGGTACCGATGGCAACGCAAAAAGGAGATACAACACAATACAATGCCAGTCAGTTTAAAGTGAATCCTGACGCCACTGCAGAAGATTTAGTAAAAAAGATGCCGGGAATAACGTCGCAAAATGGTACAGTAACCGCCCATGGTGAAACTGTACAAAAAGTTACGATTGACGGACGTGAATTATTTGGCGATGATGCTACTGCAGCTTTGCGAAACCTGCCGGCAGAAATAGTCGACAAAATACAGGTATTTGACAGGCTAAGTGATCAGGCACAGTTTACAGGAATGGATGATGGCAGCAGTCAGAAGGGCATCAACATTATAACCAAGGCCAATATGCGTAACGGACAATTTGGAAGGGTTTTCGCAGGATATGGAACAGACAACAGGTACTCGGCAGGCGGAAATACTACATTATTACACGAAAACAGAAAGATATCACTGGTAGGTAATTTCAACAATATCAACCAGCAAAACTTTGCTTCACAGGATCTTTTAGGCGTAACCAGTAGCGGTGGTGGAGGGCGTGGCGGCGGCGGACAAAGAGGTGGCGGAGGTCGCGGAGGTGGAGGGTTCCAGGGTGGCGGCAATGCAAGCAACTTTATGGTCGGTCAACAAAATGGTATTAATAAGACCAATGCCGCAGGTATCAATTACTCTGACATATGGGGACCAAAACTTACAGTTACAGGTAGTTATTTCTTTAATAATCAAAACAACAATACCGACGAATTAGCAAACAGGCAGTACTCAAGCATCATTCCTGATTATAATCAAAACACAATCGCTAAAAGCAAAAATAATAATCACCGTGTTAGCGCGAGGATAGAATATAAAATTGATTCCGCTAACCAGATCATTATAACTCCGTCTGCAAGTTTTCAGGACAATAACTCTTTTAGAAATGTAAACACTACTTTCTTTGACCCTAAAACTTCTGCCACCATAACCCGTAAGACCGACAACACGAGTAACAGTGCAAGATCAGGCAACAATTTAAATAATACTATTCTGTATCGTCACTCTTTTCCCAAAAAAGGCAGAACATTTTCTATAAATCTTAATACATCTTCTAATAAAAATGCAGGTGATGTTTATACGACCCTTTATGATACAACTTTTGCCAATACAGGTTATACTTCGTCAGACTCTATGCGTTATACAGACCAGTTGACCAACGGATACCAGCTTTCGGCTAACGTGATATATACAGAACCATTAGGACAAAATTCTCAATTACAACTGAGTTACAATCCAAGTTATTCTAAGAGTAAAGCGGATCAGGAAGTGTACAAGTATGAAGAAGCCAGCAATAAATATACAATATTTCAACCTGAATTATCAAGCAAATTTGACAATACATTCAAGGCTCAAAATGCAGGAATTGGATACCGCTACGGCACAAGGGATAATCAATTGTCGTTGGGATTAAACTATCAGCAATCAGATTTACAAAGCGATCAAACCTTTCCAAAGACTTTGGCTGTCAATAAGACTTTCAACAACATATTGCCGAATGCAATGGCCAGGTTTAAGCTGTCTACGAGAAGTAATATTAGACTAATGTACAGGGCAAATACAAGTCAGCCATCGGTTACTCAATTACAGGACGTAGCCGATATTACTAATCGCCCGTTTGTATCGGTAGGTAATCCTCAGCTAAATCAACAATATTCTCATGTTGTTAGTACCCGTTATACTTATACAAATACAGGAAAAGGTATTGTATTTGTTGGAAATGTCTTTTTGCAGACTGCAAATAATTATATAACAAATGGTACGTTTACTCCTACTACGGATTCTGTTATTGAAAACAATGTGGTTTTATATAACGGAGAACAACTGACAAAACCTGTTAATCTGGATGGTTATTTAAGTCTACGGTCATTTTTAAATTTTGCATTTCCAATCAAAGTAATAAAATCAAACATCAATCTAAATGGTGGTGTGACTTATAGTAAATTACCCGGTATAAGTAATAAAGTAACCAGCATCATAAAAAATGCAATCTATACTGCAGGTGCTGTTGTCGCTAGTAATGTGAGTCAATACGTAGATTTTACAGTTTCTTATTCCGCCAATATAAGCAATGTAAAAGATGAGGTTAATTCTGACCAAAACGGAAACTACTTCTCTCATGTAGCCGGAGTACAATTGAATTTACTTTCCAAAGCAGGTTGGTTTTTTCAAAACGAGTTAAATAACCTCTTAACTTCTGGTTATCAGGAGGGCTACAACCAAAACTATTTTCTTTGGAATATGAGTGCAGGAAAAAAGATTTTAAAGGATCAAAAAGGTGAACTGAAGGTTAGTGTTTTTGATTTGCTTAAACAAAACAGAAGTATTTCAAGAAATGTAGGGAATAACTACATAGAAGATGTTCAAAATCAGGTACTGCAACAATACTTTATGCTTACTTTCTCTTATAACCTGAGAACGTTTGGTGTAGCTCCGCAAAACAATAACAGAAATGGAAATATGGGTGGAAGACCACCTTTTTAAAAAATTCGGATAAGGTTGAAAAAAATTATAAAGGATAAAATTGAGGCAAGTGAGCTTAAATATTTATCTATTAATTTACTTGCTCTCATTTT
>Ga0210040_10010625_pt1 | contig 10530 bp, 7 predicted proteins | sample CryGeyCG12114_NA_FD_185462 | JGI IMG/M metagenome (GOLD analysis project Ga0210040, IMG submission 185462) | Groundwater microbial communities from aquifer - Crystal Geyser CG19_WC_8/21/14_NA (SPAdes) (version 2) | ecosystem: Environmental > Aquatic > Deep subsurface > Groundwater | place: USA...
TAGTAAGAACTCTAAAAATAAAACTGTTAACAAAGAAAACTGGTAAATTCACTGAAGAAAACTGATATTTATCCGTAGAAAATTCGTTTCCTGCAATTATTATCATAGAAAGCTGCAAAAAATGTCAAATCACTATGACAACTAATTCTGGCATCCAGAAAAAAATACTATTCCAAATTTTTGTTTGCATCATTGTTTATGGAAGGCACTTTTGCAACTCAGCTCGTCATATTAAATATTTAATTGTAGTAGTTTAAGAGGTAAAAATAAAAAAATAAAAGTGCTATTTTATTCTAAAAATAAAAATTAACCTGTCTCAGTATTTTATGATTTTGGAAATTTTGTAGTTTTTTGCCCAAATCGTGGCAAAGGTAAACATTTTAACATGTAGAAAAAAGTGGCGCGAAACTAAAATACATGTTAAGAAAATAACATACAGAATTTAAGCGCCATATTATATAAGATTTCATGCAATAATTTGCATGCAGGCTAAGAACTATTCTCACATTGCATTTGGATGTTAGCCCGGTCTCAATTAGTTAGCTAGTTTTGTTTCACTTTGTAACATGGTAATACAATTCCCCAAACGCATAACTATAACATGTTACAGCACTGCATAAACCAATGAAGCAGCTAGTGGACAAAAAAAACTTGGTTGGCTTGAAAGTGAATATTTTCGGTAGTAAAAGTGTAAAGTCTTCATTTCTGCACTGGAAGCTATTAAAATCTTCGAGAATAATGACAATCCTGGGATATATAATCCCTGCAGTGATAGCAATATCATATTTAATAAATTGTTGCTGTCCTCACAAACATAGTTGTAGAACTTTATTTAGTGAAAAGATTTCAAGAAAAACCCGGGGTGAAATACATTGGGAACAATTTAGTTACTCTTATTATTGGCATTAAAAAAATGATCCATATGGTACAGCATCATCTCTTGGGATGAGGCCAGGACCATACACGTGGAGCCCAATACAGGCTATTTTGACATGCTCAACGAAGGTCTTATCCTCCGAGATCCAGAGATCATCAAGAATATCATGATTATAGGGATTTCGATCAATTCAAAATCCGGGGACATTGGATGCCCAAATATGGTCTACAGTATTTTTACAAAATGTTTCTCGTTATGGAAGGGGACGAATGGAAACAATTTCGTTCCAAATTGAGTCCAGCGTTTACAACTTACGACAGGCAAGATCCAACGGTATTGTTTGCATTGTTCCAGTCCAGTAGTGTTAAGAATTTAGTTCATTACGGGATTAAGTGGACTCTCAAACAGGTCAGTGAGATTTATTTTTCAACTGTGCGGCTAAAATATGTGTGTCTGTTTGTTCGTCTGTCTGTCCGACGGAGCGACAAAATTCCTGCGTTTTCTGTCGACACACATAATGCCATACTTGATTGCGTGTTTGTGTGCTGAGGAATGACTGCAGAAATTAATATAAGTATAAGCTTGAATAAATTGTCATCCAAACTGACCGTGGATGTGATTGCAGAGGCCGCATTTGGCTGTGATAACAGAAGTTTTGTGGGAAAAATGAGCAAATTTGAAGACATGGTTCAAATACTGATGAAGCCCGTGACTGTTATTGGAATTATCAAGTTCTTGGCTGTCTTGATCAACTGCAAATTGGAAAAATTTATTGACTTCTTTTCTAGTCTTATAAACCGCTCCATGAAATACAGGCAAGAAAAGGATATCAAAGGAAATTACTTTTTGCAGTTCGATGATGGATAGCAGAAATGGGCAAATCAAAAAAGGAAAAAGACTCCAAGTTGAGTAAGTTCGAGAAAGATGCGATTTTATTTATTGATGTGGATGACTAGGCGAATTTCGATTATGATTTCACTATTGCGCAACTTAATTTTTTTCTTGCTGAGTTTGATACAACGAAAAGTTTTATATGATTTTTGTGCTCTAGAGTTTGGCATTGAATCCGGAGATGCAAGATAAGATTTCAAATACAAATATGCAAGAGAAGAAGGAGATAATTATTTCATTACCTGTTTATGGAGTCCATAATGATTATGATTCTAAAATTCATTAACATCTCAAAAAATTTGATTCTGAACGATTCAGGGCAGAAAACAAGTGTAAGATCTTCGTATCTTTTGATTCTTTTGGACAATTGCGTAGGACTTACATTTTGGTAGACTACAAATCAATATGGCTACATATAAATATCTTGTATTAATCATGTGCATCTTGACGTATTTAAGTGTGCTTGATGTATTGATGTAACACTGTAGAAAATTAATTGCATTTGCGACATCCACATTTGCTGATTGTGTTAAAAGTATTAATTTTTAAGCGTTTTCAACTAAAACTGTATTAATTTTTTTTTGTTGATTAGCAATGAGGTAGGTGATTTTTGAATCCTGATCATTAAGTGTATTATTTCAGCATTCACAATTTTGCAGTTTGAAAAAAAGCTACTCGGTAATAGCCTTGCAAATTTTATAAAAAACAGACCGTACGAGGAAAATATACCTTATGAACATAACCAGACTAGCTGACTAGCTCAATAGGCATGTTTGACTGTCAATTACTATTTTTTTTAAATTCTCAGTTTTCCATAATTTCTATAGTCTTATTTTATTTCAGTTTTTTTTCGAACGGTTCTTACAGTGTCTGTTCTGTGTTCATTTTAGTCAGCGCTCAAAACATGGAAAACATGCAATTTTTTGTTTACCGCACTTTTGATTCAAAATAACAAAAATTGTGCATTGTGAACACTTCCATACAGTAAAACGCATGATATGGCCTGTAACATTATGCATTGGTTTTTCTTACTATATATAAACTGATAAAAATTATTGGCAAACAAATGAACTGAATCATGCATAGCGTCATTCACGGTTTCCTATAAACAAGCGCATTGCCTGTTTGGATGTGATCCACGGTTTACTGACTCACAGACTTTCAAATGTCTGTACACCTCCAACTTAAGTCACATATGAATACGCAGAGGAAATTTTGTAAAACTGACCATAGCTTCAAAAACTCACTCGTGTGAGCAAGCCAACTTTATACAATTCAGGTTAGGCAATAAAACAGCTTGAAAAGCTTTTCTATTCTTGAATTAATTATGTTTAATTAATAAGATATTTTTAAGTTTAAAAACAAATGTGGAATATATACTTTCAAAGGAATTATTAGTCCGCAAAACTTGGGACAATTTCAAGTTTTCCGAAATTCTTGTGCGATTTCGATGTCTCATACAATTTATTGCAGGGAGAGGAGTGCAAACTTCAAAAATTGAAACTTTTTGTAATCTCAATAACTAAAACTTGATGCTGGTACTTAAATAATTCAGTTCTTATACATAGATACGGAAGAAAACTTAGCAGCCTACATTATATAAGAACTGTAAACCATAAAGTTCAAGCGACTAGCAGTCTGCTTGCGTGTCTGCAATTTATTTGTAAGCATTTTTTTCAAAAATATTTGTAAAATCTTGACGCAAATGAAACCTGAATCTCAATTTACAAAATGTCAAGGTCAAAAATTTTCAATGAAACACAGTTTGTTTTCAAAAGAATAGTAAAGAAGTGAAGGTGCAGAACGTTGTTTTCGAATGTTTGACAATAAAACTGCATTTTACGGGTCAAACAGTGTCCAAGTCCCAACTGGGATCCAATTGTATCGCTTAGTGTTTATTGAGTCATGTTCAGTGATAATTTCAGGGCATTTCAAGGATTCCATTGAAAAAAACAATGGACTGACAGATAGTGAAAACTGCCTAAAGCTTAACAAAAGAACACCACTTACGGAGCGTTTTAGAAGGGGAAATTGGGAGGGCGTTAAAGTTTTGAATACACTTCATATTCCTTTAGAAACAAAGTCAAGGGTACAGTATAGATGCATATAGTCTTAAAATTCCGGCGTAGTTAGCTGTATAAGGATTTCATTTCCCATGCAAAATTTTATCTTTCACAGTTTCAGAAATATACATGGATTCGCAATATCGGAATAACAAGGAACAAGCATGTGAGCAGCTCATTGTATAGAGTAATGATAAGAGTACTTTTTTAATCACTCGCACCACTGGACACGTATTATTTATTCGTTCATTACAGTGCACGCGGTTTCACTAAGCTTCATCACTATCTTATTTAATTCACTATACTATAATACCACACGAACCAACACTGGGCATACATATTTCTCTAACAATTCTGCACTACATTGAATCGTACTTGGTCGAGGAACTCGATCTCCCCGACGCTATAATTCAAATAGTAGAGATAAAAGAAGTTGATTGCACAAAATTTAACAATTTTCTCTAGAATCAAAAAACATATTTTAACGAAAATTCATCATTGTGTTTTCCTTAAAATTTAAAAAAAAACTCATGATTGTTTAGGGAGCTGCTTGCGATATTAGCGCTTGATAAAATTTGGAATGACTTTTTAATTTTTGAATCTTTTTCAGATGAATATTCCGCAAAAATTGATGTAGAATGAAAGTTTGAAAAATATTGTTCGTGTTCATCTAATTTTTTGGTTTTGTATCAACATTTTTCCAATGTTTTTTCACAATAGTAAAAAAAAAACTTTTATGATCAATTGATCGATTCAATTCTAAATAAATCACAGAAAGTGTTTTAGATTTTTTGTAAAGCTTAGATTTTCCGGAACTGAGCGCAAAAAATCAACTATGGAAAAATAAAATGACGTAATGACAATCCGTAACTGTGAGACTAAAATGCCCACCTATGAATCCGATCGAGAATGCCACGTTTCGCACTGTTGGTCGAGATAACGATTGATGGAAGTTAGTAGACTATATTCAGTGCCTGAAAACTAAAATTAGAATGAGAAAGAATAATTTAAATAATTATTATAAACTGTTATTTCTTCGTAGGTGAATATGAACCACGGTATGTACAAACTTTAAATTCATACCGCATTTAGTCTCTCTCAAAGTATTGACCAAATTTATTGTTTAATTTGATTTTTTCACGCATTTTATTCTTAAAGAACGATGGGCGACACAATGAACGCAGAAGAGGAAGAAATAGCACGGACGGTATGGGAAGACTCTGAAATCGGCACCGAAAGAAGCACCTTGATAGAGCTAGCAAGGCATATGGTTCCTCCTCGGGAGTTCAATAGGTTACAATCCGAGTTCAAGAAAGAATTTTGCAATCCCTACCAAATCATTTCGGAAATCCTAACGTTGTGGAAATCCTTTAAACCAAACGAGGCAACATTGTCAAATTTGGAAAAAAAATTTCGTGTTCTACACATGAATGCTGAAGCCAGTAAGCAGTTACATGTTAATTCAATTAAAATTTTAACTGAAACTCAAATTATTGGCAAGCATTATTTATACATCTTTTCTTTTGTCTTCTGTTTACAGACAAAGTGAAAGAAATAAGCAGAGGTGAGTCTAAATAGCTTTTTATTTCACATTGTTTCGCATGTAACCAAAAGGCGACGAAATACAAATTACAATTGATTTACATACGGAAAAACAATTTTAAAGAATTAAAGACGATTTCTGTTTTTATTGTTACGGAGGCATGTGAGGATAGTAAAAAAAACCTTGTAAACGCTTTCTCGGTGCATCAAAAATCAAAAAATTCCTCTTTCTATGTTTAAAAAGAGATTTTGGTAACCGAAAGGTAGCTTATAGAAAGACGGACAGTCAGCTATGCTGACGAGCTTTTTGGCAAAAAAAAGATGCAAGCAGAATTTAAAATTGTTATTCTTCACATAATTTATGTGCTGTCTTGCACAATTATGAGGGAAACAAACTATCTCAACGCCATTTTAGTCTTCTTGGGAATCAGAAACTATTGGTAGTATTCCCAATGAAAACTTAAACTTACACTAACTTTTTTTAAAATACATTTTCCATAGCAATTAAATGGGACAATTTATTTTAAATCGAAGTTAGTGCGATCTTACACTAAATAGCAGAAATTCGATTTAAAATAAATTTTCATATTTAATTGCTATGGAAAATGTATTTTAAAAAAAAGTTAGTGTTAGTGTTAGTTTTCATTAGGAATACTACCATATACCGCACCCTGTCCATAAGTCGTACATTAGTGAGTTCGATAAATTTTCAAATGTTGTACTTATAAGCTCTAACACAGGACTATATTTTTGAAAAATATAAGTCACTCAGTTTCGTGAATAGTAATAAAGCCATATAAAAAATTGGAGTACAGCTAAATATAAAACCCGAAATTTAGTAGTTCATAATCTGGAACCAAATACTTGCTATGTTATTATATCCACAACCTAGATGTATAGATTCCTAAAGCGTCACTAAATGATGTAAAACAAAAGCCAAAGAAATTTATATATTTTCATGTATTTGCTTTTAGATGCTGCAATCAGTAGAAATTCATTGCAAACTGACAGTTAAAAATTACCACCGCTTCATTTTGGCGTATACGAAAGCATATACAATTTCACTGGAAGGGACGAAAATTTGAAGATACTGAAAAATAGTCTTACAAGTAGCTGTGCGTCAAATCTGACCGTTGTATCGGGTATGGGAGGTGTTGGAAAAACCTCCCTTGTTCGTCATTTTGTGAACCTGAGGAAATTTAATGAATGGAACATCTTTTGGTTGCCCACTGAAACAAAAGAGGAGTTGATAACGTCTTTCTGCCAAACAGCTAAAGCAGTAGGTGAACAAATAGGAAAAGATGTAATCATTAACCTGAATCTTGAGAAAGATTTCGAAAAGCAGCTTGCAGGATTTTATAATTTTCTTGATTAAACGGGTCGCAAAAGCATGCTCATTTTCGACAACGCAGATTATAAATATTGCAAGTTTGATGACAGTCGTCTTGCAAAGTATTTTTCTTGTTCAATTAGGAAACATTTTCTAAAAAATCTTAACTATGAACATCCCAAAGTAATTGTAACCACACGAAAAGAAAACTTTTTAGGGAAATTCGATCCCATTAGGATCAAATTATCTCCATTGGCAACAGCTGAAGCCATCAAACTTTGTGAAAAATCTCTTAATAGTTTTTCAAACGCTTCAGTTATTGAGATGCAGCTAGGACATCGAGTGCGGTGCGGCTGTGTGGTTTGAACACCACACAGCAATCTACTACTACTATTATATTTTTAGTTATAACCAACTGCGTAGTTGCAGTTGGATCAGTCGTTGGTTGGCCCCGCTCTGCTCCACTCCTATTCTTTGGTTGGCCCCGCTCTGCTCCACTCCTATTCTTTTGTTGGCCCCGCTCTGCTCCACTCCTGTTCTCTTTTTTGGTTAAATAAAATAATTGTTGGGAAATATAGTTCCACTGCTCCGTATAAGTCTACTGATCTACATTTCGGTCTTCGTCCATCTCCGCATCCACCACTCTTACAGAAGGCGCCGGGTATAAAATTCAGGTATGGAATCTTAATTGTTCAAACTCCGTTCCTTTTGCTCCTGTAAACCCCGATACCCCGTGATCCCCGTATCCACATTTCTTAGCTAGATTTCTTTCGTTTTTGTAAAACATTTTGTGGTCGGACCGGTAAAATTCCAGCACCCCTCACTGTTACGCGAGTAACCGCCAAGTCGAAGCAAGATAGTATTTTTTGAAACTACGATTTTAGGGTTTTTGGAGTTTTGGTTTAATTCTTTTCAGTTCCGTGGTGTACCTTGGTTCATTTATTTCTTACTTTATGCTGTGAACCCCGAATCCTATACTCTCCCTAAATTTGATGTAATGATGTGGTTATTTTTGTTGATATTGAATTTTTTATGCAATGCAACCACTAATATGCTATTTTCTTGAAGATAAAATTAAAGAGCTAACTACACTTTTAAGTCCAAGCTGCTGCTCATCATGTTCTTGCTGTCCTTGTAATAATTCCTTGTTGGGTCCTGCTCCTTTCTGGAAGTTCACAAAATCCAATTCGTACAGTGATGTGACGATCCCTGCTTCACCCATATATGGCCCATCTGTTCGGAAAGCTAGGAAAAAGCGTAAGAGACGTGAAATTGATCCTCAGAACCGTAAGATCCAACCAGTACATAAAAATATTGCTCCTTGTCTATGTTGAAAAATGTCGTCCATTGTTTCGTAATGCTTTTCTTTCTTTATTTCAAGTCAATGACCATGAGACTTCTTGTGACTTTGGTTTGCCCTCTGATTCAGACAGTGGCGTGGGTTCATCGTCTGAAACTTGTTCTCTTTATTCTAATGAGGTAACTGTGAGTGAACCTTTATCTTTTGTTTCTAATCTATGTTCTAAAGACATTTCTAGTAATGTCGGTGATTCTAACCTTGCTCCTACTTTACATGTGAACCCCGGTGATTATTCAAATCACAACCTTGTTCCTTCCTTTCCTACTTCTACCGAACCTTGCTCTTCTTATCTTGTGAACCCCGGTGATTATTTAAATCACAACCTTGTTCCTTCTTTTTCTGCCTCTAACCAACCTTGCTCTTCTAATCTTGTGAACCTCGTTGACTCAAGTCAAACTTGTCCTTCTAGTAGTTATGCTAATAAACCTAATACACTAATTGAACCTTATGCTTGTACCGATCGAACTAACAATGACCCTACCTATGATCCTCAGAATAATGAAATTGCTTTAGAGTATGATTTGACTACTAACCCTGAACCGAGCTATGAATATGAACCGTCTGCTGAATGTATGTCTCAGTTTGATCCTTTTGTCGTGTCCCAGTATAATCGTTTACAGGAATATTTTGCTCATCCTGAAAGATTATCAGAACCTCCACTTATTGTATACGATGAGCCAACATTTTGATCCGTTTGAATTTTGCGTTCGTTCCACCAAGTTCCAAATTACAGTTTACAGTTTATTGACTAAGCCCACTGAGCTATAGTACTTTTTGATTGTGTTGAGTTCATTGTTGCACCTAGAAACGCTCGACACCACATTTGACGCTATGTTGTGATTCTATTCACACAATTGATCTCACGACTTGTGACAAAAGTCATATTCACCAATAAAATGGTCCGTCGTTATTGTCAGTGGATTGAGTACTCCATGTTTAAAGTTTCTTGTAAGTTGCAATTAAATATTGTCTTTTGCTCCACATGTACTATTATGAACTGTTTTGTCGTGAACTGTAACTTTCAAAAACGTTATGATCCCATTTTTCTGTTCCTTAGTTATTTTGACCCGACATACATATAGTTGACGTATGAGACTTTCAATGGTTCCTACTAATTGTATTTTTGACGTAGTTTTGCTCCTGTAGTTGCAAAATTCTGGTCCTTTAATATGTGAACCCCGGAGAATATTGATTCTCAAATCACTGAACCACCGAACATACTTAGAAATGCATTATTTTGATCCGTTTAATTATTATTGGTTCCACTCACAGCTACACATTTGAATAAGGTGATTTTTGTTTCTTAACATGTGTGCCGTGTGTTTTGTTTTGTTTGATTTACAGAATCTGCTATAATATATTTTGCTCCCCTGATTTTTTGCTCCGTCACTTTAATTTGCTCCCCTACAATTAACTTGCTCCGTTACTATATTCTTGCTCTGATACTTTATGATTAGTGCTGTACAATGTATTGCTCCGATATTATGATTATGTTCCATCACTAAGTTTTGTTCTGGTAATTCTATTTTGCTCCGATAATTATATTCTGCTCCGTTATTATGTATTGCTCCGACATCATGTATTGCTCCGTTATTATGTATTGCTCCGATATCAAGTATTGCTCCAATCTTATGTAATGCTATGATATTATGATCTGCCCCGATATTATGGTCTGCTCCGATATTATGTTTTGTTCCGATATTATGGTTTGATCCGATGTTATTTTTTGCTCCGATATTTCTCTCTGTTCCGATATTATTTATTATGTTCTGCTCCGATATATTTCTATGCCGATATTATGTCTTGTTCCGATATTTGAACCTATAGTATGTTATATGCTCCCTGTCTATGGTTTGTTACGATTTATATGCTATGCTCCGTAATCAGAAGTTGATCCCATTGTATTTCGTCCTGATATCTTCTTTTGGCTCCGATGATTCAGTCTCCTCGTCCGTGATCCTCGGAACTTTTGTTCACCTTTTCCCTTCCCTTGTTTGTTGTTTGCAGGTTGTTTTTTGATGTGGAGGCCACATCATGGGGACCCGGGCATTTGAGATGCAGCTAGGACATCGAGTGCGGTGCGGCTGTGTGGTTTGAACACCACACAGCAATCTACTACTACTATTATATTTTTCCGTCGATGTTTTTGTTAAAAATCGAGAAAGGATTCGATTTACTCTCAAAGTAGGAATTAATGACTTCGTTTTTTTGCAATAACTTTTGAAGGACTCAACGGATTCCAAACATTTAACTCACATTATATTCCCCTTTTTTTTGCACACACGTTAGCTGGTTCAACTTTACACTCTCTACTTAAATATCCTAGCTAGGATTCAAAAAGTTGCTTAAATTCAACTTTTTTGACGCGTTGCTAGCCGGTTTTTAATATATTTTTTTCGCTTGTTATAACTATCATAACTTTTCATCACAAAAACGGATTGTCTTCATTTTTTTTTTAAATACGAAG
>Ga0210040_10010626_pt1 | contig 10529 bp, 7 predicted proteins | sample CryGeyCG12114_NA_FD_185462 | JGI IMG/M metagenome (GOLD analysis project Ga0210040, IMG submission 185462) | Groundwater microbial communities from aquifer - Crystal Geyser CG19_WC_8/21/14_NA (SPAdes) (version 2) | ecosystem: Environmental > Aquatic > Deep subsurface > Groundwater | place: USA...
ATAATGCTACTTAAGTAAAAATACGTATCTGTAAGAACATAATTTTCGTTACATATTCAATCTAAATATTAAAATAAATAGCCCCTGCTAATGGAATATAAAGGAACCAACTTTGGCGTAACTGATAGCAAAGAAGAAAAACACTCCTCCGATGAATTTATAAATCCTTTACCCCGTACCGTACTCCGCCCCAATACTTATATGCTCCTGGATGGGGAATGGCGATTTTCGTACGATGCAGCAGATAAAGGTTTAGAGGAAAAGTGGTACCAGGGTCATGATCATGAAGATACGGCAAAGTGGCCGGGCACGGTAGAGCAACATATTGCGGAAGCCCGCGGACAACAACAACAAGGCTCGCCCTGGCAGGATAAAGTTATTGTTTGGTACGAACGTGATTTTCCCTGGCCCGAATTAGTTGATAGCGATGGGCCTTCCCTTTTCCAGATTACGTTTGGAGCCTGCGGTTACGAAACCCGGGTTTGGCTAAATGGGCGCCCGATGCGTACCATAGAAGGAGAAGACGTGCATTACGGCGAATACAACTCTTTTTCTTACGAGTTAGATGAAGACGACCTTTATCCGGATAACCGGCTGACCGTACGCATTAGCGGTACCATGGATGCAGATATACCCAGAGGCAAGCAGGAATCGCACGTTTACAAGCGGGGCGGTATCTGGTACCAAACCAACACCGGGGCAGTGCGAAGTGTTTGGCTGGAAACCATTGAACGCAATCGTTTACGCTCCCGGGTGGGGGTAGTTAGCGTAGTAGAAGATTCTTTGGTGCGCTTTAATCTTACCCCGCGTATTCATGATGCCGGGCAATATACCATCAAGCTGCAGGTTTACGAAAAGGACCGGAATGCGATAGCTCCGCTGGCAACCTCCGAATTTCCTTTGTATTTAGAGGCGGGCCAGAAGCAACAACGATTAGTAATGGAAGTACCAGAAGCCAAACTATGGTCGCCGGAGGCCCCCAATCTTTACCGGCTGGTAGCCCAGCTGGTAGATGCCAATGGCTACGAAGCTGAAATTCAGGCTCTTTTTGGTTTGCGAAAAATTGAAGCCCGCGGACGTTATATATACCTGAACAACAAACGCACTTACCTGGATGGTATTCTGTACCAGCCGGGCACCGCCACCTACGAAGAAATGCAACGGCACATGTATGCCATGAAAGAACTGGGCTGTAACCTGGTGCGGGTTCATATTTCCGGTATAGATCCACGCATATATAACCTGGCCGACGAAATTGGCATGTTACTTTGGGTGGAAGTGCCCAGTCCGCACCGTTCTACAACGCTCAGCCGGCAAAATCACCGGCGGGAACTTTTGCGTATGCTGGCCCTCATCGAAACCAATCCATCGGTAGTAATCTGGAGCTTGTATAACGAAGACTGGGGAGCCGAAGACATTGCTACTAACCCCGAAACGCGGCAGTATATTATTGAAATGTACCATTATTTGCAAATTCATCATCCCCAGTTTTTGGTGGTAGATAACGATGGCTGGCAGCATATTTCGCAGGAAGGTAAATTAAAATCCGATTTACTTACCGCTCATTTGTATACGCCGGACCTGCCTTTCTGGCAAAACCTACTCGATCGTTTAACGAATGGCGAGTTGGTAGGGGTAGCGGCTCATCCTTTGGTAGTAGGCGATCCCTTCTTTTACCGTAAACAAGTTCCTTTAATTGTAAGTGAATGGGGTGGCTTTGGTTTTCCTTTGTACGGCGGGCCTAAAGACGATGAAGACCGCGCTGAACGTATCCGGCAATTTAAACAAGAACTGCGCCGGCGCCAAATTGCCGGTGATGTGTATACCCAGGCCACAAATATAGAAGATGAACGAAACGGTATTATAGATGAGCATACCGGCGTTTTAAAAGTTCCGCCTAAGTTGCTGTATTCGCGCGATAACCCGGATACAAATAAATAATTCAAGAAAGTCAATTTTTGATCTTAACTTTTTAACTTCTTGAAACATCAATTTATTTCTCAGCAAATCGGAGAAGGAATATATACTTCCGTCCCCGATTTGCTGAGAAAATAATAAGGCCTTAGCTACATCAATAAAATGTAAGGCTATTTTAAAAGAATGTTTTTTGGGGCTTATTAGAATAAAAACAAAGTCGTGGCAGGAAAAGAATACCTTTTTACCTATACTCAGGTATAATGACTAAAAATTAGTTTTATTCCTGTTTTTTGCAGCGTTACATCGGAAGTTTAGCTATTTTTCTTATTTACACAAAAGGTATAATATTATGCGCTGCATAGCGTTTGTTCTTTATTAGGCTGAAAATAAGTATAAAACAAATCTTCAGAGCTTATCTTATTCAGCTAACAAAAGAAAATAATTTCAGTAATATTATAATTTTAAATTGTTATTTAAAATTATAATATTTCAATTCCAAATATTTATATCATCTTATCAGTCCTTTCTTATTGATTATCTCTACAAGCCAAGAGCCGGCATAAATGCCTCTTTTCAGAAATTTTTTTATTTATTTTTAAGTTTATTTACGAAATGAAAGGCATGATATAGGTAAAAATTATACTTTTGTTTAACATAAAATATAATTATCCCGACAACACAAACCTATAATATTGTTAATGTAAAAATGTACTTTACAAAGGCAGCAAGTTAATTATAAATACAAAATTTGAATATAGATACCGTTATTCAAAAAGCAGAAGTTTTAATGCTAGCTATTCTCTTTATTCAATAATATTAATAGCTAGCACCTATAGATTGTATAAAGAGTTCTTTTTTTGAATTCAAAACAGACCACCTGCCTAAACTTTGGTTTGTAAAACTTAACATTTTACGTTCTGATTTATTCAACCGCGGGAACAGCTTAAAAAAACATGAACAAAAACATAGTATTGGTTGATGATAATGACATTTATAACTTCATCATGATGAAGCTGATAAAAAATGTAAATGCAGATCACACCGTACATACTTTTACTTACCCGGAAGAGGCTTTAGAATCGTTGGCAGAAATAAATCCGGACATAATTTTTTTAGATTTGAATATGCCCATCCTGGATGGTTGGGAATTTCTGCAGGGTATGGAAGAAAGAAATTTAAATTATAAAACTTATATCCTTTCCTCCTCTACCAACAAATCAGATATGGAGCGTTCTGCTCATTATAAAAATGTAATCGGCTATTTGATAAAACCCGTTAAAGAAGAAAAACTGGCCGAATTACTACAAAATACCTGATTTAACTTTGTAATGGTTTATAAAAGCTTTCATACGGATTATTTTAAGCTGATTAAGTACGCCGGACAAATCAAGTTTTTCAAAGTTTTAAATTTTATCCATTAGCAGCAAAACCCGGAAACAAAGTCATTCCGCCATCTACAAATAAAGTAATGCCATGTACATAATCCGATTCGTCGGAGGCCAGCCAGGCTGCAGCTTCGCCGATATCTTTAGGCTCGCCAATGCGGTTGTAAGGAATTAAGGTTAAAAGCTTTTTGGCCGCTTCGTCGGTTTCCCAGGCTTCGTGGTTTATGCGCGTTTTAATAGCTCCGGGGCCAATGCTGTTTATTCTTATTTTATGCGGGGCCAATTCCTGGGCCATAGATTTCATAAGCAGCATAATACCACCTTTAGATGCCGCGTAATTTACGTGGCCGGCCCACGGAATAACTTCGTGTACCGAACTCATACAAATTATTTTTCCGGCTGCTTTGGATATTTCCGGTTGCACTCCGCGCCGGATAAATTCTTTAGCTGCTTCCCGGGCACATAAAAACTGACCCGTTAGGTTTACATCCAGTACTTTTTGCCATTGTGCCAGGCTCATTTCTAAAAAAGGCGCATCTACCTGTATGCCGGCATTGTTTACCAAGATGTGTAAAGTACCAAATTCTTTAAGCACCTGATCGAACATCCGTTTTACCTGATCTTCCTGGCTTACGTCGGCCTGTATAGCCAGTGCCTGTCCTCCCTCCTCTTTAATGGCATTCACAACTTTTTCGGCCCCTTCTGCACTCCGGGAATAATTTACCACTACGGTGGCACCATCGGCGGCCAATGCTTTGGCTACTCCGGTTCCAATACCGGAACTGGCGCCCGTAACTAAGGCTACCTGGTTTTTCAATCTTTTTTTATCGGGTTGCGGCATATAAGTCTGCGTTTAAGGATGCAAATATCTTTTTATAAAAACTGATTGTAGCCGGAAATGTTACCAATTACGCAGAATGGCTTACATTTATTTATCTAAATCTATTTGCTGCCGGAAACAAACAATTTTAAACACGCCAATATTTTTATTTTGAAATACTTAAATTGCCGGAAATATATTTACCTAAATTCCGGTAGCTGATTTAAGTTAGATTTATTTGAGAAACAATCCGGATAAAGGCTAATGAAGATTCTTAGATTAAAAATATTGACCAACTTAGGGCAACACTAATAAAGAACAGTATTTATTTTAAATAGCTTTTATGAATAATATCATTGTTATTGGGGCATCCGGACAATTAGGCAACTGCCTGCAATGGGTGGCAAAAGAAAAAAATATAGAAAACATATATTTCTTACCATCAGCATCCGCTAATATCATGGATCCGGCCGGTTTACAAAATACTTTCACCCGGTACCAGCCTGGTTACTGTATAAACTGTGCGGCTTATACCGCCGTAGATAAAGCCGAAGACGAAATTGCAGTTGCCCGGCAGGTAAACCGAGACGGGGTAATAAACTTAAGCCAGGTTTGCGCCACTTATAACACCACCCTGATTCATGTCTCCACTGATTTTGTATTCTCCGGCCAGAATTTTCTGCCGCTAGCCGAAACCGACGAAACCGCTCCCGTTAATATTTACGGTCTTACCAAATTAGAAGGTGAGCAAGCAATACCGGCTTACCTGCAAAACTATTTTATTCTGCGAACCAGCTGGCTTTATTCGGAGTTTGGCAACAATTTCGTAAAAACCATGCTTCGCTTCGGGAAAGAAAGAGACGAACTGCGCGTCATCTGGGACCAAATCGGCACTCCTACTTACGCCATTGATCTGGCTGCTTGTATTTTGCACATTATCCAAAGCCAAAACCAACAATATGGTATTTACCATTATAGCAACGAGGGCGTAACTTCCTGGTACGATTTTGCCCAGGCTATTTTCGAATTAAGCCAGATTACCGTTAAAGTAACGCCGGTTCGCACCGCCGAATACGTAACCAAAGCTACCCGCCCGGCTTATTCGGTTATGGATAAAGCAAAAATCAAAAACAATATGCAAATAGCCATTCCTTACTGGCGGGATAGTTTAAAAATATGCCTGAGCCGTTTGTGATACTTCCAAAGCAAATAAAAAGCCTTAAATATATCTTAAGGCTTTTTTAATATATGCGAAGTACCATTATCATCTCTCACCATTTTAAATAAATGAATATGAGATAAGTTAACAATTCGTGTTAAGTATAACAAGGTAGTTGTATAAGCCCACTCTGTCATCCAAGAAGAATTCTTCGAATTCTTCTTGGATGACAGAGTGGGCTCAAGAAAGGTAAAATAAATATGCTTCTCTTTTTTGCGTAACATCAATTAATAACTGAATTTATTGCTTTGTTTTACTAAAGAAGCTGATAAACAAAATTTTGCTTTGCTACGATCATTGCATACTAGCCGCAACCTTAAATTATTACAAAAAAAACCTCCCGAATTAAAGCATACTGGTTTTAAGGTTTTCAATCAAATCTAAAATACACTGATGGGCAGCCTCTGCTAACCATTCAGGAGATGATTCCGGTTTATTTTCTGCCTTTTCCTTATTCTTAAGATAAATCATGGATTCTAAAGGTTGCTTTAGATCTATTTTCTCGGCAGTAACTGCTAGCGTATCTTTTTGTATTTCAAAATCAGATAAACTAAACCAATACCGGTCATCTTCCATCTCCATCTTGCAGGTATACCATAAGCGCAAGGGTTCGTGCTTGTGCCCGTCATTAACTAAAAGCAAACTATAGTTGCTTCCTATAATCAATCCATTAACAGCATCATCTATTTGCAGAACTTGCTTATTTTCAGATGAAGATTTAAACCAGCTTTTAGCTCGGAAATACAAATCTGACCGGGGACTATCTTTCACCAGAACTTCTTCGGTATAATAAATTTTCCCGGAAGCAGCGTCAACAGGGAAAACCTGCGCGAACACACTTACTGGAATTAAAAAGAAGATAAACCAAAGCCATTTCCCCATTTGAACACTAGTATATATTTCCTTTTAAATAAAACTCCTTATTCCGCTTTAATATTTTACGAATCTCTTGGTTAGGTACAAAATCATATCTGTCCAAACTAAATATCAAACTATCTCAACTTAAAAACAACACGTTCATTATCGTAATTAATTTCAGTTTTTTTTTACCTTCAAAGGCTAATATTCTTTATCTTTCATTTTCTAACTTACTCAAAGTAAAGCGGTTTAATCTGTGGGCAGGAGTAAATACGAGGTAATATTAAAACTTTAAGTTTTACCAAATGGATATAAGTATAAAAACGAAAAACAAAGTTGCACTTAAAACCATTGTTATAATAGTTATTGCTTTATGTACCTTCCAGTTTACCCAATCAAAATCTCTGGCTCTAAAGCTTAAGAAAGGTACGCACCTAGTTTTAATCGGCAATAACCTGGGCTCCCGCATGATGAACTACGGTCATTTTGAAACCGAAATGCACCTGCGTTACCCCGATAGCCTGCTTTATATCCGGAACATGTGCGATCCGGGTAATACGCCGGGGTTCCGGCCGCATTCCAGCCGGGAATTGCCGTGGGCTTTTCCGGGAGCGGAAAAATTTCAGACAGAGCTGGCGCAAAATTCAGATAGCCAAGGTCATTTTGATACCGAAGACCAGTGGCTTACTCGCCTGGGAGCGGATATTGTAATCGCATTTTTTGGCTACAACGAATCTTTTCAGGGAAAAGCAGGACTGGAAAATTTTAAAGCCGAGCTGGCTGCTTTTATTCAACATACGTTAAAGCAAAAATACAATGGCGTTTCTGCGCCCCAACTTGCCCTGGTATCGCCAATTGCTTTCCAGGACCTTTCTAAACGGTTTGACTTGCCCGATGGTAAAAAAGAAAACGCAAACCTGGCTATGTACGCCGCAGCCATCCAGGAAATTGCCGACCAATACCATGTACTCTTTATAGATGTTTTTACGCCTACCAAAGCTTGGTTCGATAGCAGCGATACTCCGCTTACCATTGATGGCTCGCAGCTGACCGATGCTGGTTATGCTAAGTTTTCGAAATTGCTGGCCGATGGGACTTTCGGCAAAATTGCCGCTAAAGCTGAAAAACACCGCGCTCTGGTTCATGCCGCCGTGATGGAGAAAAACTGGATTTGGCATTATGATATTAAAATACCGAATGGTGTGCATGCCTATGGTCGCCGTTACAATCCTTTCGGGCCGGATAACTATCCTGCCGAAATAAAAAAGATCCGGGAAATGACCGCTATCCGGGATGAATCCATCTGGCAAGCAGCCAAAGGCAAAAAAATGGATATAGCGGTCGCTGATAAAAAGACTATGCCCTTGCCGCCGGTAAAAACCAACTACAATCCCGAGCAAAATGGCAGCCTGGAATACCTGTACGGGAAGGATGCGCTTAGCAAACTAAAAGTGGCCCCGGGCTATAAGATTGAGCTCTTTGCTTCCGAAAAAGAATTTAAAGATCTGGCTAATCCTTGCCAGATAACTTTCGATAATAAAGGCCGCTTATGGGTAGCCACCATGCCCACTTATCCGCATTACAAACCCGGCGACACGAAACCCAACGATAAGATTATTATACTGGAAGATACCAATGCAGATGGCAAAGCGGATAAGCAAATTACCTTTGCCGACGGCTTACACCTGCCGGTTGGCTTTGAGCTGGCTTCGGAAGGCGTTTATCTATCACAGGGCACCAACATGATACTTTTAAAGGATACTAACGGCGACGACAAAGCAGACACCAAAGAAATTTTACTAAGTGGTTTTGATGACCACGACACGCACCACGCCCACCACGTGTATACCTTGGACCCGTCCGGGGCCATTTACATGGGCGAAGGTGTTTTCCTGCATACCAACGTAGAAACTTCTTATGGTCCGGTCCGGGCTACCAATGGCGGCTTCTACCGGTACAACCCGCAACGCCGTATGCTCGAGCGTACGGCCCAGCTTTCTATTCCCAATCCCTGGGGCATTACTTTTGATGACTGGGGCCAGAACTTTTTTGCCGAAACTTCCAGTCCGGATGTACGGTGGATGATGCCGGGAACGGTAAAACCCCGGTATGGTATTGCCACCCATAAATCGATGCAGTTAATAGAAGATAAGCACTTGGTACGCCCCACTTCCGGTCTGGAGTTTATTTCCAGCCGGCATTTCCCCGCAGAAGTACAAGGCGACTTGCTCATTAACAATACCATTGGTTTTTTAGGTACAAAACAACACACCATGGTAGATGATGGCACGGGCTTTAAAAGCAGGCACCGGCAAGATTTGTTGCAGTCCGATGATCGTAATTTCCGGCCGGTAGATATGGAGTTTGCGCCCGATGGTTCTTTGTATATTGCCGATTGGCACAATGTATTAATTGGTCACATGCAGCACAATGCCCGCGATCCGCTCCGCGACCACGTGCACGGCCGGATTTACCGCATCACTTATCCTTCCCGCCCCTTAATTAAGCCCGCCAAAGTAGCCGGGGCCAGTATTCCTGAACTGTTGGATAACCTGAAGCTACCGGAATACCGGACCCGCTATCGTACCCGCCGTGAACTCCGGGGCCGTCAACCGGCGGAGGTACTGGCAAGCCTGCAAACCTGGATAGCAAACCTCGATAAAAATGACGCAAACTATGATCACCATTTGCTGGAAGCTTTATGGGTAACCTGGGGACTAAACAAAGTTGACCAAAACTTGCTGCGCCAGGTATTACAAGCCAAAGATTTCCGGGCGCGCGCTGCCGCTGTACGCGTGTTGCGTTATACCGGTCACCAGGTAGCCAACCAGCCCGATTTGTTGATGCAGGCGGCCCGTGATGAACATGGCCGGGTACGCCTGGAGGCCATGGTAGCCGCCTCCTGGCTGGATAAAGAACAAGGCCTGCCTATTGTAACGGAAGCTGGCAAAAAACCTCTGGATGAATGGATGATACACGCTTACGAAACAGCAATCGCTCACCTTAATGGCCGGGCAGTAGAAGAGAAAAAACCTGAAACCGTGGAAACAAATTTAAAAGGAATGGAACGCGACCTTTATGTAAAAGGTAAAGTTATTTATGCCCGCGATGGATTTTGTAGCACCTGTCACCAGCCGGATGGTAAAGGGCTTTCCGCTTCTGGTTTTCCGCCGCTTACCGGCACCCCTTGGGTAACCGGTAACGATGAGCGCCTCATCAAGATTGCCTTAAAAGGACTCCACGGCCCGATAGAAGTACTCGGCCGGAAGTATGCCGGGCAAGTACCCATGACACCTTTTGGCGGAATGCTGAAAGACGACGAAGTAGCCGCCGTACTAACCTACGTACGCAATTCTTTCGGTAACAAAGCGCCGGCTGTTTCGCCGGATAAGGTAAAAGAAGTCCGGGCCGCCACCAAAGATAAAACTGGTTTTTATTCGCCCGCCGAATTGCTACAACAATACCCCATTAAGAGCGGCATTCAATAGTTTTTTACCTCATAATTCTGGTTCTTAATTTATAAGAGATCGCCTAATGAAAAATTTGAAAAGCATACAATACTTACTTTTAGTTTACTTATTATTAATGAGCGTTTCTTATGCTAGTGCCCAAGCTAAAGCCGAATATAATGCAAAGAAGCCTTTGGTAGTTTTTATTGCCGGCGACCATGAATACAGCGGGGAAGAAACCTTACCCCTTTTGGCCGCTGAATTAGAAAAGCATTATGGGTTTAGAACCAAAGTGCTTAAAGCTTATCCGGATCAGAATGCCGAAGAAAATATTCCGGGCTTGGAGGCCTTACAAGAAGCAGACTTAGCCGTTTTTTTCCTGCGGTGGCGACGTTTGCCCGCCGACCAGATGAAACATATTGAGGATTTTTTAAAAACCGGCAAACCGCTAGTTGGCTTCCGCACCACCACCCATGCCTTTAACTACCCTCCGGGGCACGAACTGGAAAAGTGGAATACTTTTGGGGAACTGGCCTTTAATGCACCTCCGGGCTGGGGCGGCAAAGCCAACCACACGCACTATGGCCACGAATCCAGCACCAATGTTACGGTTATTCCGGCAGCAGCAAAAAATTCCATTCTTACGGGGGTAGCTAAAAGCTTTCATGTGCGCTCCTGGTTATATAAAGTTCTGCCCGATTATCCAACGAAAGGATCTACGTGGTTATTAATGGGCCACGCGGTGAATCCTGATAAAAAAGATGCCATAGACAACCCGGTAGCCTGGACCGGAGAAAACTCCTTTGGCGGGAAATTTTTCATGACTACTTTAGGCCACCCGGAAGATTTTGACTTAGAACCTTTTCAGCGGCTGGTAATAA
>Ga0210040_10010627_pt1 | contig 10526 bp, 5 predicted proteins | sample CryGeyCG12114_NA_FD_185462 | JGI IMG/M metagenome (GOLD analysis project Ga0210040, IMG submission 185462) | Groundwater microbial communities from aquifer - Crystal Geyser CG19_WC_8/21/14_NA (SPAdes) (version 2) | ecosystem: Environmental > Aquatic > Deep subsurface > Groundwater | place: USA...
AAAAATTTCCTCCAAAGAGAAAGATGGAGGAATTGTAGACAACAGACTAGCAGAATTTCCTCGTTGAATAGCAATACTAATTCGTTGTCTGAGATAAGATGAGGAACGGGGTTCACCAGAACTTCTTTGCAACTTAGACCCGATCTCGGACACTATAGCTTCCTCGCGTTTTCTCCCCAGCTTCCAGATATTTCTATTCCGAGTATGACAAATGACAAATAACAAATGCAGATTGTTTTGAATTGCATAAACAATTTTTTACAAATTTTGCAGTTGGATTTTGATTAAAAGCGTTTTAAGAGATGTTCATAAAATTTTAAGTGATGCAAAATCTCCCTTTATCAAAAATAATCAAAATATAATGAAACAGCTGTAATATTTCGTTGCATTGTATTAGAGCATTTTATTCTGCACGCTGTGAATGACTGTGAGTCAACAAAGAATGACCCAAGCAGTGAAAATTAAAATGTGCATGCATGCCACAGCCTGTGCAAGCCCAAATGCAGACTTGTGCTTATTTCTGTCCATCTCATTAAATTCTTCAAGTTTCTTCTCCAACATCTCTGGGAATGAATCTGTTTCCAAATCCCACAAGTCATTCTTTAGCTCCTCAAAATAAGTGTTACTTGCCGAGTGCACAAGCAATGAAGAAATCTCGGGGCTATGCAATTCCAAACTAATCACAGTCCCATTCACATCACAATGTTTGCAAACACATTTCTCAAAGCGCTCCAGCCCTGCTAAAACTCTCAAGAATCGCAAATCCGACTGTGTAAGAAAAAACTTGTCTAGTTCTATAGTTTTCAAGCTCTCCAGCTCCACCAATTCTTGGGTATGCTCCACTGGGATGTAACATGGAGCCAAAATTGTGTTGCCCATGTCCAAATCGCAGCTCATTTTAATATGTCTCAGTCGCCTACAATTTCTGAAAATATCAAACTTAAATGGAATCTCCTCCTCCTTTTTCTCATCCCAACAAGTGAGATTACTCAAACGGATGGATTCCAAGGTGTACTTATTTTGAATGACAATCTCTGAATATGTGTTCCAGTGTGTGGCACCGAAATCACAGACAAAATATTTCAAATTTCTTTGAAAACTCAACATGTTGAGCCAGAATTTTGAAATCACTTTAGGGGCCAAACAATATTTTATACTGACAGATTCCAAGTCCATAATTTTTTGATTTCGTGTATATGCTCTGGAAGAAAATTCAATTTTCCAGCGAAGCAGCCAATGGTAAATGTCAAATGTAATGTTTATAGACTTAATTTTTCCTCGGTCTCCAAGTATTTGTAAACTTTTTTCCGTTTTTTGCAACAAGGTCAATGTTGAGCCAGCCCTATGAATTTCTGACTGTAAGGTTAGTCTTTCATGCATGTACATTGTGATGGCCTTGAGTGCAAAGAATTTGTTGAGCACAATTTCCAACATGTCTGGGGGCAACACTAATGACGGATTGAGCACAAGTTTTTGCAGTTTTTCCGGAGCTGAAAGTAAATTAAGATCTAGGATGCTGTTCATATCTTTCACAATGCATTCACATGCGACGATATTTTGGAGCCAGTAGAAATTTTCTGCTTCTTTGTCAATTATCACAGGGAGTCCAATGTGGTAGTCCACATCGGCTTTGAATGCTCGGCACACTTGACGCAATGTTAGAAGTTCGGCTGGCTTCAGTTTCGACCAGATAATTAGTCTCTCCTACATAATAAAAACACAACTTCAGCTGTGCGAGGTGTTGAAGGGATTATAATATGCAATTTACTATTCACCTTTCTGGTCAATCGGGCGATGCTGTGCAAATCAGATATTATGACTTCCTCATCAAACGAGTTTGAGTTAGCTAAAAAGTTTTAATCATTCATTTCTAGGATTTTTACAATGAATAACTTTAGAAAATATTTTGTGACTATAACTTTGTAATATTATATTGAGAATCATTGTTTCACACACAGGAATCTCCGGCGCCATACGTGGTTCTCCCATTGCCCCATTCTATAACGGAAGACTTGAGTTTGGTAAAAGAATTGTGCAATTTTTTTGGATCCTGCACTTGGGATTGAACAATTTGATTCACACATGCAATTGCAAGGTTAGACGCATGCCGAGGAAGAGTGTAGAGAAAATTTTGCATGGATGACGCTTTTGAAATTGTGTCCATTGTGAATATTTGTTACAAAAATACTGCGTGAATTTGCATCTGTTTAGCTGTAAGGATTGTGCCCATAATTTGATTTTTGAAACCAAATGATGATGAAATGAAGTGAACAAAGTTGATATCTCTATGGGATCACTATAATATTTTCTTTCAGAAGTTTCCACTTTAGTGTAATTGAAAATATTTCTTTATTCGTTACGTCTAAAACACACTTCAAGATTATAACTTAAGCAAGCCTCATTGACACTGGACAACTCAATATAAAGTTTTGAATTTTTCATTGGTTCCCTCAAATACAAGTTGTAAAATCCAAAGTATTTAAGGTAAATATACAATAAAGACTATGTCATACTCTCAGATCATAATTTGATAACACATAAACTATTCACACAAAACACAGGTAGTTAGTTAATGATAGTTTTTATTTACACATTCAACTGAATACCAACTATAGAACCTATTTTAAAACAGTGGAGGTGGTCACATTGCCTTCAGCCCTGCCTGAATTGGTTAAATAAGATGAGAAAGAGTTGTCCACGTACAAATCTCGTTTCATTAGAAAAGTAGACGTTGCAAGCTCATCTAGGTCTACATCAGATGGGAGCATTAGCAAATAGAAAGAGACAATGACCATAATCAGAAGCCCAAGGATGAGTACGTCTTCTTGGTTTCGTCCCATTAGAACAACCTGGAAGCACAAAATATTTCAAATGCGATCATAAGTCACAAATCGCATCTTATTTCATAGCAATTAAAGTCCGCTTACATCTTCTTCATTCAAAATGTCGTCAGGATCATCTTCATTTGCCATGTTGTATGTAAATTGTGGCTACGTCTGTCCAGCAGTCCAATGCCATTCGCCAGTTTGGTACATGTTCAGTATAATTATAGCGCTGAATGGTAGATGACTGCTAAGACATTTGATTGGTTGAAAAGTAAATTTTAAACTGCGAATTCAGTTTGATACGATTGAAAAAGTTTGACGACTAATAGAAAATTGAGTTTTTCCCATTACAAATCAGGTTCACAATACTATCGAAAAAATATTAGTGATTGAACTCAGAGAATTGATTCTATTCTCAGTCAGTGACCATTTTCTTCGGTCAGTATCAGGTAATGTATTTGTTCTTATTGTTAGGATGTTAGGCGAGTTCCATGTTTATTGATTTTTGAGCCGCCCTTCGTTTGCTGCACCGATAACAACTGTGAGTAATTAGAGTTACGATGAAAATCAACAATCACCTGAAGAAATAGGAACTAAAATCGGACGAAGTCATTTGAGTGTAGTAGTTTCAATGTGAAAGTGAACTTGTTCCCCGCTACTTGTATATTCGATGTCAATGTGAACTCTTCGATGGGTTGAACTCCGGAATTTATCCAGTATTTCGACTCTGGAAGGCTGGAATATTTGGCTACATTGCCACCTGCGACTGGATGACATGGAATGCGCTGTATTTTTGTTTGCATTAATTAAAACTATTATTGACTGACTGAGTTTTCTCATCGAGCTGAAAAACCAGGTTTGATTTTCTTTTTCTCACGCTGTACATTATGTTGTTTTTGCTAATTAGTTAATAAATTGTTAATTGAGGAAAGCCTATGGGTATAGCTCACATTTAAATGCTTGTAGAAGCATACGTTAATGCTTGAAAACGAACTGCATGAGAACTTAACAAATCGAAACCTATTTTATTATCAATGCTTCTAAATTGCAAGTACGAAATGAATGCAGGGCTGCGAGGGCATGTGGCCATGGCGTATAGCTTCTCATTTCAATGTAGTCATTAGAATTGAAAATGAGAAATCCAGATGTCATTGCAAACAATTTTTATTTCGTCTGTTAATGATATAATAATTTATTCTCATGAGAATAACCACATATTAAATACACATGCACAGCGAAAAGGCTTATGAACACAACGAAAAATCTCCCTGGTGCTACAAATGGTTTCAAACTAATGATAAAAGTTCGTCTACAAAACCACTATACAAAATGCTTATCCAAAATGTCATAGTTTCTACATGAATATTAAATTAGCCACACGGACATCACCTATTGTGTACATACTGCTGTAAGTACATACTACAGACATAATATTATCATTCATTCATATGAATTCAATACAAATACAAAGGGTATATTGTGTGGGATGAAAGTCTTCCTTTTCTTTCGCCTTTATTACAACCATATATGGAAAGCGTAACGAGGTTTTTCAAACACCCTATTACTAATTACTAATCATTTCAAACTTCATGAAAATGCTTTATTTAAGTCCAATGATAATGGCGTACAAAACATACGTCTGCTGCCTAGCATTAATTTGTCAGTTGCACTTATGCTTCGTTTTCATCATTGTTTCGGGGAACGGGAGACCCAATCTAAATATCTAAAAACAACGATCGATATGACTTCCATGACTTCAACAACAAATCGCTCCCATCTTATGATTCTCAGTCAGTCCGTATATCCGTAAATATTTTCAAAACTTATACCAAATGCAATTTTGGAATTAAGTACACCCATGGGCCAAAGAAAGCAATTTCCATACAGCAAAAGCTTCTACAGAATGAGTGCCTAACTCCATTAAACTTATAACTTCATTGTATACGACTAATATTTGTGAGTCTTTCTATTGTGAAAGCATTATATAGACTTTCTTCCCCCATATTTTACAACCCAACTGCATATGGTACTACGAGCTTAACTAAGTGCTCGCTTCTGCATGTACAGCAGAATAATTTACAAACATACTCTATATTATGAATTTTAACTAGACAAGAGTATTATAATCTCTAAAAGGATTGTTTACAAATATGAAGAAATCATTCTCTATTACCTATAATAGCATCATGAGGTGAATAAATGAATGTGTCCAACTAACTAATACATTATATATGGATCTCTCATTTAGCTGTCAACTTGGGTGAGTAATACTCGCACTTGTGTCAAATACTTGTTATCCACTCTCTTAGTTAGTTAATTAGTCCGTCAATTCGGCTTTTGAGAGGGAAAAGTAGGGATCACGGATGGAGCACTGGGTGGTGTAGGAATCACTGCACAAAATACAACAAATCAAGTCATCATAACCAGAATCTTTCACAATAGACAACTGCTCAATAATGATAGTATGTATTTGTAATAATTTACGTGTTTGTTTAAATCATTATGTACCTCCATAATGAGGGGAATATTGGGGAGGAACAGTCGGTATGATTGGATAGCCAATGCCCACGTGGGTATGATGGTGAGTGTGACTGTGAACATGATGCTGAGTGGGAGGTGGGGTCCGAGAATTGTCGCTGGAAGAGCCAGCACTTAATGGCAAACCAGGCTTACAATCCTTGCTCAGATCGGTGGCTTTAGGAATAATTATGTTTCCCCCTGCGTTGCTCCCCACACTGCTTCGTCCACTGCTCCCTGCCGCAGAGATGTTGGATACTCCGCCAGGACTTGATGGAGTAGATGATAAATTTTGAGCTATTGGTGGCAAATCCCTATCACGTTGAATTCCGATTGGTGGCACCTGAGAGTTGGCGGGATTCGGGGACTTGAGAGCCCGCTCTTGAAGCTCATGGATTTTATGTCCACCGCCATAGTATTGGGCCGCATGATGTTGCAACATGTCAAGAGCCTTATTGGAACCGGGTACTGTGGGATTATTGGGACGGGACAAGTCTTCAGGTAAAGGAGTTGATGTAGGAGGGAATCTACCCAATGGCGAAGGATGCATGTACGGAGCTCCAGGATAGGCTCCGGAAGACACGAGCATTTGTCTGTATAATGGATGAGTTGGGTCATATGGAAGATATGGGTTCCCAGCAAGGTAACTCTGAGGAAGATAAGCGTATGATCCAGCAGTCGGAGGTGGTGGAGGCCCTTGGGTTTGCATTGTCGGTTTCACTCCTTCATTCTTGTCCCGGTCTCGGCTTTTTGAGTCGTCTGAGTGGCTTTTCCTATCGGAGCCGGTAGAACTCCGACCACTGGAACTTCTAAGATTTTCACCTTTCGATTCTCCCGACTGTTTTGATGAGATTCTGTCCATACGATCGTCCCGTTTCCCCTCTTTCCCCATCTTGCTTGAAGAATGCAAACTGTGGGAGTGAGGCTTCGGCTCTGAAGACAAGTCAATGCCACCTTCAGTTTTTACGACCACCTTCTCATCTGTGTGCAACAGAAATGAGGAGGGTCCACTCGAGTCATTTGCATTTTCTTCTGGTTCACATTTAATCGTCGCTGTGGGCATACTATCATCTTTTCTATTACCTTCTGGTCTGTTTTTGGGCAGTCTTGGTTCCACTCCAGTCTCTCTAGTGCCTTTATCACGCTCGTCGGCACCATGCACAGGATATGGCGGCTGGTCAAAGTGGTAGTTCGCGTAAGGGTACGGGAAAAAGTTCTGATGGGGCAAAAACTTGGAGGGATGAAAATCGTGCTTGGGTGATCTCCGTGGATCATCTGCGGCCGCTACGCTGCCAAGAGACGGTGACACACTTCTCCCTGCTACTGCGCCAGACACAACAAGGGGATTCACTTTATTAGATTTCCCTTTGTCTACATTAGTGTCCTCGGTACCAACTATTTTTTTAGAAGCTACTTTACTACCGCTTGAGCCAGGGCCAGCAGTATCCAAGTACGGTGAGAAAAAGTTGGGGTAGTAGGAGGACATAGCACTTTGGTGTCCTGTGGATCCTACGGGTGGAAGAGAGTCTTTCTTGGAATCCTTGGAAACTACTCCTATTGCTGCACTACACACATCCTTTCCACTGCTAATGTTAATTTCCATCTCTGGTCCCGACTCGTTGGCATCGGAAATGTCCGAGTACGCAGGACTCTGGCGATCATCACGATTTTCATTCCCGCTCCATCGCGCAGTATCACCCTTGTCTTCAGTCACGTTATCACGGGAATCCATTGCAGATTCGTCTGGAGCAACTTTACCACTGTTTCTACTCCTGTTCCCCTCAAAACTTCGACCATCACCCGAGTGTTGAGAATCATAACTTTTTACGCTCGATGCTTTATCATCACATGAACCATCTCGCTCCCGATCCTTGTCCTTACTCTTCTTTTTATGCTTCAGTTTCTTGGAACTACTGGAAGAGGGACTCTTTTCTCGCTCCTTCCTAGATGACTCTAACAAGTTGCCTGGAACATTTAAAGGGACACACACACTCTGGTGTGAACCCGCAGTCTGACCAGGAGTTCCACTGGAGTTGCCTGTCCAGGCGCCTGGCTTGGCGTTTGCATTATTGTTCCCACTTGGAGCCCCAGGTGTGGGACCTTTTGCAGCATTAGAGTCTTGATCCCTGATTGAGGATGTGGAATCAATCCGCGGCACGTTCACAACGGGATTGTATTGCCTATTTTGTAGCGATAAGGATAAATATGGCACAGGTACTGTTAAGATCGGTGGACGATTCGATACGCCCGAGTTTGTTGTGTTTGACTTTGCACTACTGTCACCATCTGATGATTTATTGAACTTCCCTGTGGAAGCTGATTTGCTACCTCCTGAGTTTGGAGACGAAATCTCCATGGGTTCCGGTTCCAAATCCTTCGCCCCATTCATACTATCGGATTCGGTGCCACCATCAACGATTTTGTCTTTGACGCCACTGAATGATGGAGTCGTCATGGTCAAAGGTTTCTTCAAGGGAGACGAAGACAACTCGTCGTAGGAATCCAAACCAGAAACCCCTACAGGTGTGGATGCTGAAGTTGTCATGTTTGCATTCTCTGATTCATCAATGGAGCCATCTATTGTTGCATCCGTGGCCAGGTTCGCTGGCTCCGTAGCAGTTGACATATTTGAGTCAGAATCCTCAGGATTGAAAGCATTCGAGTGTGCATGAGATTGATGGTACCGAAGTCCATTAATATGTTTGTACTTTTTGGAGCAGTTCGGTTCTGGACATTCTATTAGTGCAGGAGAATATGGGCCAACATTATCAGCGTTGGTGGGAGCTGGGCTATTTTGGCGTTCCTTCCGATCCAGTTCTTTCTGGAGTTTGGATCGTTTTGTGTTTTTGTTCGCCGTAGCATCTTCTTGACTCTCATTTTCACTTCCTCTGGTCTTTCGTTTAGGCCAAGGTTCTGGCTTTATTGGACTAGCTGGAGCGACGAATGATGTCGAACCGTTCGCAGAACTTCCACGTCTACCTTTAGCGCCGTTTCTTAATTTAACGTTCCCCACCTTCAAATCTGGAGCGGTTAGTTCGTTCACCGGAGTTGCCGTTTGAGCACGGCCCCGCTTCCCTCTATTTTTAGGAGTACGCATTTCTATATCACTTGATGGAGAATCACAAAATCTCGGTGGCGCCCAGTCATTTTTTGTGCAGTCTAAGAGAGTACCCACGTAGGTTTTCCCCCTCCATGTCACATTCACGACTAGGACACCTGAAAACAAAAAACATGGACCATCACATAACACGTTCCCAAGCCACCAAGGATGCAGCTCAACGTTCAGTTGACTGCCTCCGTATTTAAATTACTTACCACCTTCAGTTTCGTGCCACACGATCCCTTCTAGAGTCACCGACGTTCCTGGTTCACATGGCCCAAGACAATCAGGGTCAGTCACTGTCCCTACACTGGTTCCAACACACACATCTTGACTGGCTAAAGATATTTGTCCTGCTGCTCTAGCTCTCATCTCTTTGGATGCAATGCTACTCTGAATGGCTTGAGATAAACTTGACCCTGTAAAGAAAATCGAACTCACTGTTTAGATCTCTATTATTTTCTTGTTACTAAAACATTTGACAATTGAATTAGTTACCTTGCAGAGTGGAAACTGTCCCTTCAGAAGTCCCAGTGCTAGGTTCACTGACTGGAACCGCTTTCCCTGTTCCCGAAGTGGACTCATCTGTAGAAGTCTATAAGACGAAAAACATTTTAAACATGATATGACTTAAGCTGTAAAGTGGCCAGTACCTTTAACTTTAAGTTTATTTTAAACTACCTTATCTAGCTGAGTGAATAGCCGACATTTCTTAGAATAAGATGGACTGTTTCTGCCAGTTTTTTCGGCATTGGAATTGAGATTTCCTCCTAAATTGGATAGAGATAAGAAGCTGGTCTTCTCAGTAGCTTTGATGGAAGACGAACTTGTCCACGAGGTAGGAGTCAACGTGGTACTTGGAGATCGATGGTTATTGGAAGCATCTGCATTTGTTGTGCTGTGGACCAGTAGACTGCTGGCCAGAGAGGAGGCAGCTGAAACCGTGGCTGCAGATGGGACCTTCAAAGCTGCCGACGTTTTGGCAAAGGCTGAGGATCCAGAACTGGACATAACACTTGGGACATTTAAATTAACAGTGTGGGAAGAGCCACCAGCAGTTGCAGAGTTCAAAGGCTTTGACTCCAATGGAGTTGAAGAACTTCCACTCTTTTCTTCTTTCTTGTTCGTAGCTGGGGGTATAGTGGAGTTATTTGGAACACTAGAGCCACTTTTGACCTTCTTATTGTGGTGCGTGGAAGTTTTCCTTTGGGGTTTCAACTTGGCAGCTGATCCTGGCTCTTGCGCATTTGAATTGTTGCTGGAGGCATCTTTCTCTTTTGACGTATTGCCACTTCCGTTCACGCTGCTATTACTGGTACTATTATTTGCATCCTTATCAAGGTCACTTTTTGTTCCTACATCTTTTAGTTTGTCTTTGTCTTTGAGGGACACACTGTGGACACTCTTGGCAGACACCAAGTCATTACTGGATTTACTACTGGTGCCACCGACTGGGAGTCCAGCGGCGCCTAAATCACTCTTAACTATCTCATGCTTAGCATCAGCACCACTTTTACTAGTTTTGGTTCTTTTGATTTTCATTTTAAGTCCTTTATCTACCACAGCAGAGTGTTCCATATTGCCCGGAGTAGAAATGTCTGTTGTTTTAGAAGAAGCACTGGAGGATTTCGCTTTCCCTAACACTGCGGCGCCTGTTCCGGATGAACTAGACGACGACTGTGGACCATGCATTTGAGACGAAGGAGAAGTTGACACTGCTCGTTTCTCGTCGGACACGTTCTTAGAAGAGACAGGTCCGGGACGACTGGCTGCTTCGTTGTTTTTTTCGATGTCAGCATCCAAGTCACTGATCAAATTCCCAATCCCCACGTCCCATTCACTGTCGTCGTATTCAAAGTTGGTATCCGAACTGCGGCTGGGTCTTGTGGCCCTTAGGCCTGTGCCGCCCTCAGAACCGCCAACGTCATTCATTGGCAAGTCCCAATTACATGGCTTTTTGCCGAGATTTCACTCACTACTGCAAACAATTTTGAACCAGACCAAGCAGCAGTGAAACGAAAACAAAACTTATAAAAACTTCCACCTCCTCACTTGCGCCATGCTCCGTTGGACGCGCATAATTG
>Ga0210040_10010629_pt1 | contig 10525 bp, 9 predicted proteins | sample CryGeyCG12114_NA_FD_185462 | JGI IMG/M metagenome (GOLD analysis project Ga0210040, IMG submission 185462) | Groundwater microbial communities from aquifer - Crystal Geyser CG19_WC_8/21/14_NA (SPAdes) (version 2) | ecosystem: Environmental > Aquatic > Deep subsurface > Groundwater | place: USA...
GACCGCCTCGATCGCGTGGTGGACGCCGCCCCGGCTGATCTCCACCACCTGGTCGGCGGCGGTGTCGGTGCCGGCATCGACCGAGTGGGTGGCCCCCAGCTTCTCGGCAAGCGCGCGCTTCTCGGCGACGGGATCGACGGCGATGATCTTGCCCGCGCCGGCGATGCGCGCGGCGTTGACGGCGGCGAGGCCGACGCCGCCGCAGCCGACCACGCATACCGTCTCGCCCGGGGTGACGTCGGCGGCGTTGAACACCGCCCCTGCCCCGGTCGTCACCGCGCAGCCGATGATCGCCGCGCGGTCGAGCGGCATCTCCGGGTCGATGGCGACGCAGGCGTGCTCGTGGACCAGCATCATCTCGGCATAGGCCGAGAGGTTGAGCATCTGCGCGACGGGCTTATCGCCGAGCATCAGCCGCGGCGCGCTCCCTCGCGGGCGTTTGACGCTGGCGTCGATGCACAGCGACATGCGGCCGGTGACGCAGAACTCGCACTGACCGCAGAAGGCGGAGAGGCAGGTGACGACGTGGTCACCCACCTTGACGGTGCGGACCTCGTCGCCGACCGCCTCGACGATGCCGGCCGCCTCATGGCCGGGGATCGTCGGCATCGCGTGCGGATAGGCGCCATCGACGAAGTGGAGATCGGAGCGGCAGACCCCCACGGCCTGGGTGCGGATCAGCACCTCGTGCGCCTGGGGCTTGTCGACGCCCACGTCCTCGATCCGGAGCGGCGTCTTGGCCTCGAAAAGGACGGCGGCTTTCATCGGGTTTTCCTTCGTCACCCCTGCGGAGGCAGGGGCCTATCGCTGGTCGGGAGGCAGGTGACGCAAGCGACAAGCGGGACAGAGATGGGCCCCTGCCTCCGCAGGGGTGACAGGTTAGCGGCGGGTCGCGTCCTTGGCGGCAACAGCCTCGGGCGAGTGAGCATATTTCCCGAACTCAGCCCTCGCGATGGCCCGGTTGTGGACCTCGTCCGGCCCGTCGGCGAAGCGCAAGGTGCGTACCGAGGCCCATTGATGCGCGAGCTCGAAATCGCCCGACACGCCGCCGCCGCCATGCGCCTGGATCGCGTCGTCGAGGATCTGCAGCGCCATGGTCGGCGCGGCGACCTTGACCATCGCGATCTCGAGCTGGGCGGACTTGTTGCCCGCCTTGTCCATCATGTCGGCCGCCTTGAGGCAGAGGAGGCGCGTCATCTCGATGTCGATCCGGGCCTTGGCGAGGCGTTGCTCCCATACGGAATGGCTCGACAGCGTCTTGCCGAAGGCGACGCGGGAGAGGAGGCGCTTGGCCATCGCCGCGATCGCGGTCTCGGCGACGCCGATGGTGCGCATGCAATGGTGGATGCGGCCCGGCCCGAGGCGGCCCTGCGCGATCTCGAAGCCGCGACCCTCGCCGAGGAGGACGTTCTCCACGGGCACGCGAACGTTCTCCAGCACCACCTCGCCATGGCCGTGCGGCGCGTGGTCGTAGCCGTAGACCGACAGCATGCGCTCGATCCGAACGCCTGGCGTGTCGAGCGGCACCAGGATCTGGCTCTGCTGCGTATGGCGCGAGGCATCCGGATCGGTCTTGCCCATCACGATCGCGACCTTGCAGCGCGGATCGCCGACGCCAGACGACCACCATTTGCGGCCGTTGATGACGTAATCACCGCCGTCGCGGACCATCCTCGTCTCGATGTTCGTCGCGTCCGACGAAGCGACGGCAGGTTCGGTCATCAGAAAGGCGGAGCGGATCTCGCCGTTCATCAGCGGCCGGAGCCACCGTTCCTTCTGCTCGCGCGTACCGTAGCGGTGGAACACTTCCATGTTGCCCGTGTCGGGGGCCGAGCAGTTGAAGCACTCGCTCGCCCAGCCGATCCGGCCCATCTCTTCGGCGCACAGAGCATACTCGAGATTGGAGAGCTGCGTGCCTTCGAACTCGAAGCTGTCGTCGACATGGGCCTGACCGGAGTGGGGCGGCATGAAGAAGTTCCACAGCCCGGCCGCCTTGGCCTTGGCTTTCACCTCCTCGATGACGGGGATCACCTTCCAGCGCTCGCCCTCATGCTCCTGGGCGTGGTATTCGGCCTGGCGCGGCGCGATCTCAGCCGCGATGAAGTCGCGCACGCGGTCGCGGAAATAGGTCTCGCGTTCGCTCAGCGTGAAGTCCATCGCACCGCTCCGTTTCGGCTCTGTCGCGGCCCGCTTAGACCGTACCGGAAATTCGGTAAAGCGCTGCTCGGCGGGCCGATCGACGTTTTTGCTGGACGGCAAAAAACACTGTTCGTTCGAAACGAAGCTGATACGGTGCCGCGGATGGGAGCAGGATTGGCGAGCAACGCCGAGACGGAAGGCGGCACCAAGCGCTTTCGCGCCAAGCGCGACGCGATCCTGGCCGCCGCCGCAGAGGCGATCAACGAGCAGAGCGCCAAGGGCATGACCTTTGCCGACGTTGCGCGCCGCGTTGGGCTCAACACCACCAGCGTCACCTATTATTTCAAGCGCAAGGAGGACCTTGCCGCCGCAGCATTCGAGCACACGCTCGATTACCTGCTGGTTATGCTGGACACCGCGATGGAGGCGGCGACGCCCGAAGAGCGGGTGCGCCGCTACCTGGCGCTCAACATGGAGCGGCTGGCGCGAATCGAACGAGGGCAGGAGAAGGCGTTCGCCGTTCTCTCCGACCTGCGCGCGACGGAAGAGCCGGTACGCTCGCGGCTGATGAGCGGCTGGCGCGAAGTGTTCCGACGCACCCGTGCGTTATGGGGGCCCTCGCCTTCGCGCGCGCATACCGACCTCTACGGCGCGCGCGCGCACGTTCTGCTGGAGAACACCTTCTGGCTGCCGGTGTGGCTGACGCGGTACGAACCCGACCAGTACGGGCGCGTGGAGGCGCGGTTGATGGAGGTGCTGGCGCACGGCATCGCCCCCGCCGACGCAGGCTGGCAGCCGACGATGCTCGACCTGGAGCATGAGGACGCCGAGCCGGGCCGTGCCGCCTTTCTGCTGGCGGCGACGCGGCTGATCAACGAGCTCGGCTATCGCGGCGCATCCGTGCAGCGCATCGCGTCGGAGCTCAACGTCACCAAGGGCAGTTTCTACCACCATCTCGATGCCAAGGACGATCTGGTCGCGGCGTGTTACCGGCGCAGCTTCGACACCATCGCCGACGCGCAGGCGCAGGCCGATAGCCGGGGCGGAACCCACTGGCAGAGGTTGTCGAGCACGATCGCGACGTTGCTCGATATCCAGTTCGCCGAGCGCGCACCCTTGCTGCGCACCACCGCGCTGAGCGGGCTGCCGGCGGAGGTGCGCGATGCGATGGTGAGCCGGTCGAACCGGATCGCGCGGCGGTTTGCCGGCACGATCATGGACGGCATCGCGGAAGGATCGATCCGGCCGGTCGATGCGCTGATCGCCGCCCAGACGCTGATGGCGTTGCAGAATGCGGCGTTCGACATGCGCAAATGGGCGGGCACCATGCCACGCGAGCGGGCGATCGCGCTTTACGCGTCGACGCTGCTATTCGGGATGTTCGACGACCGGGTGCTGGACGGCTGAGCGATTATCCGGCGGCCGCGACCCGGGGCCGCGCGCGAGGCGATGACGTCATGGCGGCAATGCCCCAGAACGCCAGCCCGCAGAGCGCCAACGCGCTGCCCACCCATCCGGTCGACGTCCAGCCATAGCCGGCGGCGATCGCGGCGCCGCCCAGCAACGGGCCGAGCGCGTTGGCGGTGTTGAACGCCGAATGATTGAGCGCGGCGGCGAGGCCTTGCGCGTCGCCGGCGACGTCCATCAGCCGCGTCTGGAGCACCGTCCCAAGCGCGCCGCCGAACCCGACCGCGAACACCGCGATCGTGATCGACCACAGCTGGCCCGCCGCCGCCGTGTACAAGGCCAGCGCGCAGGCGCTCCATAGCAGCAGGCCACCGGCGGTGGGCATCAGCGCGCGATCGGCGAAGCGCGGCGCGATCAGGTTGCCCGCGGTCATGCCGATGCCGAACACCGCCAGCACCATCGGCACCGTCGTCGGCGCGACGCCGGTCACGTTCATCAGTGTCGAGGCAAGATAGGTATAGACCGCGAACATGCCGCCAAAGCCGATCGCGCCGATCGCCAGCGTCAGCCATACCTGGCCGCGACGCAGCGCGTTGAGTTCGCGCAAGGGGCTGGCGCCGGAATCAGGGCGATCATGCGGCACGACGGCGAACACCATCGCCACTGTGGCGACCGCGCAGGCCGCCACCACGCCGAAGCCCCAGCGCCACCCCAGCGCCTGCCCCAGCCAGTTGGCGAACGGAACGCCGATGATGGTCGCGACCGTCAGCCCCAGCATCACGCGCCCGACCGCCTGGGTGCGCCGCTCCGCCGGCACGAGCGAGGCCGCAACCAGCGAAGCGATGCCGAAATAGGCGCCGTGCGGCAGACCGCTCAAGAACCGGAACAGCAGCATCCAGTGGTAGGACGGGGCCAGCGCGCTGAGCCCGTTGGCCAGGCCGAACATGCCCATCAGCACGATCAGCAGCGTCCGCCGGCTGAGCCGCGCTCCGATCACCGCCAGCAGCGGCGCGCCGACGACGACGCCGAGTGCATAGGCGCTGATGACGTGCCCGGCGGTCGGCTCGTCGATGCCTAGCCCCTTGGAGAAGAAGGGCAACAGGCTCATGGTCGCGAATTCGGTGGTGCCGATGGCGAACCCGCCCAGCGCCAGCGCGAAGTGAACCAGGCCGGGCGCACGGACGCGAGGCGATGGGGCGTTGTCGATCATGCTGGTTACGTCCCGATGCTGCAGTGCGGCAGAACGGGGCTATGTGGGACCACGGGCCAGTCGATCAAGTCGCGTTCGTGTGGCGGTCGCCGGGAACTCTGATCAGTAGCCGTTGAGGCGGGCGAAGCGTTCGCGGTGGTAGGCGGCGTTGCCCCACATCGCCTCGAGCACCGCCGCGCGCTTCAGGTAGAAGCCGGCGTCGTGCTCGTCGGTCATGCCGATGCCGCCGTGGAGCTGCACCATCTCGCGGGTGACGAGCCTGAGCGTGTCGCTTGCCGTCGCCTTGGCGAGGCTGACGGCCTGATCGATGTCGGAGCGGCCGGCATCGATCGCCTCAAGGGCGGCCTCCGTTACCGATCGCATCAGCTCGAGTTCGGTGAACATGCGCGCCATGCGATGCTGGAGCGCCTGGAAGCTGGAGAGCGGCTGGCCGAACTGGACGCGGGTCTTGAGGTAGTCGTTGGTCTGCGCGAACGCCTGCTCGGCCATCCCGAGCATCTCGGCGCACAGAACGGCGGTGGCGCGGTCGACGATTGCCTGGGTAAGGTCGGGGGCGCCGAGGCGGGTCGCGGGGGCATCGGCGAAGACGATGTCGGCGTGGCTGCGCTCGTCGGCCATGTGGCGGTGCTCGCGGGTGACGCCTTCGTCGCCTGCTACGAGGTAGAGGCCGTCGGTGGCCGCCACGACGAACAGGCCCGCGCCGTCGCCCTCCGCAACGAACATCTTGGTGCCGGAAAGCTTGCCGTCGGTTACCTGCGCCGACAGCTTCGCCGGATTGTGGATCGGCCTTTCGTCCACGGCGAGCGTCGCCACCACCTCTCCCGTCGCGATGCGCGGCAGCCATTCGCTTTTGGCGGCATCGGATGTGCCCATGGCGATCGCGCTCGCCGCCGGCCCGGTCGAGGCGAGCGGCGAGGCCGCGAGGTTGCGGCCGAGCTGCTCGACAACGAGGCCCAGCGAGAGGTAGCCGAACGCGGACCCGCCGAACTCCTCGGGCACGACGATGCCGCCCCACCCCATCGCGCCGATCGCGCTCCACGCCGCGGCGTCATAGCCCTCGGCGGGTGCGGCGTCGCGCAGGCGGCGGAAGGCGGCGACGGGCGATTCGTTGTCAGCCCACTCGCGCGCCATGTCGCGCAGCATCACTTGTTCGTCGTTGAGGACGGCCATTGCGTGTTCCCGAAATCAGGTGGAGCGGGAGGTCCGGTCTTATGCCGTCCTCCCGCTCTTCACCCCTCTCCAAACCGGTTATTGGTGATCCAGCATGCCCAGGATGCGCTTGGCGATCACGTTGTTCTGGATCTCGCTGGAGCCGCCGTAGATCGACACGGCCTTGCCCCACAGCCAGGTGCGGGTCTGCGCGAGTTCGGCTTCGCTGAACCCCTCACCCTCCCAGCCAAGGCCCTGCATTCCCATGATCTCGATTCCGAGTTCGGCGCGGTCCTGCGTGACGCGGGCGCCGACGTTCTTCATGATCGAGGTCGCAGCGGACGGCCCCTGGTTCGACTTCGCCTCCAACGCGGCGCGGCGCAGGGTGGCCACGAACGCGCGCTGGTCCATCTCGTGGCGGACGATCCGCATCCGGAGGTCCGCGTCGTCGATCCGGCCCTGCTCGTCCGTGCCGCGATATTCCTTGGCGAGCGCGCTGACCGGCTTGCCCGCGAGCATCCGCCCGGCGCTGCCGCCGCCGCCCGACAGGCTGGAACGCTCGTGCTGGAGGAGGCGCTTGCCGATCGTCCACCCCTCGCCCTCGCGGCCGACGAGGTTTGCCTTGGGCACGCGCACGTCGGTGAAGAAGGTTTCGCAGAAGGGCGACGAGCCGGAGATCAGGCGGATCGGCTTCACCTCGACACCAGGCGCCTTCATGTCGATGAGGAGGAAGCTGATGCCCTCGTGCTTGCGGGTCTTGTCGGCGCGGACCAGCGCGAAGCACATGTCGGCCCATTGGCCGCCCGACGTCCAGGTCTTCTGGCCGTTGACGAGGTAATGGTCGCCTTTGTTCTCGGCGTACATCTGGAGGGAGGCGAGGTCGGAGCCTGCACCCGGCTCGGAATAGCCCTGGCACCAGCGGACGTTGCCGGCCGCGATGTCGGGGATGTAGCGCTGCTTCTGCTCCTCCGAGCCATATTCCAGGAGGGTCGGACCGAACATCATCACGCCCATGCCGCCGATCGGATTCCACGCGCCAGCCTTGGCCATTTCCTCCTGAAGCACGCGCGCGTCCGCGCGGGTGAGGCCGCCCCCGCCATATTGCTTGGGCCAGCTGGGCACGCCCCAACCCTTGTCGCCCATCGCCTTGCGCCAGGCTTCTTCCTCCGGCGTCGGGTCGCTCGGGCCGTCGACGGCGGACATGGCATTGTCCTTGCCGCGCAAGGCACGCGGGAAGTTTGCGGCCAGCCAGTCGCGCACCTCGGCCCGGAACTGGTCCAGACCGTCGGCAGGGGCTTCGACTTCGGCGGCGCTCGCCATGACATTCCTCGAATCTGAAGATCGGGTATGGCGGCGCCAATGGCACGGATCTGCCCGCGATGCAAAGGTTCTCGGGTGCTTCTGGTACGTGGCTTGCCCGGACGAGGCACGGCTCCCATCTGGCGCTGCGAACAACGGAGACGCCCGCGATGATCGACCTGCATTATTGGCCGACGCCCAATGGCCACAAGATCACGCTGTTTCTGGAGGAGGCCGGCCTCCCCTATCGCGTGTTTCCGGTGAACATCGGCAAGGGAGAGCAGTTCGCGCCCGACTTCCTCAAGATCGCGCCCAACAACCGCATGCCGGCGATCGTCGACGACGAGCCTGCCGGCGGCGGCGAGCCGATCCCGATCTTCGAATCGGGTGCGATCCTGCTCTACCTTGCCGAAAAGACGGGGCAGTTCGGCGGTGGCGACCTGCGCCGGCGTGTCGAGACGACGCAGTGGTTGATGTGGCAGATGGGCGGCCTCGGGCCGATGCTGGGGCAGAACCACCATTTCAGCCGCTATGCGCCCGAGAAGATCCCGTATGCGATCGACCGATACGTCAAGGAGACCAACCGCTTGTACGGCGTGCTTGACCGGCGGCTGGAAGAGCGCGAGTTCATCACCGGCTCCTATTCGATCGCCGACATGGCCTGCTACCCGTGGATCGTGCCGTACGAGGCGCAGGGACAGCGGCTGGAGGACTTCCCCAACCTCAAGCGCTGGTTCGAGGCGATCCGCGAGCGGCCGGCGACGGTGCGGGCCTATGCCAAGGGCGCCGAAGTGCAGGCGCAACCCGCCGAAATGACGGACGAGCAGCGTCGGATCCTGTTCGGGCAGACGGCGCCCGCAGCCCGGTAGTTCGAAGATCGCGTATGGCGTCGGGACGGGATTTGCCGTAGCCGGGCCGAATGGTGGCCATCCCGACGCTCACTCCAACCGGTAGAGCCGGCGCATGACCAGCCTGCGCGAGGTGATCGGCGGCCTGGAGCCGATCGAGGGCGGCTGGCGCGGAACCGTGCCCGAGACCTGGCTGCAGGGGCGCACCGCCTATGGCGGACTTTCAACCGCGCTCGCCCTGCACGCAGCGCAGGCGTCGGACGAGGATCTGCCGCCGCTCCGCTCCGCGCAGGTCGCATTCATCGGGCCGCTTGCGGGCACCATCCTGATCCGCGCCACCCGACTTCGCCGCGGCCGCAATGCGGCCTATGTGCAGGCCGACGTTGAGAGTGAGGCCGGACTGGGGCTGCGCGCTACCTTTGTGTTCATGCGCGAACTCGAATCGAGCATCGACCACGTGGCGGGCGAGGCGCCGGCCTTTCCCCCGCCCGGGCCCGACACGCGCGTGTACAACGGGGTAAAGGGCGTCGCCTTCACGCAGAACTTCGAGTTTCTCGACCAGCGCGACGGTAGCGTCGGCGCGGCAGAGTGGCTGCGCTGGGTACGACTGATCGACCGTGAGGGGCTCGATCCCGCGGTGGAGCTGGCCGCGATTGCGGATTGCCTGCCGCCGGTGGCGCTCAAGTTGTTCGGCGGGCCGGCGCCCGTCAGCTCGATGACCTGGCTGCTCAACCTGCTTACGCCGATGCCGCGCACGCGCGACGGATGGTGGCTGCTTCGCGCGACCTCGGACCATATCCGTGCCGGCTCGTCGAGCCAGCCGATGGCGATCTGGAACGCCGACGGCCAACCCGTCGCGCAACACCTGCAAAGCGTCGCCATCTTCATCTGACGACAATTTGCGACACTTTGCGCCCGGTCGGACAAACTGCCGCGACAGCTGCGCCCGATAAGGAGGCTCAGGCGGAGTGGCCGCCGATCGGAGAGCAATATGCGTGATCTCGTAGTTGCAGCGGCGCTCGTGGCGAGCGCCCTCGGCGCCGGCGCGGCTTCGGCCCAGACGGCCCAGTCCGCTCCGGCTGCCCCTTCTGCGGCACCGGCCCGTGGGGGAATGGGCTGGATGCGCGCGGACAGCAACGGCGACGGGGTCGTCACCCGCGCCGAAGCCACGGCGGAAGCCGACGGCCAGTTCGCCGCGATGGACACCAACCGCGACGGCAAGGTGACCGGCGACGAGATGCGCGCGGCCTTTGCCGCTCGCGCTGGGGGCGCCGGCGGCGGGCGCGGCATGGGCGGCGGACGCTTCGGAGGCGGCGCGGGCGGAGACATGACGATGACGCGCGAAGACTTCCGGGCCCGCGCGCTGGCGCGCTTCGACCGCAGCGATGCCAACCATGACGGCAAGATCGACCAGGCGGAGATCGAGGCCATGCGCCAGATGCGGATGACCCGCAGGGCCGACGCGCCGACCGGCACGCCGCAACAGTGACGGCATCGCCGGACGGGCGCGTGGCGTCCGTCCGGCCTTTCGCGAAGGCTGCGCCATGCTAGACGAGTGCGCCATGAGCGACACTCCCCATCTGTTGCTGGTCGACGACGAGCGCTCGATCCGCGAGCCGCTGGCGCAGTACCTTGCCAAGCAGGGCTTTCGCGTCACCCAGGCCGCCGATGCGGAAAGCGCCCGCACGCGGCTCGCCGCCTATGCCATCGATCTCGCGATCGTCGACATCATGATGCCCGGTGAGGACGGCCTGTCGCTGTGCCGCCACATCGCCGCGACGAGCGACACGCCGGTGATCCTGCTCACCGCCAAGGCTGAGGAGACCGACCGGATCGTCGGGCTGGAGATGGGCGCCGACGATTATGTGGTGAAGCCCTTCTCGCCCCGCGAACTGGCGACGCGCGTCAAGGTGATCCTGCGCCGTGCCTCCGCGGGCGGCGTGCGCCAGCATGCGCCCGAGAGCGGTAGCTACGCCTTCGCCGGCTGGCTGCTGAAATCGGGAGAGCGGGCGCTGGTCGATCGCGAGGGCGTCTCGGTGCCGCTCTCCACCGGCGAGTTCAACCTGCTGCTCGCGCTCGTGACCCGGCCGCGCCAGGTGCTGACCCGCGACCAGCTGCTCGACCTGACCCAAGGGCGCGAGGCCGCTGCGTTCGACCGCGCGATCGACAACCAGGTCAGCCGGCTTCGCCGCAAGATAGAGGCCGACCCCAAGAACCCGGATATCATCAAGACGGTGTGGGGCGGCGGCTATACGCTCGCGGCCGAAGTGACGCGGCTGTGAACGGCGGGTCGTGAGGGGCTGGCCGCGCAGTCTCGGCGGGCAGCTGGCGCTGCTGCTCGCCCTTGCGCTGTTCGTGGCGCAGGCGATCAACTTCGCTTGGCTGCTGCACGAGCGCCAGTCGCTCCGGCTGGAACAGATCACCGGCCCGGCGGCGACCCGTCTGATCGATGCGATCGAGCGCACCGCGCAGG
>Ga0210040_10010630_pt1 | contig 10525 bp, 9 predicted proteins | sample CryGeyCG12114_NA_FD_185462 | JGI IMG/M metagenome (GOLD analysis project Ga0210040, IMG submission 185462) | Groundwater microbial communities from aquifer - Crystal Geyser CG19_WC_8/21/14_NA (SPAdes) (version 2) | ecosystem: Environmental > Aquatic > Deep subsurface > Groundwater | place: USA...
AGTAGATATATATAACACTGTAGGAATAGTATGTGGTGGGTGGGTTGTTTGATGGTACAGCTCTCTATCGGAATCTTTTGAACTATTCCATCCTGGTTTTCTGCATAGTTTGCAACCAGGATGCCACCAGATACCGCCAAAACATACTGGAACCACAGTGTCTCTGTATATTAAGATATAAGAACTGGGCTTTGATACCGGCTATGTTTTGCACTTTTAGCGATAGCATATTTAGTCATTTAGCGGGCAGGCGAAAAAATCCTGGCGTCGCCACTGGCTTTGCTGCCAACTAACTTCGATGTTCCGATTCGAACTCATTGATACCATCAATCTACATATGCTACTGACAGTGTATTGTATTCCACATATCCACATAGCATCATTTCGCCTTTGTGTGCGAGCTAGAAATTTTTTAATGTAATGAGCAGTGCTATAGCGTATATAGTAATCTACTTCTATGGCTAAAACTAACTAGTCCGCCATATTGTATGTAAATCGCAGAACCAAAATTCAAACCAAAGGCGCAAGTTTGAAGCATAAAAATATTCCTGTTCCCGTGTTTACCAGTGCATCGATTGACACTTTTTACATTGGGCGATAGAAACTCAGTAGATTCCGTCGTTAAATTAACTATCCATTTAATCCATATGAACAACTAACTAACTATATGCTTCTGTAGTTTAATAATGTCATTTCCCTAACAGCCAGACATATCTATTCAAAGAATGCATAACAGACCTATGCTGAAGGTAAGGAATTCTTAAGCAAAAAGCCATAACCAAATCCTATGAGTTCGTCAAGAACTTTCAACTCAAAGTATACGCGTTTTGTACAAAGCAAAAGCACAAACTTATCCTGTGCATAAACTATTAACGTTGTGACGTACACAGCACCTGCTATATCCGTTATATAGTCAGTGGAAAAACCTATCTTATCCATATACGCACCAGTGGATCCGCCATATATATTTTCGTTAGCATTTTACTTGGTTATATAGTTAGTTATAGTTACTTACACAGCCGTATACTGTAGTATGTAGTACGTACGTAGTGGTAGTACTGTGAAACTGACTGACGAAAACGTTTGTTGAACACAAAAAGTATGACCAATTTTCTATGCAATCGCTTGCTAAGAATCAGTACAGCAGAAGTGGGGAAGGGAGTCACTCTTCTGGCTCATCTGTTGTCTCTAAAAAACTCTCTACAATAATATAATTGTAAACTACATGTTTGGAAAGAAAAATAATAAGTTGAAAAGATAACGTGCAATATTTGAGTAAGAGAAGGATAGTGTGGAATATTTGAAGTGTCGTCCAAGTTTTGACTTCTGGTGGGAGTGAAATCCCCAAATCGAATTTGAATAAAAATTGAATCGAGGGCGAAATTATATAGTTGGTTAATTGTTTTGAACTGAACGTTATGTTCTGTGAATTGTGAGCTGCAAACCAAATTGGTTTAACCAATGCTACGGAAATTAAGAATATTGAACATTTTGTGCCCATTTTTAGTTGCACCATTTTCGGTGTGGACCAAAACGGTAGTTCCATACAAGCCAAATTTTTAGTTTCTTGGCTATGATTGTTTTTGGCAACGGTTCTACTGCCACACGTAGTGTTTTTTGTTCACACCGTCTAATTACGTATTTTATGTTAGTTGAAGGTTTTTAGTTCATAGATAAATTCATTTATACTTCAAATGAAGATTTTGGCTCCAGTTGGTTCTAAAAAATGAGCAAAATTGTAAGTCTGGAGGACTTTTGTCCATTTACATTGTGCTTGGCTCAATAGATAAGATAAGTAGTAGATAAAGTAGTGCACTGTTTATTGGTTAATCAAAGTTATATTGTGATTGAATTATTTGAATTTTAAACAACGCTGTTAGAATAGAAACTAGCATATTGCCCAATTCTATAACTATAACTGACCAGCCTTGTTTAAAAAACACCATTACTTTTTCCTATTTGCACTTTCTATTGGATTCCTTAACTTGTTATAGTTCTTCAATGTTATTCATTAACATTTTACAGTTGTCGACATTGTATTCAATGATTTCCCTATTTGAGGGTTAAAGCTTTCACTTGGCAAATATGATGCACCCTTCACATCATCACATCTATATAATTTATCCATTATTAGTAGTTAATTCCAATCTCATTAATTCATTTAGACTTAGATTTTGTTCGTCCACTTTGTACGTACTTGTCCTGAATGAATCCATTGATTCTAATGTCTTCTATCTATTATCCATGCTCTGAAAATTTTTTGTTGTATATGTTGTATCAATGAACATATGACGTACAAAATTTGCTATATTTTTCGCCTCTTATCGTCTAGCGAAAAAAATTAACTAGTTTGACTTTATTGCAAGTGCAGGTCATTCAATCATTCCCTGTCTCGATTCATATATATATAGATAGTCATACTATCTTTATGCGTTTTCTTTATTGGATCCTTTGGCAATGTTGCAACATCTAGCAAAATGCATGCATGATGCACGGGACGCAGTAGATTAATTTTTTCTCAACCTCCATCTTAATTTGATAGTAGGCACTCCAAATTTCAGGTTCATGTCCTAATTCTTATGTTCAAAACTTTTCTTATGTTTCAAGATATACGTCGTCAAAAGCAGTTACAAGCGTCTCTTGATTCGAGAAATATTCCCAGTATGTCAACATTAGCAGGCCCAACTGGCCCTATAATGGGTGTCTCTCACAACCATCATAATCATACAATGATGGCTGCAGCTTATTATCATCAGCAACACAATAATGGCCAAGCCATCGGGATTTCAAATTCAGGAAAAAGTGGTAGTAGTAGTGGAACAAACGGTAGCAATACAAGTGGTGGTGGTAGCAACACTAATGGATTCAGTTCTTCGGATCGAACTTCGCCAATCGATGTGCAACCAGACCGACCTATTGGATACGGAGCCTTTGGCGTTGTCTGGTAAGAAATTTAAACCTGCTGCCAATATTTTCATGCAAGCTAGTATTTAGTTAGAGTTATATAGGATTTATTTATTCATTTCCATAACAGTCAAATTATATTGTCTCGATCCTTCGGAATTCTATTATGTTGAAAAAGGCATCATGGCAACAGACATGAAGTGGAAAGCCTTTCCTGGAAGTATGACACATCAGTATATAAAGGCTATGGTTGTGGGTTGCAACAGGAGTCATCTTATACTGTGCACTAAAAAAGAGGATATAGTAGTTAGTTAGTGCCTTTAAGAAATTCCAGCTTGCTACCCGAATTGAAAAAGCATAGCATAACTGCCTCACTGACTATCTTGTGTAGTAATGCATTACTTTTAAAAAAGGTTCAAGTAAGAAAACCAAGTTCTCTTGTTCATAATGCAAGTGTTCAACTGCAAGAAAGAACAGCGTAGGGAAGCAAGTTTTAACTGAGCCTGTAAAAAAACATGTACTTGTATAAGGACATGATGATTATATGTGCTCCTGCCTTGATTTGGATGTCAGATGTTTGTTGAGAAAGCTTTTCTTTGTTCTGAAGGAACAACATGTTCCTTAAGTCAGTAGCAAGTATAGTATGTATGCACATTGATAAGGGCAAATATGTTTCGAGACATAGGCTCGTCTGTAAACCACTATTGGGTCCTCTACCTTATTATTATGGGAGCATTATTATAAGTAAAAGAAACTTGAAAGCTTTAAATTTTCTGCTGACGAGACGGGATGAGGAAAGCATAGTTAGTTAGTAACCTAGGATTGGGAAATATGTACACACAAGGATACCTAAGTTGTTTGTCAGCATTTTAAAGAGGGTTCCGAATTGAAGGGACGCTGCCTGCCTGCCTACATTATGGCTTAACTGTGGATTGGATAGCCCTTTTCCATAGCCCATGGTTTCTCTTTTTGAACCCTATAGTACTACTACGTTAGTAGTAATAGGCAGGCATTTCGTCCAGTACATTTACTATAACAAACTAACTAACTAAACTTTTTGCTGCTTGTTATGGTCGCTCTCCTCATCATATTATCGTTCACAAAAATATAAAACGGTCTCCATTCAGTATTCACGGGCTTCCTCTATTTTCACTGTCTAGTTTTTGCCCTTTTCTTTTGTGTGATGACTGCAATGGTCCCTTGGTTCACTCGCTGTGGTTTGGTATTGGCTGGCCCTTTCGTTAGTTTATTGAGTAGGGTCGCTGTCTGACTCTCTGTTTCGTAGGTCCATGTTTAATACGTATTGTAAATAAGTAATTTAGACTGCAATTCCATAAGCATATAGTTCGTTCCAATATTTGTATGTATTGTAAATATAAAGTGTCTGATACTGCAGACTGGTACTATTTGGTTCAATTTTTTAGGCTTCATACTATTCAACAGACCCTTATATCTGTGCATACCCTAATTGATCTCGCGTTCTCACTTCGTGAGAATTGAGGGCGTTCAAAACTACACTCGGAGTTTTTTTTTAAATCGATAGAGGAAAGAAACGTTGTAGTTTGTAGGAAAAAGTGGGATGAAATTGCACGTTTAATGAACGTTGTAACTATAAGAAATTTGTAGCAGAAAAAAAGGGTAGTCAGTGTATCTTTCACAGAGTGAGCTGCATATACAAGCATGATTCATTAGAATTTCAAGAACTAGTGCAGTAATGAAGAAAGGAAAGAATTTCACACAGTTATTTGCTCTGTAAAGAAATGTGTCGTCTACATTTTATTTGGAGGCCTAGAGGGCCTTTTACACTTGACTGGCTACTCTGATTTTATAAAGTGACTGATGAATATATGATTTCCTGAATTAGTTAGGTAGTTAGTTAGTTAGTTAGCGGTTTTTAGTGTCGAACTTTTGAAGGCGTTCAGACAGTGTTGACAATTGGTATGAATATGAAAGAAGAAAGCAGACTGTAAATGAAACTTGTATAATGGTATTTTGTTTAAAGTAGCGTGTCTTTTTCCATGATATTGATTTATTAGTGTGGCTAACAATAAACCTGCATTGCTTAATCGAGCTATAGTTTCGAGAAGTTGGTTAGATAGACAAGGCTGATTGAGAGAGGTGTTAGAATTGGGGAATTCAAAACGCATGTGTTTGCTTTCATTAGGAAGATAATATGGGGACAGTGAAAAATGGCCGTGCATGGTAATCTTCGAATAGTCATACAAAGGTGTTCTTGACAGCAATAATTATAATAATAGTGTGCAGAGTATTCTTTTTACTTTTTTTACTTCACCACAAACGACTACTACAAACTAAACAGACAGACAAGGGGATGCAAAAAATTATATTAAGCGACACGCATGTTGGCATGCTATTATTGCATGGTGTGTTGAGGCCATGAGTATATATATTCATTTGGCATATGGATGATACAGTGTGCGCTAGAAGAGCCGTCTGGTTTGTCTGCAGTTTGTTCAACGCAGGTTGATTATTATATGCGGAAAGGTATGGTTTTACACAGTTTCATATGATGGGCCATGTGATACAGGGGGAAACTAACATACCACAGACAGCTAGACAAGCAGAGTAGGCAGCCGATACTGGCTGCTGTGAATGGTTATATAGCAAGCATAGCTGCCATTGGATTGCGAAAATTTTTTTGCAAGCTTTCCAAAAGTGAAATTCTCTCATCAGTGTTTCTTTCTGAATGAGGTCAATTCCTCAAAAAGATTGCCGTTCGTTTCTTGAACGTACTCTAGTATAAATATACTTGTTTGTGTTGTACAGCGTGGCGATGAAAATGTTCAATGGTATGTACTTGCCTTTGTATGAAAGAATGCTGGATGGATGGGTTGAATATACTCTTGAAACGCGCTCATGCCCGTTTTTAAACACAATGGTAATTACAGGCAGTAATAATAATACCAAATTGTATTATTTACTGTAATGGTGGTGTTAGCTTGGATGTAATACATGTTTTGAGAAATGTGCGGTGGTGACAGTCAATTAACATGAATGGTTAATGTGTAGTTTTCTAGATTTTGTCTACATTATGTTGTATGTTTGGATGTGAACTCGAAATAGACCATTGTGTTATCATTTTTAAATGAGAGAAAATTAATAGTTTTTTTAGAGTTTAACTTACACTGGCTTGTAAAACTAACTAACCAACTAGATTCCAAATCCATAATGTTTTTTTTTTTTAATTTTAATCGGCTGAGTAGATTTATTGCAAATGGCTGGGCACTCTCCCCTTCTAGCTAGAGTCCTCTAGAGTCATAAACTTTATTCTATTTAGAACAAACGATGGTGGTAGGAAATGTGGGATGCATTCATTTGTTAACTAAACTCCTATGGATCAATGATGTTTAAAAGGTGACCTTTTGGCTGTTCGAGAGTGTATAGATTTCCGGCTTTTGCGTCATTACATTATTAAGTGGACATGGGCTGAATGCTTGAAAAAATTTCCCGTACAATTAAATGTGGACATAACATTGCTTATTTATTGGTATTGTGCTCTTGTCTCCTACCACTGTGAGCATACATACAACGTTTGCCTGGGTGTAGGATATGGATTCATGATCATATGATGAGGAGATGACTATTTGTTGGGTATGAAGAATTCACTCTCTGTTATTGTTGTTCAGAAAGACACTCAAATGATAGAAAATGAATTGGATTCGAAGTAAAAGTGTTGGTTGTGCAGCAGGAAGAAGAGTGAATAGAGTTCAAGAAGGTAGAAAGTGTTGTCATGAGAAAGAAACGAGCAGTTCTCCTCACATATCTTCATATTATAGCTAGTTTAGTTAGTAAGTCAGTTAGTAACTCTACTCATGTTCTTATAAGTTCTTGCAATAATAGAGATAGAGCGGTTGTTGGCTGGCTTCTGATGAAGTTAGATATGTGTGCATGTGCAATACTTGAATGCAGTATGGTTGGTTATACTTGTTGTGTTGTGGTGCAACAACACGTTGAAAAGGAATAAAAAGTTTTTCACGACTCGCATACAGCCACAAAGATTTGCTTAATATGAGTAGCTATTAGTTTGTTAGTGCATGAACCATTACCATACAGTATCGTATATATAGAGATTGATTGAAATAAGTGAGTGTGAGTGAAGCTCTTCTATACTAGATAAAGCTAGCTGCTTAATAATAATGCAATTATCATCATATTGGTTGGCTTGCACTGCAATTGCAATTGAGATGCAGCGAGTACAGCAACCGTTCTTGTGCAGTTTTCAATTGCTGATGGTTTTATAGGCGAGAAGACATAGAGAGTGGTTTTATCATTCGCATGCATCTTGAGAGTACCGTTACTTTTAGTTGAAGAGGTTTTTTTGTTGTTACTATTCTGAGGAGTTCCATCCATGCTCAATAATTTAATGTATGTATGCCAATGATTGGTGTTTTGCAAGCACATCGTATCCATTAGGATGTAATTTACGATCCAATGTATTTGGTTTACAAGTTACGGATGTAGACTTTTAGTTAGAGATAGTAAAAAATGCTCAATGGTGTTGGCTGTCAGCTTTTTTATGAATCTTATTTTTTGACAGTTTGGTCGGTGCTGTAATTGGTGGAGATTTTCTCATTGTGAATTCTTACATTGACAGGCTGTGGTGATAAAATGGCTAACCAATTAGTATTTCATGTGAATCAAGTTTTTTTTTTTGTTTGGTGAAGGGAATTGGATGGTGAAAAATTGGCGACAAGAATTTATTATTAGTAGTTGTAGAAATTGCAAGTGGTTTATTCGTGCATTTTTGTTATAAAACATATCCGGTATTAGAAAAAAGGGGAAACTGTAGTACGGCATTCATACATACCAGATGGATTAGCTGAATGATAAAATAATGGACACATTTGAAAGTGTGAGTGAGTTAACACGTTTTATCAGCGATAAGTCATTGATATTTTTTTCAATCTTCAGTCTTCTCATACACTTATTGTCATGAATTGGCTTTTTCACACGCATTTGTACTACATGTTAAAATAACAAACGATAAAAAAACGTTGACTTGGAAAATGAAAAAGGAGAGTGAAAACGAGTGAATAGTTTAGCTTGCAAATGAATGCTAATATGGGCATACTACATATATAACTGTTGCATTGTATAGGATGATAGGACTAAACGACTGTTGAAGAATGGCCGTTTATGTCTAGAGCTTAGGGTGTATTACATGTAGCACCTGTACATGGGAATTATATTATTGCCTTTGGTCGTTGCATTCAGCTGTGTGGACGGATGTGGTGCATTCATCAAGTCTTTCACATAATTTTCACATCCTTTTTTTAAGAGTTTTTTTAATATTTACATTGCTTCCTTCATAAATTTTTTTCTCATTTCTCAACGCTGCTAACCATAGTCACACTTGTGTACCAGGCGTCGTGACAATCTATCTAAATAAGAGTAAATAGCGTGTGTCTCATGCCAACACAAACATTGTTAAACTGGCCGATGAACTTTTAGTTTAGCTAGTTATAGTTATGAGTCTGACTGAGTGAGCTTTTTGTATAGTTAGTTAGTTAGTTCCGCATGTGGTATTTTGTGGGGAAAAATATGATTAATTTCTCTGGCTGTGCTATGAGATGTGTTGAAGCTTGTTTTATTTGTTTGTATTGGCTAGTTAGTTAGTAGTGCACTATTGTTTACATGGAGCTCATTTGGACATCACAATTAAAAAGAATAAATGAAATGGAGAGAAAGAGGGTATAATGAAACGGGGTAAAATCTTATCAAGATTCGTCTGAGTCTGAGGGTTGCCTAATGAATGAACAAAGGCTGTCTGAATGAGTTCATGCTGGTTTCCCGGAGCCTATCACAATGGTGCGGCCATTATGGTGCGACCGTTATGGTGCGGCCACTATGGTGTGTACAATTCGGCGTGGGGATTCTATGGTGCTGGTTTTTTATGGCGCGCGAAAATATGGTGCAATGGTGCGAAGAATTTTTTTGCTCTTTGGAATTTTTGGTGGCATTTATAAGGGCCTATATTCCAATCTATACATAAGGTAAATTGAGTGTTTCTAATGCTACAAATTAAATTACTTTATCTATACAAGATCAATGTTGGAAACTATTCCTTTCACATAGTCAATGACAGGCAACATGTACAATGTGGAGTGAAAAGATTGCTAAAAAAATGTATGCAGTATGGCAATTTGGTTATTGACAAATAATATGAACTAATATGCAAACAAGGTAAGAATCAAATGCACTTGTTATACACATATTGAAATTCTCAATGCATTCTATCAGCCAATCTATTTGTAAAGAAATCTTTATGCAAGCATCAGTTTTAAACTGGAGTTCACTAAAAGCAGTAAGGGGAAATCTCTTAATCATTGACTATGAACCTATCATTGACCATGTGACAGGAATAGTTTCCAACATTGATTTTATATAGATATAGTAATTTGTAGCATTAGAAACACTCAATTTAAAAAACGGCCCTTATAAGGGCCACCAAAAATTCCAAAGAGCAAAAAAAATCTTCGCACCATTGCACCATATTGTCGCGCGCCATAAAAAACCAGCACCATAGAATAATAGAATCCCCACACCGAATTGTACACACCATAGTGGCCGCACCATAACGGCCACACCAAAATGGCCGCACCATACTGGTAGGTAGCCCTGGTTTCCTACCCAAAAATGGAATAAAAGTTGCGGAAAATTGGTTGAATTCATAATGATAATTGTAATAACCATAGCTCGTCTGGTGGTATAGTTAGTTTAGTTTGATGCATTGAATGGATAGGAGGACCTGAAGAAGTGGATATCTTAAGTTGCCTCCATTATAAAAATATTATTGGTTGACGCGTTTAATTGTAAAAGAAAATGATACATGAGGAACAAATAGGATTTGTTGTATGTGTGTGTGTGTGTGTGTGTGTGTAATGAGGATCACTATTTATTAGATGTGTGCAGGAGTTCAGAAGGTTGCTGTGATTACATGACCCAGTTTTTGATCATCACCACTTTGTTGAACCCATAATGTCTCGTATGTCTGTCTATGTATATAATATTGTATGTTTGTTGTTGGGTTTGATTTGACTGCAGTTTCTATATATCTATCTAAGCGTGTTCTGTTGGTTTAGGATATAAGAGAGTTTACTAACTTATAGTATGATGTGTGTGAGTTAAAATCAAGATGATTTGTTGTTTTTGTTCTAAACTATGCTGTTTAATGGGGAAACCAGTGAATGGCAATGTACTTGTAATAAACCTCAGTAAGAAGCATAATGCAGTGTTCTGTTTCATTAGTTTTTTTTGGAATTCTGAAAAAATTTACGTAAATTTTGAATTTGTTGCCGTTGAGAAAACATTCGTGTGTTGCATAATCAGCCATCCTAGCTATCAGCCTTGCATTTTTTGATTTGGGTGCCACGTAGGTTAAACTTTTGTTTTTAGTATGCCCAATAAACCCATGCTTACATTGTGTGATTTGGACGCCGGGTATGAATATATCGTTCATTTCATACTACTGCTGATATAGTCTGGGTACGATGTCGAGTTGCTAATCGTCGGATGTCGCCTCAACATGCATGTTGAGTCATGATGCTGAATAGTGCCTCAGGCACTCAGAAAAGGCACGGATCCAAACTAACTCATGTTT
>Ga0210040_10010631_pt1 | contig 10525 bp, 8 predicted proteins | sample CryGeyCG12114_NA_FD_185462 | JGI IMG/M metagenome (GOLD analysis project Ga0210040, IMG submission 185462) | Groundwater microbial communities from aquifer - Crystal Geyser CG19_WC_8/21/14_NA (SPAdes) (version 2) | ecosystem: Environmental > Aquatic > Deep subsurface > Groundwater | place: USA...
GCTGCAAGGCGCCACCGTTTTTCACGGCGTTGGGGTCCGTAGAGCTAATGCCTTCGGCGTCCTGGGCCCAACCTTCGGGAATGGGAATATTCTTGCGCTGCGCAATTTCCAGCTTGCCGTTGGCGGCGGTGGTGGTGGCCATATCCAGCACAAAGTCCGGCTGCTCACCGGCTGGCACAGCCACGGCAATGGGGTTGGTGCCGAGCAGCCGGTCCAGGGAGTAGGTGGGGGCCACCAGCGGTGAGGCGTTGGTCATAGCCAAGCCTATCATGTTGTGGGCCAGGGCTTGCATGGCGTGGTAGCCGGCAATGCCGAAGTGGTTGGAGTTGCGTACCGAAACCCAACCCGTGCCTACTTGCCGCGCCTTCTCAATAGCCACCTGCATCGCCTTAGGGCCTACTACCAGCCCCAAGCCCCCATCACCATCTACTACGGCCGTGCTGGGCGTTTCGTAGGTGACGCCCACGCGGGGCGTGGCATTGATGCGGCCGGCTTCCCACAGGCGCACGTAGCCCACCAAGCGGGCTACCCCGTGCGAGTCGATGCCGCGCAAATCGGCGGAAAGTAGGGTTTCAGTGGCCAGAGTCGCATCGTCGTCGGAGCAGCCGATACCTTTGAAAACAGCCTCGGTGAAAGTGAAAAGCTGGTTGTAGGAGAAAGTCACAGGATGGTTTTTAGTTGTTCGTTTTTGCTTATTGGGCGCTAGCAAAGTCGGCTTGAGCCCTGCAATCCGTAGCAAAGAACTAAAAACAAACTCACTGTTGCTGTTGCTGCTGCCAACTCACGTATTTGCGGTAGGAATTGACCGGCACAATGGGCTCCTTTACTTCCTGCACGTACACTGGGTCTTCCATGGTCAGCACTGGCTGCTCGGGCGCTGGGTCGCCGTTCTCGATGTGAACCGATACCGTGAGCGTGTGCGCGCCGGTGCCCTTGTAGGTGCCTTTGATGGGCGTGCAGTCCGAAAAGTTGCGGCCGATGGCCATGCGTACGTGCCCGTCGTTCACGATGCAGTTGTTGGTGGGGTCGAGGCCCAGCCAGCCGTAAAACGGAACGTAGGCTTCCACCCAAGCGTGTGTAGCGCCGGCCCCGCGCACGCCTTCTTCCTTGGGGCACACATAGCCGCTCACGTACCGTGCCGGAATGCCCACCAGCCGTAGCATAAACAGCAGCATATGCGCAAAATCCTGACAGACGCCGGCCCGCAGACGCCAGATTTCCTCGGTGGGAGTTTCCACGTTGGTCACACCTTTCTGGTAGCTGAAATGGTCGTAGACGTACTCGGAAAGCACCAGCGCGTTTTTCAGCGGCTTATCGGCACCGTTGATTTCGGCGCTAAGCGCGTTGCGTATCTCGTCTTTCAACTTAGAGGCTTCCGGCGTCAGAAAGTCCATGAAGGCTACATCGTGGCGCAAGCCAGCCAGGTGCTGCCATTGCATTTCGGCCGATTCCTCGTCCATCGGAAACTGAATGGCGTGTGTCACCACCTCCAGATTCGACTCAATTATCAGCTCGGTATGGGGTTTTATAACAGTGAATACGCCCACTTTATTACCGAAATAGTCAGTGAAGAAAGCCATTTCCGGGTTGTAGGAAATGGCTACTTCCTGGTGCTCCACCGTCAGCCGGTCGTCTTCCAGCGGATAAATCATCAGCTGGTTGGCGCAGTCGATGACGGGAGCGGCGTAGGCGTAGCGGGTGAGATGCTTGATCTTGTAGAACGGCATGTGGTTGGTATTAGCTATTGCCGAAGTAGTACTTGTTGAGGGCGGCGGCAATGTCCAGCAATTCGGCGCGGGTTTGCCGCAAAAACTGGTCGAACAGCTCGGTATTGCCGGCGGTAAGGCTGCTGTACATCACGCTGTTTTTGGCCTTGCCTACCAGAAAATGCAGCTGCTCGTAGCTGGCTGGCAGGCATTTGTCTTTCAGTCGGTCGCAGTTGCGCATCAGCTGGCGCAGGCTGTACGCCAGCGAGTGCGGGAAGTCGGAGTCGTGCACAATCATGTGCAGCACTGTTTGCGGGTCCAGCACGCCCCGGTGCGCTTTCGAGTATAGCTCATGGCCGTAAAGCGCATACAGAATGTGGCGAAGCTCCGGCGTGCCAGTTGGGTGGTGCCCTTCCAGCGCAAATGCCTGCTTGTTGAGCGTCAGGATATCAACGGTTTGAATGGCACGCTCCAAGTATTTGCCCAAGTTCAGGAACACGTAGCCTTCGTCGCGCGGCATGGTGTGCTGCACGGTGCCCGTAAACAGCAGCCCCTGCCGCAGCAAGCTGTCCAGGCCTGATACGGGGTCTTCCACGGTGGTTTGCCGGGCTAGCTCATCCTGCCTCATGAGGTGATAGTACTCGTTGAGGCTCTGCCAGACCTCCTTGGTAATGTGGTCTTGCACGGCGCGGGCGTTTTCGCGGCCGTGCATCACGTTGTTGTACGCCGATACGGCATTCGACTTGTCGAACACCAGATGATGAATAATCTGGGACGTGTCGCGCACGGTTTCCTTGATTTCCTCGCGGGTCAGGTCGCCGTAATTGTGCAGGAGCGGTTTCCAGCCCCGGTAGCGGTGCTCGTCCTGCGACGTGATGTAGCTGATGCGAATCACCTGCAACATGGACTGGGTGCGCTCCATGTAGCGGGCCAGCCAATAAATAGTATCCGCAACGCGACTCAGCATGTGTGTTTAATTAGTAATTAACAAGTAGTAATGAGTAATTGATAGGGAGCGAAGCGTAGTTGACCAGCAGCAATTTGGGTGGAGCAGGCCAATTATTCATTACTCATTATCAATTACTCATTAGCCAAACTCTGGGCCCAATACCCAGGTGTCTTTGCTGCCGCCGCCCTGGGATGAATTTACCACCAACGAGCCTTCGCGTAGGGCTACCCGCGTGAGGCCGCCGGGCACAATATCGATGCCGGAAGGGCCGTAGAGGGCGAAGGGGCGCAAATCAACGCGGCGGGGCTGGAGCACGCCATCAATGTAGCAGGGCGTGGACGACAAGCTGATGATGGGCTGGGCAATGAAGCTGCGTGGGTCGGCGGTAATGGCGGTTTTGAAGTCGGCCATTTCCTGCTCGGTGGCGCTGCTGCCAATCAACATGCCATAGCCCCCCGACTCATTGGTGCGCTTAATCACCATGCGGTCCATGTTGTCGAATACCAGTTGGCGCTGGTCGGCATCATCGAGTTGGTAGGTGGGCACGTTTTTCAGAATAGGCTCTTCGTTGAGGTAGTACCGAATCATGTCGGGCACGTAGCAATACACGGCCTTATCGTCGGCCACACCGTTGCCCATGGCATTTACAATGGCCACGTTGCCCTTGCGGTACGCCCAATATAGCCCCGATACGCCCAGCGCGCTATCGGGCCGGAACGCCAGCGGGTCGATGTAGTCGTCATCTACGCGGCGGTAAATGACATCCACGCGGGTCAGGCCCTGGGTGGTTTTCATGTACACGAAATGGTCGTGCACAATCAGGTCGCGGCTTTCCACCAGCTGAATGCCCATGAGACGGGCCAAGGTGCTGTGCTCGAAGTAAGCCGAGTTGTAGATGCCCGGCGAAAGCAGCACCACCGTGGCCTCACTAGCCTGCCGGCTACCCAGCGCCAGCAGGTTGCGGAATAGTAAATCCGGATAGTCTTTCACCGGCTGCACGTTGTTTTTGGGCAGCAGATCGGGGAAGATGCGGTACGTGATACTGCGGTTTTCCAGCATATACGACACCCCCGACGGCGTGCGCAGGTTGTCTTCGAGCACGTAAAACTCGCCGTCATGGTCCCGGATCAAATCCACGCCGGCAATATGGGTGTAGATATCGTGCGGTACGTCCACGTTCATCATCTCCCGCAAAAACTGTGGGCACGAGTACACCAGCGCCGCCGGAATGATGCCGTCTTTGATGATAAACTGCTGGTGATAGATGTCTTTGAGGAAGATGTTGAGCGCCTTCAGCCGCTGCTTGATACCAGCCTCAATGCGGGTCCATTCCGCGTGGTTGAGGATGCGCGGAATGATGTCGAACGGAAAAATCTTCTCGATGCCTTCACCGCTGCTGTACACCGTAAACGTGACGCCCTGGCTCAGAAACAGCTTTTTGGCCAGCTCCACCTTGCGGTTCATTTCCGCATCGGCCAGATTTTCGATAGCGGAAACGAAATTCCGGTATTCGGGCCGGATGTTAGCGGCCTGAAACATTTCGTCCCACACGTTGGGCTGGTCGCGGTAGGAGTGGAGGAGTGGGTTTTCCTGCATAGAGCAACGGAGAAAAGAAGAGAAGACGCAACCTGGCCTAGCCTGTCCAACCTCAACGCGAAAGGGCCTCAGCCCTGGTAGTGCCTTGCGTTTAGCCGGGTATTGAGTCAGGAATTAAGGCAATAAAACGGGAAAAGCCTTGACTTTTTTAGGTTTCGTAAGAATATACTGCCTGTTTTTTCAAGAATGCCCCCTCATTTTATACGGCTATGCTGAGTAACAGGTAAATCTCGATAAGAGCTCATATGCACGCAGCGAGCAGCTGCTTTTATGCAAGGTGTTAGCTAACGTGCTGAGTTGAAATCCACTGCCATTATGGGCCAGTGCTATCCGGGGTTGTTGGTTGGGTGTACTCAACTACAGCATTTTTTCAGAATCAGCCGTACACGAGCGAAAATCTGCCCTGTTACTTTCCGGCGAACCTCATGCAACTCTTTAAGTGCACGCACTGCGGCCAACTCCTGTATTTCGAAAACGACAAGTGCGAACGGTGCCACTACTCCCTCGGATTTGAGGCGAAGCAGCTTCAATTGTTGCCCCTCGTAGCCGAGCCCGATGGCCGTACGTTCCGGCTTTTCGGGGCTGCTACTCCCGATGCGCCTACATACACATACTGCTACAACCACGCGGAAGGAGCATGCAACTGGCTGGTGCCCACTACCAGCAACACGGCCTTCTGCACGGCCTGCGCCCTCAACCGCACCATTCCGAACCTGGAAAACCCCGAGCACAAAATGCGGTGGCGGAAGCTGGAAGTGGCCAAGCACCGGCTGGTATACAGCCTGCTGCGGATGGGCCTGCCTGTGGTCAGCAAAGTCACCGACCCGGCGCACGGCTTATCCTTCGACTTTCTGGCCGATACCGAACCCGAAAGCGGCAAGCGGGTGCTCACCGGCCACGACGATGGCCTCATCACCATCAACATTGCTGAGGCCGACGACATTGAGCGGGAAATGGCGCGCAAAGCCATGGCCGAACTATACCGGACGCTGCTAGGCCACTTTCGCCACGAGGTAGGCCACTACTACTGGGACCGGCTGATTGATAACACGCCGCACTTGGCAGAATTCCGGCAGCTGTTTGGCGACGAGCAGGAGGATTACGGCGAGGCCCTGAAACGGCATTACGCCCAAGGCGCGCCACCCGACTGGCCCCAGCATTTCATCAGTTCCTACGCCAGCAGCCACCCTTGGGAAGACTGGGCCGAAACCTGGGCCCACTACCTGCACATTGTGGATACGCTGCAAACGGCCCACGCTTTCGGGCTCAGTCTGAGTCCGGTAGGTGTGGACGATACCTCGTATCTGCGGGCTACCATCAGCGAGGAGCCATACGAGCAAGACGATTTCCGGGCCATCATGGACCAGTGGCTGCCACTGACCTTCGCCATGAACAGCCTTAACCGCAGCATGGGCCAGCCCGATTCTTACCCCTTCATCATTAGCCCGCCAGTGATGGAGAAAATGGCCTTCATCCATCGGGTATGCCAGGCAGCGAAGCAGTGAGGCAAAACTTCATTCCACCGCTGAAAGGTCACGTAGAGGCTTGCCCTCGGCGTGACCTTTCTTGTTCCTAATAGATATTCAAAGTAAAGGCTTTGCAGGAGTAGCTGATAAAGCAGTTCCTTAGTCTATAACTCAACAGCAATTTTGCGATGCTTAAAAGTAAAGCGTTGTACGTTTGTCTCGGACTCGCTCAAGTTCAGTGGTAGGCAGATCTTACTTGGCGTGAGGTGCCTAAGTATTCTCTGAAAAACTGTCTTAACTCCGATAAAATAGCACAAGCAGCCCTAACTGGAACAACTAGCTATATATTACTAGCTTGTTTTGGGTGAGGCACGGCATAATAACACATATGTACAAGATAGGAGAAGATCAAGCCAAGCAGGAATACGCTTTCTGGATAGCAATAGGTGTAATTCTATTAGGTGGTTTTTTATTACGAATACTACAGTTAGAGCAGTACCCACTTGCGGTAAATCAGGATGAGCTGTCAAATATTTATGACGGTTATTCTATTGCTGAAACTGGTGCTGATCGGTGGGGAAATAAATATCCTATGATTCTCAAGGCGTTCGGGCTAGCTGATTATCGGCCCCCGATGTACGCTTGGTTGAGTGCCGTTACTATACGTGCTTTTGGGTTTTCAATATCTTCAGGAAGGCTAGTGTCCGCCTTGCTCGGATCAGCTTCATTAGGGTTGCTATTTCTGGTTGCAAGAAGAGCCGGAGGGCGCTTGTTCGGATTCCTTTCGTTGCTTATTACAGCGCTTTCACCGTGGCATATCCTTTTTTCCCGAATAGCATCTGAAGGCGCTATACTGCCCTCTTTTTTTATAATTAGTGGCTGTTATTTATGGCAGAAAGCTAGGGATAAAAATTACCAAATTAAGCATTTAGCTCTGCTGGGTTTATGTATTGGATTGGGTGCTAATACATATCAGGCTGGAAAACTAACTTCTTTTCTTTTCGCCGCCCTTGTTTTCGTAGACTTGCTGTTGCGGTGCAAAAGCAGATATAAGTGCGTTATTGCCTTTGGTGTTTCCTGTCTGGTCGGCGCTAGCCCACAAATCATCATCATGCTGACCATGGCAAGTCAATTCTTTTCAAGAGCTAGCATGAGTTCAGTACCATTTGCTTTTTCTTTTGAATATTTTAACACAATACTCAAAAATATAGCAAGTAACGTGTCTCCTGATTTTCTGTTTTTCAGCTCCACAGCATACAATAATCTGTCAGTAGCAAGGCTACTGACTGTAGAGGTGTTGTTCTTTTATGTAGGCTTGTTTTTTATCTATAAAGTAATTGATAGGAGCCAAGTGTTAACTCCCTTTAGTATTTATTTTTTATTATTTGCATCAATAATTCCTGGTGCTCTGACCGTTGATAATCCGCACGCGTTAAGAAGTTCAGGACTTGCTATTTTGCTGCCACTTATAACCGCGGCAGGTATTAAAGTAGTGTATGTTTATATAAAACAAAATATATGCAAAAAAATATTTATAACAGCTTCTGTTGTAATCGTTCTATGGAATGCTATTTATTTTATTGAAATGTATATAGAATCAGAAAATTTAAGAAGCCAAGGGATGCAGGTTTTGTTGGTTAAATCGAGCAAGAAGCTAAATGATTTTAAAGATAATTACGATAAAATTTATGTCGAAATAACCGGGAATCAGCAATATATTTATTTGCTTTCTTACTGCAATATCAAGCCTCGCGAATTTCAAACAGCGGATATTGAAATGAACTATGGGGATTGGGATGATTTCAGACGGCTAGGAAAATATTACTTTGTTAATCAGTCCGAAATTGAAGAAAAAGCGAAAGATGATAAGGCGACTTCTCTGCTCTTACTAAGAACCAGGACTAACAATTATGAAGCTATAGACAGTGTTGAGCATATGAGCGAGAAGATGTTCTTTTACAAAAGACAAGCCAGCATAGCGCCCTGAAAAGCAGGCGGTATATATGCTTGGCAATGCGCTATTGGTGTTTTCGTTTCTTACGCTATGCTACTTCATCATTTCGGCCAGCAGTCCTTCTTTCAAAGCAAAAGAAGAGGTGCGAATACGAGTAATGCCGGAAACACCCAGCACGAAATCAATTAATACGGAAGCGACGACCAGCATGTCGGCGCGCATGGGCAAGATGCCGGGGATGGCCATGCGCTGCTCGTGGTTGCCGCTGAGCAGCTGGCGGTAGCTATGCTGGAAGCTGCTTGTGGCCAACTCGGTGCAGGGAGGCAGTTCCGCCTCAGTGCGCAGTTGGCCCAGCTGCATATCGGCCAGGCTATCAAAGCTACCGGATGCGCCCACTAGCGTTACGGGCTTGTAGTGCTCAATGGCAGCTAGTAACGGAGCCAGCACGGTGCCAAGGTGGGCCTGCTCGGCGGCAACAGCAGCCGCGGGCATAATGCCGCTGGGGTCGGGGAAGAACATATCCAGCAGCCGTTGGGCTCCGATTTCAAAGCTTTGCTTCCAGAAAATCGTGGTTTCGTCAGCAATGATGCATTCCACCGAGCCGCCGCCGATATCCACTATCAGGTTCTTCTCTTGGCCCAAGGGTACGGCCTGCCGCACACCGGTTGCAATCAGTTCCGCCTCCCGCTCGCCCGGAATCACATCGACTTTGATGCCGGTTTGCTCGAAGATGGCCTGCACCAACTCCGGGCCGTTGCGGGTCACGCGCACAGCGCTGGTAGCTGTGGCGCGCACCTCCGTTACTTGGTGCAGCTCTATTTCCTCCTGAAACGCATTGAGGGTGTGCAACGCTCGCGCAAAGGCTTCCGGCGTAATCTCGCCTTTGCTAATGCCGCCTTCGCCCAGCCGCACGCCTACCTTGGTCCGGAGTAGCACCAGGGGCTCGGCGTGCCGGGCTTCGGGCAGCTCCACTATCAGCAGGTGAAACGTGTTGGTGCCCATGTCGATGAGGGCAAGGCGGCGGTGCGGGCTGTGGTGAGGAAGTGACACGTGCGGAAATAACAAGGTGACAGGAGAGGAAGTGACGGGCGATAGGAGAGAAGGTCTATACTCTTTCTTTTATCACCTCAGCACTGCTTACGTAGCAAACCGGCAGAACGTGCCGAGCGGCAGCTTGCGGGCCCCGGCATCGTGCAGGTAGATTTCTCCGATTTCGCGCTTGTCGCGCATGTCGGGGAATATTTCGCCTACCAGGTTGTCGAGGATAAGCGCAGAAAAGCCCAGCGAGTACAGGTTGACGAGGAAGAAATGGTCCTGTGGGTCGAGCAGCTCTTTGCAGAGCTTGAGCATTTCGTTGAGTTCGTCTTCCAACTGCCACTTCTCGCCGTTGGGGCCGCGACCGTAGGCGGGCGGGTCGAGGATGAGGCCCTGGTACTTGCTGCCCCGCTTCACTTCGCGCCGCACGTATTTCATGGCGTCTTCTACCAGCCAGCGTACGCCGTCGAGGCTGCTGGCTTCCATGTTGTCGCGGGCCCAGAAGTTCACTTGCTTCACCGAGTCGAGGTGGGTGACGTCGGCGCCGGCGGCACGGGCGGCCAGCGTGGCGGCCCCGGTGTAGGCAAACAGGTTGAGCACGCGCGGCGCGGCAGCTTTGCGCTGGCGGGTTTGGTGGTAGATGAACTGCCAGTTGGGGTCCTGCTCCGGAAACAGCCCTACGTGCTTAAACGACGACATGCCCAGCCGAAACCGCAGCTTCAGGCCGTCGGGCCGCTCGTAGCCGATTACCCATTGCTCGGGCGTACCGGGCTTGATTTTCCATTGGCCGCGCTCCTGGCTGCCTTTCTCGCGGGTGAAAGTGGCGTGGGCGCGCTGCCACTCGCTGGCGGCGAGGTGCGGGTCCCAGATAGCCTGTGGCTCGGGGCGAGCCAGAATGTGCTTGCCGAAGCGCTCCAGCTTCTCGAAGTTGCCGGCGTCAAGCAGCTCGTAATCGGCCCAGGGACTGGTGGTGAGGAACGTGTACATGTAGGGCAAAGGTAGTTGTTGGTGGCTGGTTGTTGAAAGTTGATTGTTGGTGGTTGTTAGCAGCCTGTAGTCTGTTTGCTGTTACTATACTTGGCTATCCGATGACTGACGCACGTACGTCAACCGCTAACGAGCAACTCAACTCCCAACCACTATCATCAACCACTCCATGACCGAACCAGAACGCATTGCCGACCAGCTCCGCCGCGCCTTCGATGGCGACGCCTGGTCGGGCCCTTCGCTGCAACAAACCCTGGCCAACCTCACGGCCGCGCAAGCCGCCGCCTATCCTTGGCCCGGCGTACACACTATTGGCGAGCTAGTGCGGCATTTGACCTCCTGGACCGCTACGGTTGTGCAACGGGTGGCCGCCCGAGAACACACCCCCATGACCCGCGACGACTGGCCGTCTTTTCCAGCCGTTGCCGATGAAGCGGCCTGGCTGCGTACGCGGCAGGAGCTACACGAAGCGCACGAGCAGTTGGTGGCTATTACCGAAGCGCTGCCCGCCACCGCGCTGGATATGGTGCTGGGTGATGCGCGCGAACGGGCCGATGGCTCGGGCGTATCCATCTACGTGCTGCTGCACGGCACCATTCAGCATTATCTTTACCACGCCGGGCAGATTGCCCTGCTCCGCAAATTCGTTTAGCTGGCTTTTCCCGTGACTCTTCCTTTCTTCAAATACCAAGGCACCGGCAATGACTTCGTGATGGTGGACGACCGCGCCCACCGCTTCGACGAAACCAACCAGGCCCTCGTGCACCATCTCTGCGACCGGCGTCGCGGCATCGGTGCCGATGGCCTCATCCTGCTCCGTCAGCACCCGGAC
>Ga0210040_10010632_pt1 | contig 10525 bp, 10 predicted proteins | sample CryGeyCG12114_NA_FD_185462 | JGI IMG/M metagenome (GOLD analysis project Ga0210040, IMG submission 185462) | Groundwater microbial communities from aquifer - Crystal Geyser CG19_WC_8/21/14_NA (SPAdes) (version 2) | ecosystem: Environmental > Aquatic > Deep subsurface > Groundwater | place: USA...
ATACAAATTAAAAGTACGAATTTCATCATCCAATTATATATGTAAATTGCTAAAATACTAAATGACTGGTAAATTGAGAATTTGAATGATAGATCCCTGACTACGTAACTCATCCATGAAATAAAAAGTATTTCACTTTTGGTTGTTGCCAGGCAATTCGTGTTGATCTGCCGTACCTTCTACAAATACTATTCTATATACCTTGAATAAAAGGGTCGTGCCAGTTTGCTAGCTTATTATTTTTAAAAAAAAAAAGGAGGGGTAGGAAATGTCGAGTTTAAACGAACCTTTTTTCCGAATTATGACCGCGCTAAGACATTTTTTCACATACATTTACAATTATTTGTCTCTAGTTGCGTTTCAAGGCCAAGAAAGCTAAAATTTTCAAAACAAAGATTCTTACAGCATATTCATGACTTAATAGCGGACAATAAAAATCTTCTTTTGGTGCAACTATGATCAAGAAAATTTATTCAAATATCGTTTTTTTTGTCTGGTTTCGTTTTGTAAATTTTTTGAGGCCGAAAATGTGCAATCAACGTTAGATTGTCCACAGCTGTGAGTGTGGTCAAGACAATTTTATTACTCTTTCACGCTTTTATCAATCCGGTTTTGTTTCTAAAACTTGTTTCATGCCTGAAAAGAAAAAAGTCTAATTCAGCAAAAGTTTTCACATCATATCTGACTTTTACCTGATGAATTAAGACATATCTTATTAGGGCTCATGATAGTGATCTCAATGGCTACTTACCTTTAACTCTCGGTTCAGAACAAGTTTCAGATTGGAACAATTGGTCAAAATTCACGAAAATTATCGTGTTAACACGTAAAAATTCATCAATGAAAGTAGTGATATAATCGCTTGGTTTGCTGACACTCGCTAAAAATGTAGAGAATAAATAAAGATTTAGAAAATTGTTTGATGAAACAGGTGATTGATTTTGGTACTATCAGACCAATAAAAAAAAGATCATTGCCCTCATATTAGTACGAAATATTTTCCTGGAGTTTAGACTAATTCAAAATGTTATGCTAGCATGCTTAAGAAATTTTTTTGGGCATTGCTAACAATTATTGCTGTTATTTATTAATTTTCCTTTAGTGAAGTTATTGAGAACTGCTACATAAAAGGAAGTAAAAGAGAAACAGGGAGAAGCGCAGACTAGCGAAGGTACATTGAAATACATTGCAGCTTGGCTCTCACCCAAAAGTTGCTGAAATCGACTAAACTTGTTCGGGATATTTCCACTACCAAACCTAACGAATGGTCATGAAATTTAGCATACCGATAGTAATCCCTCTTGAGTTGAAGAAAAATTTTGCAACAGCAAATTTGTTAGTTACTCACGGAGAAATAAACAGTAAACTGAAAATCAAGTTACGATATCTTCGAGAGAATTGTGCGTACACGTTCGAAAAGTATTAGCTTGGACTGGTTGTTATTGTTGCGGCATTAGAGATAAGCAGGCCAAAGTTCGATGCCTACAGGTATGATTTTTTTTGCTCGCTCATGTTTTAAATACCAATGATTTATGTTTAAAATTTAAATCACTTAATATAGAGGTCCTTTATGGAATACATTTGACGATTCTAGATACGTGATTTACTTTTGCACTAAAAACCAATGTCAAAAGATTATTTTGTACATGGTCAAAATTCAACGCAGTTCAGCAATTGTGCAAATATAAACTCACTATTGAAGCTCGACTGCGTTTCATTTCACAAAGGATTTCATTGATTTCAGAATGCATTTAAAATTATATTCTATACTCTATTTCATATAACTACTAATTATAACCCAAAAAAGCAAAGTTGTCTAAGGTTTTACAGAGACTTTATTTGTTTCCAAAATCAAAACAGAGAGTCCAAAAAAAGAAATAAAAGCCTTATCGGGTAAGCCCAGCCCACTTCTCGAAGAGCGAAAAATGCCGACTTTTTTGATATTCTCAGTCGCTTGAAAATGAACACGAAAACTCTTAAAAGGATTCCCAAGGACGCAAAAATTGCTGCTGCGGAGGCTTTAACTTCGACTATTATGTACTGTTTGAACTCCGTAAATACAGATGATTGGATATCTCTTTTTTATTTCTTACAGAGCCTTTCAATTGCCTGACAAAACAGCTAATGGGCCTTTTTTGACCTCTAAAGTCAAATCTAATATTAACTTGGATTCGAGCAATTTCAGTTGGAATGAAAATAGAAAACATCATCTACCCAAACAATCTGACCCTAAACCATCCTATGCAAAGCGGGCTATTTCAAGATTAGAAGATAGAGACATTCTTGGAGCTGTCAGAATTCTTTCTTCCGTAGAATCCTTCGCCTTTTTTGATGCTTCTACTCTAGAGTATCTCCATCTTAAGCATTCCAGCTGCAAGCTTCCTCTCAGTATTTTTCTTCTGTTCCTTTTTCCAATTTAAATTCTGCTCCTTTTCAAACTTGTAATGAAGACATTTTTAAGACAATTTTTTCTTTTCCTTGAGGTTCTGCTGGGGACATTGATGATCTTCGGCTTCAATATCTTAAAGATATGGTAGGTTTGCAAACTGGCGCAGCGGGATCTAAGCTTGTTAACTCCTTAACTGAATTGGCCAACCCAATGTTAAGAATGGCTATTCCTTTAACATTGTGCCCAATCCTATATGAAGCTAATCTTTGCGCTTTAAGAAAGAAGGATGGTGGCATTGGGAACACATTTCGCCGTCTTGTTTCAAAACTCTGCAACACCATGTTAATCCCTAAAACAACTTCTTTTTTCACTTTTTTTGTTATAGCTCAAGGTCATTTATTTAAATCTATAAGGGGAAATATGTGAGGATAAAACTTTTCATGTAATAAAATAGAAATACGAGTTCTATTGCTTATGGATTCAATTATTTATTAACTTACTAACTAACTAAAGTCTGCTTCTTTTGGCTGCCTTAAGGGCTTTTCCGAGGAAATTTTTTTGTCTTATGCAATCGTGTTCAAACCATGGCTTTGAAATTTTCTTACTTCCTTCCTGTTGTACCATTTGACATTCCAATGCGGATTGAAATAAGCAATTTTTGAAGCTATCGTACGATAGATTTGAATTACAATGGGTTAGTTTACTTTGGAATCGTTCATGGAAATTCATAACATTGCTTTTGTAAAATATAATTCTGGGTTCTTGGTTTACAGGTGAATTGTGTTTCTTGAGATTACATTTTAGAGTTACATGCAAAGCAGAAAGCGCCGAACATGACGTACTTTTCACTATCATATCCCTTATATATTTGATGGATGGAGAATTAACCAATATGTAGTCTATGACAGAAGTTCCAGTAGACTCAACAAATGTGAATTCTCATATCTGATCACTTACAGTACGTCCATTCAAAACTATCAGATCATTATCCTGACAAAACTGTTGAATTTGATTTTCTCTAGAGTTGACTACTCTATCTGCAGAATTTCTTTCTTCGCATTAATACTCGTTAAAGTTAGAGAGTGCATGTCAATTCAAATTTCCTATTCTACTGCTTAAGTCTCCTGCAATAATCAGCGATTCGTTTGCATAATCGAAAGCTACCTTTTGCAATCTTTCTAGACCTTCTTCTACCTCCTGTTTTGTCAAATTTGGAGCAAAATATGTAACGGCTACGATAACGTGAATTCCCGAGTCCTTGAGTTTATAACGAACAACAATACAGTGTGGATCACTGTAAAAAAGATTGATCAAACTCGTTAATCTAATGTTGTTTGACAAAATTAAACCCGCTGTACCTTTTTTTTTTACTTTAACTGCTGGGGAAACAACGCTATTGAAACCGCTCAAACTAAAACTCAAAACACCTGATTTTGGACCCACCGTGCATTTGTGTCAGTCCGAGTTATTGCATAACTCATTAAAGGTAACTTGTAGTTATCATTATAAAATTTAAACGTTTAGCGTATTTAAAAACAAATCAAACCATATCAGCAGATATTGGTAGTACTATTATCGGAAGAGAAATCAACAACGTGGTCAATGCACGAAAGATTACAATTATCAGCATCTAAATAAACAGAGTCTACTATGTGATTGTTCTTCAATGAAGAATTGCAGTAATCTACTTGAGAACAAAGATTTAGATTCAATTAATTTATAAATGTTAGGAATTAAAGTCCACGCTTCAGTAGCCTGAGTTTTAGGATTGAAGGTTTCATCATGTTTCCAGTATACTCCATTTCTCGTTTTTGAAATCCGCTCATCTTCGTGTGGGTTTAAATTTTGGAAATAAATATGAATATGATAATGATTATGACAATGACACACATACATAGTAACACAGACATACTTTGTTGCTCTGCTTTAAAACATTTTTTTCCTACTACAATTCACAATATTCAAGTGCTTTAAGTTACATCAAATTAAAGCTAATAAAGTGGTGAATAACGTGCTATCAAAATCTCTCCCGAACTTCTTCACCCTGGTGAAAAATCTTACAAACCAGTTTCCTGAATCCCGATTGAGTAGAGCAAAGAGTAGGGAAACTGGAGGCTAACGACCATTCTCATGCATATAAGTCTAATCCTAATTTGCATATCACAGTAAATAGCCGTTTTTGCCTCCTATACATAAAACTGACTATACGTAAACTCTGATATACAGCCTAAACTACCATATTACACAATGAACAAGCAAAACAAAACTATACTATCTTAAATAGATTATGATGGGAGCCAAAATTATGAAATCGAAGATCAAAGCCAGGCCCCCCAACCAAAAAGAACCAAAATAGATGACTCCAACAATACAGCTACTATTCTAGCCAATCTGGTTGCACAACAGAAGTTAATAACCAAACAACTGGAAAAATTAGACACGCTGGCTGAAATTAATGACCAATTACAAGACCAAAACCGCTCCATGAAACAGCTAAACAAAACTATATCCCACTTGGAAGCTGACATCACTATTTTTAACCTCTTTGCTACTGCGTTTGCAAAAAAAATTAATTTGTTCACCCCTGATAACTGATTATCACAAAAATTGAGGACTACCTCAATTTCAGATAATTTAATTATATAGTGTACTTAAGCAAAAATGTTGCCAAACCCTTGGATCCCAATTTTGTCTATGAACCAAAACGCATATTTTATTAACTTTAATCATAAATTAACAAGAGCTGACTACGCTAGAACAAAAATTAAGCATTAAAATACAAATAATTTTCCATTTGGGCTGCCATAAGCTCAGATGAAGTGCGAGAGTCGACACTATTTTCTTGACCTGAAGACATTGCAGCGATTTTTCTTTTCTTTGGTAGTGAGGGCATGCAATGATACTTGTGAAAACAGTTGGATTCATTGCTGCCGATGCACAATCTTTTGTCACATTCAGTGCAGACAAACGATGTAGCTTTCCGTTTTCCATTTAGCATGCAAAGATGACAATCCGAGTGTTTTACTTTTCCATTTGGTTTCAAAATCTTAGATGGAGCATGATATCCTGTAAGTCTCACTGTACTTAGTTTCAAAATTTTTGTCGGTCTTCCTTTCTTTGATCTGATGAGTTTATTTATGCTCAAAATTTCTTCAATCAGACGATTTAAAAAATTAAGGTAGGAGATTTCATTTTGAGAGGCAACTTTGGTGTGCAAAATGTACGTATTGTACACTGCTATGTCAAATAAATGAAAGAAAACTTCAATGTACCACTTGACAGTCTTACGGTGGGATTGGTAGGGTTTTATTCTTTTATCCAGCTCATTCACGCCTCCCAATGTAGGATTATATTCCAAAACTGATTTTGGCTTCACTCGAGTATTTGCTAGGTTTTTCGAAACTTTTTTCACCATCTGATGCGACAAATACGTGTTTATCATGAGAAGTTCTCGGTGATCGCTCCACCTTAAAATTTTAAGTAAAGATAATTATTTGTGAAAGCTAAACTAAACTTTTTTGCGTATAAATTGTATGTACCTTTCCACAAGAATTTGATCGGTACAAAATGTCTCGACTTCCCCCTTCTTTAGTTTTCCATACATTTTGGGCATATTTTTCCGCCTTTTAGTGACGGTATCAAGAAGATAAGTGTTGTTTTCCAACAGCTTTGCTGCAAAATTAGGTGAGGAAAACCAACTATCTGTCACTAAAACGTGATTTCTGCCTGAAAATTCATTTATAAGCGAAAAAGCTGCTGCCGCACCGGATCCCAATTCTGCTGGTTGTATAACGTATTTGGTGTTCTTTCTCTGGTATGCTAATAGTTTGACAACAAATTTTGTGTCATAATCGACTAAAACAAAAAATTTGGCACCAAATCTGCACCTTTTTGATGGAATGTATTGCTTGAATGAAAGTCTTCCTTTGAATCCCATCAAGGTCTCATCAACAGATAAAAATTTGCCTGGACTCAAAGCGTTTGGAAATTTTTCGATTATTTTAGGATAAAAATTGCCAAACTTCCAGAACCTGTCATCTTCGGATGAAAATCCGTTATCTGCCATGTGTAAACTCCTTAAAATTTGTTCAAAACGATGTCTTGACATAGTTTCATTGAAACTCGGACTTGTTAGAATTGAATTCGTCTACCAATATGATTTTAATGTAGGCTTTTTCACCACGCCCATTAGCATGTTCAACCCTAAAAAAGCCCAAAATTCTTCTTTCTCAAAAGATTTAAATTTCTTCAATGAGTTTGGATAACTGATCTTGATTGTTTCAGAATATCGAGCACTTTCATATATTATTTCTTCCACTATAGTTTCATCCAAAAAGTACTGTAGCAACTTCAAAGGAGATGGATTTGCATTCAGAAGTACTTGTAGCTGGTCATTTTTTACTTTGGAAGGATAAGAAACAAACTCTTTTACAGTTGGAGCGAAATTGGTGTTTTTTCTCCAGATCATGGGGTGATTTGCAATGTCAGGCTTATTTGGTTGGGTGTCTTCATTTGTCTCATCATCTTCTGTCTCTGCTCCGTTAAGCCACTGTGAGTCTTCTTGATCAGTTTCGGGCACAATTTCATCATCATCATCACTACTATCCCAATCGGAGTCATCGTCATCAATTGAATAACTGCTGTAGCAAATCAAAGTTCAATAATCGCATGTGAAAATTCAGGACTGATTTCCACTAAAAAATATTCCACTAATAAAGTCCAAAAATGTAAATTTTGTTTCAAAATTTTTACTTACAATGACTCCAATTCTCACTTTAGATCAATTCAGATGAGGAAGCCATCATATCAACGTGTTTTTGTGCAAAAAACTTAGCATTTGATTGCAATAATGTAAAAACGTAAATGTGCGTATTTGGTACTGAACTGATTTTCTTTTAACTACGCAAATGAACGTGTTTGGGGTGGAAAGCTTTAATTTGTTTACACGTACATGTACGTATTTGGTCTCCAAGGGAATTTTTGACAACTACGCTTATGTACGTAGTTGGGGTTTTTGGGAAGTTTCCTGGACTACGCATATTTACGTGTTTGGTAGCGAAGAGGTTAAAGATGAAAATGAACGCCTTGAGAGAGAGCTGAAAAAGTCCAACTAGATTTGTTTTGGAGTAGAAGATGACGAAGGTGAAGACGAAGACTCCTGCATCAATAAAATCCTGAACTTTATCGAAAACTACATAAAACTTAAAGACATCTCCTTGGATACTGTCCATCGTCTAGGTCAATGCTTACCAGATCGTAATAGACCAATCAAAGTGAAACTCGTAAAGCTAGCAGACCGTCAGAAAATTTGGGATTCAAGAATGCGCCTTCCGAATCCTGTTTTTGTGAACATAGATCTCCCTCAATCCACTAGAAGACACCATTTTATGCTACGGTAAGCTGCCAGAACAGCTAGAAATGACAAAAAAGATGTGAAAGTAAAATGGGGTACAGAAGAAATCAGTATTGACGGAAGGGTTTCTCGGATTCAAAATGATGTAATAGTGCAAATCCCAGATGGTATCCCAGAAAAAGTGACCACTAAACAAATTCTAAAGGTCTATTTTTTGGGCAAGCATCCAATATCAACCAGAAGTCAAAAAGCAGCATCATCCCACCAACCAAAAAAGTGATCCTATAAGCTAATACATTATGGACATCAATTCCAATTGAGATAAGAAGAACAGAAGATACGATGCTATTTAAACAAGATTTAAGATCCTACCTTTTGGGACAACAACTTAATCGTGTATAATATGATTTATACTATTGTATTGAATTTTTACTTACTGACCTTTACCTATCATTTTACAATCGACTGTTAGTTTAATTTATCCTTTGGATGCTTTTATGCTATTTTTACACACTTATAACTATTATTTTGTACCTATAAGCATTCCTGTTCATTTGGAAAACCCTAATGAGGGAAATGGTGCGTGAATAAATTAATAAATAAAAAAATAATGTCAAAATAAACTTGATTATGGATTAATTGGCATAGTTGATAGTTGTATAAACTACTATGTAACAGCAGGTTGCTACTATAAAGAGACTTTGACAGACAGTCCACGTTTTGGCTTCCATTGTAAAGCATGGAGCAAGCAAGTTGAATAGTAAACTTGTCTCGTTTCGCCCCCTTCTAAACATTTTTGACCCATATGTAACTTTGATAGGGTCAGTCATCCAATCCTGTGGGTTTGCATGGCTACCAAAGAAGTAGGGAACATAACCTTTATTTCTAATAAGTTGGATAACGGAGTTTGACACTTTGATTCTTATTTGACCCCTCAAAAGCAGACGTGTTTTGATTTTTTTCAAACATTTTTACTCTCATACTATTTTTGCATCGATTTTTTTAGTTTAGGGCGCCCGATTTTGTAAGTATTTGCAACAGTGTGCATTGCTTCTCTTTTGGAGACAATTTTTCCATATGCCAAGCGCTTGTATGTTATTTTACTCACAATTCCGCAAATCATATCACTCAAGTCAAACATGATCCATATTTTTATCCGTAGATGATGGATCAACTTTTTTCCCTGTACTTATTTTTGCTTTATCACGATCAGAAACCTTAAATAGTTGAGTTTAAACACTAAAACTATAACAACAACTCAGATTGCTACCTTTTTCGGGTTTTTGGGGCACTGAATGCTAAAATGGTCCTAACTTTTGACGGGCTCATTTTTGCTTTCCAAAACATTGGCTGCGGCTGTATTATACATATATGGCGTTTCAGTTAATGCAAATGTCATAATCGGTGCAAAATTTTGTAAGGATTCTAATGATGTATCATTCTTTATGGTGGTTTGGTCATATTTTTATTTTATTTTTTATTTTTTTATTCAATTAATAATCAAAACCTTACGGGCCGTAGCCCATGGTTCACAAAAATTACATATTATTTATTGTTTTACCGGGGAGTCTCTTTTGAAGCTTTTGAATGCTGTAGCTGTGGTACTGAGGGTTGTTATTTGTATGAGCTAATAATACCCGGTTTACAATTATGTTATAATGCTAATTCTCTCCTGCGGAAACACGTTAGTATAAAATTATACATAGCATTACCTTGAATTATATTATCTACACAGAGAAGTTTTTTGCTTATTTGGTATTGGTGAGTAGCACAGAGAAAATATCTGGAGGCTTCATGGGCAACGCACGAAAACAAAACATGAATAGGAGAATCATTATCACACTCGCAGAAAACACAATTGCCTTTGATATAGTAATTTACTGCATTAATTCGTACATAGGGTGAGTTTACTCTACATTGAGAAATTAATCTTTTTTTCATCATAGACATATCAAGACACAAGTGATTAGCTGGACTATACTTATTCGGAATAATATCTTTATAGAAATGATACGCAGAGTGAGAATTTACCCATTCCCAATCCCGATCCCAGAGCCAATCTTTAACCCTTTTTAAAATATACTCAACAGAATTTTGCCATCTCAACTTACTCATTTCAAGCACATTGGAATTTATGGTGAGTGAGTCAGAGAATTTTTCCAATACGTCCTTAAGGTGATTCACCCAGGAATTACTTAGTTCATTTTGGTTGCAAAGATCAATCATTCGCCTTAGGTATTTGTTCGCATATCGATCTCTTGAGATTGCAGAGAGTCTCCTCCAAGATTCCAACATCATTTTGATCACGTTAACTTGCATGTTATGTATTCCACATTCCATTCTAACCAGAGCATCAGGGGTTCGACGATTTAATGCCAACAATTTTTTGAAGTAGCTCACTTGCACTCGTTCAATTTGGTAGAAGCAGTTATTTCCCCATATATCCGCACAATACAAGACGGTAGGCTTGATGCATGCCTCGTAGAGCTTAAGGAATGAAGGCCAAGACTGTATTTTTCCTTTGGTAAAAATGTTCCAAAGTGCACCAATAGCTTTTTTTCCGTTGTTTTTAAATGCTTCTGCCGCCAAGGAAAATTTCCCGGATGAACTGAAAATGACACCAAGGTATGTATACTGTTTCACAATTTCGATTTCTTTTCCTTTGTAATCAAAATGGACTTTTTTACTGACTTTGCCTCCTTTTCTGAACACCAGGATTTTGGTTTTTCCAATGTTGACTTGGAGGGATAAGTTTTCAAAGTAAACTTCAAGGGCTTCGATTT
>Ga0210040_10010633_pt1 | contig 10525 bp, 8 predicted proteins | sample CryGeyCG12114_NA_FD_185462 | JGI IMG/M metagenome (GOLD analysis project Ga0210040, IMG submission 185462) | Groundwater microbial communities from aquifer - Crystal Geyser CG19_WC_8/21/14_NA (SPAdes) (version 2) | ecosystem: Environmental > Aquatic > Deep subsurface > Groundwater | place: USA...
CGTTCAGCTCAGCGCGAGGCGCGGCGTGCCTCGCCCGGGCGACCGCTGCCGCGCCGGTTGTTGTTGTTGCGCGGCGCGCCGGCCGGCGCAGCGCGGCCGCCGGGGCGACCCTGGCGTGCATTGTCGGCCGGAGCGATCCGCACGGGCTGCTGGCGCGCGGTGCGCTCCACCTCCTCGCGGAAGGAAGGCGGCAAGGGCACCTGGCCCAGGGTGATGCGGGTCAGCCGCTCGATATCGCGCAGATAGTCACGCTCGTCCGAGGCGCAGAAGGCGATCGCCACGCCCGGCTTGCCCGCGCGCGCGGTGCGCCCGATGCGGTGAACGTACTGCTCGGCCACGTTGGGCAGCTCGAAGTTGAACACATGGCTCACCTCGGGCACGTCGATGCCGCGCGCGGCGATGTCCGTCGCCACCAGCACGCGCAGCTTGCCGCTGCGGAACTCGCCCAGCGCCCGCTCGCGCTGCGGCTGGCTCTTGTTGCCGTGGATCGCGCCCGCGCCGATGCCGGCAGCCTCGAGGTTGCGCACCACGCGGTCGGCGCCGTGCTTGGTGCGGGTGAACACCAGCACGCGGTTCATCTCGTCGCTTTCGAGGCCCTTGCGCAGGCTCATAGCCAGCAGGGCCTGCTTCTCGCTCTGGTTGACGAAACACACGTACTGATCGACCCGCTCGGCGGTGGTGGCCGCCGGGGCGACCGAGACCTGCGCCGGGTCCTTCAGGTACTGCATCGACAGCTGCTGGATGGCCTTGGGCATGGTGGCCGAGAACAGCAGCGTCTGGCGCTGCTTGGGCAGCAAGGCGACGATGCGGCGCAGCGCGTGGATGAAGCCCAAATCCAGCATCTGGTCGGCCTCGTCGAGCACGAGCACCTCCACGCCGGTCAGGTCCATGGCGCGCTGGTCGAGCATGTCGACCAGGCGGCCGGGCGTGGCGACGAGGATGTCCATCCCGCGGCCCACCTTCTGCTTGTCCTTGCTCACCGAAGTGCCGCCCACGATGGTGGCGACGCTCAGCTGCGAGAGCGAGCCGTAATCCTTGGCGCTCGCGGCAATCTGCCCGGCGAGTTCGCGGGTGGGGGCGAGCACGAGCATCCGGCAGGAACGACGCGGCGTGCCCTTGCCCGAGGCGCGCAGCCGATCGATCGAGGGCAGCATGAAGGCGGCGGTCTTGCCGGTGCCGGTCTGGGCGATGCCGAGCACGTCGCGCCCTTGGAGCACCAGCGGAATGGCCTGCGCCTGGATGGGGGTGGGGGTAGTGTAGTTCTTCAGGTCGAGCGCCTGGCAAACGGGCTGCGACAGCCCGAGGTCTTGGAAGGTCATGAATTCAACTCGCAACATATGCGCGACGCGCGCCGGATTGCGGCGCGCGGAGCGGGTTCTGAACGACCCGCGTGAAAGGGAAGCTCCTGGGGGAAAGCCGAAACGCAGCCGGGGCGGCAGTGCCGCCTGTTCACGCTGCTCGCGTTCGATGAGGGCCATGTGGCAGTGCAGCGCACAAATGTCAATCGCTGGCGTGCGTGGCGCCTGGGCCTGCCAACCTTCTACGAACGGAAACCCGTCCAGAGCCTGTCGAAGGACGTTTGCGCGACACCCGCAACCGCCGGCCTCGCCTTGCAGAATACGTCGCGTGCCGCCGGCGTGCTGCCGCGTCCTTCGACAAGCTCAGGACGAGCGGGGTGGAGGCGGGGTGGAGCGCAGGCGGCGGAGGTGCGGACCAAATGCCGTGCTCCCCGCCGGAGCGGGACAGCGCTAGTCGAGGCGGCTCTCATTGGGATCGATCGTCCGGTCGCTCTTGAGCATCGGGTCCCAATGCTCGGCGATCTTGCCGTTCTCGATGCGGTAGAGATCGAACCAGGTGGAGTAATAGGTGCGCCCCTCGCCATCCTTCTCCGGGCGGACGAAGGCGGTGGTGACGTAGTCCCCTTCCGCCATCAGGTGGATCAGCGGCAGTTCCAGGCGATCCTCGATCGCGCGCTCGGGCCGGGTAGCGCGGATGTAGGCCTGCACCCCGGCGAGCCCCTGGCCTGCGTTCGGGTTGTGCTGGATGTAATCCTCGGCGATATACTCGCCCGCCCGGTCGGCGAGGCCCGCTTGCAGCACGATGCGGTACATGTTGTAGACCAGGCGCTTATTGGCCGCGAGGCGCGGGTCCTCGCTGGCGAGCAATGGCTCATGGTCGGCAGGAAGCTGGGGTAGCTGGTAGGACACATCGCTCTCCTGCGCGGCGTGGGGCTGCGGCTCCTGCGCCTGCGCTGAGGGGATGACGAACACCGCCAGCGCGGCGGCAAAGATGAAGCTGCGCATGAACCCTCTCCTTCAAGCGCCCGTTCTGCCAAAGAGGGGGTGACGCTGCAAGCTCCAGCCGCTAGGGGCCGGACAAAGTCAATTTGGGATTGCTCATGAAGATCATCTGCCTTGCCGGTGTGGCGCTGTTCGGCGCGGCGCCAGTCCTCGCCCAGGATCCGGTGCCTGCGACCACCGCCGGCGCCGCAGACGAGGACGTCATCATCGTGCTCGGCGAAGGCCTGCCCCAGACCCCGGCCGCGCCGGCCTACGCCACCATCGAGGTGGAGCGCGAGCGGCTGGTCACCACGGGGTCGGGCCGGCTGGAGGATGCGCTGGCCTCGGTGGCCGGGTTCCAGCAGTTCCGCCGGTCGGACAGCCGTTCCTCCAACCCCAGCGCGCAGGGTGTCACCCTGCGCGGCATCGGCGGCAATGCCACGAGCCGCGCGCTGGTGCTGCTGGACGGCGTGCCGATCGCCGACCCGTTCTTCGGCTACATCCCGCTTTCCGCCGTCGCGCCCGAGCGGCTGGCGCAGATCCGGGTGACGCGCGGCGGCGGCCAGGGCGCCTTCGGCTCGGGAGCGCTTGCCGGCACGATCGAGCTCGAGAGCGCGGATGCCGCCACGCTCGGCCTCGCCAGCGGCCAGGCACTGGTCAACGACCGCGGCGAGACCGAGCTGTCCGGCACGTTCGCGCCCGAGGTCGGCGATGGTTTCGCGGTGATCAGCAGCCGTTGGGACCGCGGCCGCGGCTTCTTCACCACGCCCGAGGACGAGCGCGTGCCCGCCACCGCCCGCGCCAGCTTCGATGCCTGGTCGGTCAGCGGAAGGCTGGTGCAGCGCGTCGCCGATGACGTCGAGCTGCAGCTGCGCGCGCTCGCCTTCGATGACGAGCGCACCCTGCGCTTTGCCGGCGCGGACAATTCCTCCGAAGGCAAGGACATCTCCGCCCGCGTGGTCACCCGCGGCCCCTGGCAGGTGGATGCGGTGGCCTACGGCCAATGGCGCAACTTCACCAACATCGTGATCTCGTCGAGCACCTTCGCCCGCACGCTCGACCAGAAGGATACTCCGTCCGAGGGTCTGGGCGGCAAGCTCGAGATCCGCCCGCCCATCGGCTATGGGCACACGCTGCGCTTCGGCGCCGACTTCCGCCGCACCCAAGGCGATCTGGCGGAGGATGCGTACAATTCCGCAACCCAGGTCCGCACGCAGGAACGCTTCGCGGGCGGTGTGAACACCGATTTCGGCCTGTTCCTGGAGGACGATTTCGCGATTGGCGAGCGCCTGGTGCTGACCGGCGCCGTGCGCGCCGACCGCTACCGCATATCCGACGGCTACTACCGCGCGCTGGACGCCGCGACCGGCATCGCCATCCGCGACGACAGCTATGCCGACCGCGCCGATTGGGAGTTCACCTACCGCGCCGGCGCGCTCTTCAGTGCCACCGACACGCTGGCCTTGCGCGCCGCTGCCTATAGCAGCTTCCGCCTGCCCACGCTGAACGAGCTCTACCGCCCCTTCGTGGTGTTCCCCGTCACCACGAACGCCAACGAAGACCTGCGGCCCGAGCGGCTGGAAGGCTACGAGGCCGGCGTGGACTGGACGCCGATGCCCGGCATCGCGCTCTCGCTCACCGCCTTCGACAACCGGGTGGAAGATGCCATCGCCAACGTCACCATCGACACCAATGTGCGCCAGCGGCGCAATCTGGAGGCGATCGAGGCGCGGGGTATCGAGTTCGCCGCGTCTGCGGATGTGGGCACGGTGAGCTTCGCGGGCACGCTGGCCTACACCGATTCCAAGGTGCGCGGCACCGGCTCGGCCGCCACGCTGGATGGCAACCGCCCCTCGCAGACGCCCGAGATCGCCGCGAGCGGCACGGTCTCCTGGCGCCCGGCGCAAGGCGCGCTCCTTGCCGCCACGCTGCGCCATGTGGGCGAGCAGTTCGAGAGCGACATCGAGACAGACGTGCTCCCGGCGGCGACGACGCTCGACCTGTTCGCGCAATATCCGCTGTGGCGCGCGCTTTCGGCGGTGGCGCGGGTGGAGAACCTGTTCGACGAGGAAATCGTCACCCGCAATGACGGCGGCACCCGCGACCTGGGCGTGCCGCAGACCTTCTGGATCGGCCTGCGCTACGGGTTCTAGCAGCACTTGGCGGGTGGGCGCGGCGCGGCGGGCTTCGCTTGCGCCGGGCGACCCGAGCCGCCTATTGCTGGCCCTCGAGGCACCGGCATGCAGGATGCCGGAGCTTTGGGGGGAGTGGCTGTGATGGCGACCGGCGCGATCGCAAGTCGCGGCGCGCGCGAGGTGCGCAAGCCGCGCACCGGCAGGGCGGATTGCCGGCTGGCGATCTCTCGCCCGGCTGGCAGCCGCGGATGTTCGCCATGCTCGCGGGCGGGCGGCAGCTGCGCGGCATCCCGGGCGGCGATGCCTGCCCCCGCACCTTCCTGCCCAAGCTGCTCGACTATTGGCGCCAGGGCCGCTTTCCGTTCGACCGGATGCTGAGCTTCTACCCTTGGCCGAGATCGCCCGCGCCTTTGCCGACGCGCATTCGGTCCGCGCGATCAAGCCCGTCCTGCTGATGGAGAACGCCCCATGACACCCCGGATCCGCGCGCAACTGGAAAGCCTGGGCCGCGACCTCACGCCCGAGATGCTGGGCGGCACCAACCGCCTGTTCGCGGGGATGATCGAGGCGCCCGGAGCTGGCGTCGAGATCACCCGCGACCTCGGCTACGGGCCCGATCCGCGCAACCGACTCGACATCTTCTCGACGCCCGATGCCCGCAATGCCCCGGTGCTGGTGTTCGTCCACGGCGGCGGCTTCGTCATGGGGGACAAGCACACCGAAGGCTCGCCGTTCTATTCCAATGTGGGCGCCTTCGCCCCGCGCGAAGGCTTCGTGGGCGTGGCGATGACCTACCGCCTCGCGCCCGCCAACCGCTTCCCCTCGGGCGTGGAGGACATGCGGGCGGCGGTGAGCTGGCTGCGCGAGAACGCGGCGGCCTATGGCGGCGATCCGGCGAAGATCGTGCTGTGCGGCCAATCGGCGGGCGCGGCGCATGTCGCAGGCTATGTGGCGCATCGCGCGTTCCACGCGGTGCCCGGCGGCGGCATCGCGGGCGCGATCATGCTCTCGGGGATCTACGACACCACCACCTGCGAGCCCAACTCCTTTGCCGAGGCCTATTACGGGGAGGACCGCGCCGGCTGGGGCCCCGCCTCCGCGCTGGCCGGGTTGCTGAACACGGAGATCCCGCTGCTGTTCAGCGTGGCCGAGTTCGACCCCGCCGATTTCCAGCGCCAGGCGGCGCAGCTGGCGGGGGAGTGGGGCCGCACCAAGGGCGAGTATCCGCCGATGCAGCGGCTCGCCGGGCACAACCACCTCTCGCCCGCGCTCAGCATCGGCTCGCCCGAGCGCGAGAGCGGGGCGATGATCGCCGGCTTCGTGCGCCGCATCGCCGGATGAGCGACGAGACGGCCGAACTGCGGGCGCAGGTCGCCGCGCTCGCCGCGCAGGTGGAGACGCTCGCGGCCGAGGTGCGGGCGGCGCGCGACTACAGCGAGATCTGCAATCTCCAGGCGGCCTACGGCTATTATGTCGACAAGGGCCGCTGGGACGAGGCGGCGGCGCTGTTCGCCCGGGGCGGCACGCTCGAGCTGGCTGGGCGCGGCGTCTTTGTCGGGCGCGAGCGGGTGCGCGAATATCTCCACCATCTGCCGCCCTATGGCCGCGGCGTGCTCTACAACCACATGCAGCTGCAGCCGGTGATCCACGTTGATAGCGCGGCGGGCACAGCGAAGGGGCGGTGGCGCAGCTTCATGATGGTGGGCGCGCTGGGCGCCGAGGCGCGCTGGGGCGAGGCGACCTACGAGAACGAATATGTCCGCGAGGATGGGCGCTGGCGCATCGCCAGGCTCCACGGCACGATGAACATCTACACCGATTTCGAGCAGGGCTGGCACAGGGGCGGCGTGCCCCTGCTGCGCAGCATCGACGGCCTGCAACCCGACCGGCCGCCGACGCGCGACTACGAGGCCTATCCCGAAGCCGTCATCGCCCCCTACCACTACGACGAGGTGTAGCGGGGCGCCTCCCCCGCCTCACAGCTGGGTGGGGGCGGCATCCAGCAGGATGGTCTTGGTCTCGACATAGGCCCACAGCCCTTCCTCGCCGCCCTCGCGGCCGATGCCCGACTGCTTGAAGCCGCCGAACGGGGCGGACCACTCCATCCGCATGCCGTTCTGCCCCATCACGCCCGTGCGCACGCGGCGCGAGATGCGGTAGGCGGCGTCGGCATCGTTGGTGAAGACGCTGCCGTTGAGGCCGAAATCGCTCTCATTGGCGATGCGGATGGCGTCCTCCTCGTCCTCGGCGGGGATGAGCGCGAGCACGGGGCCGAAGATCTCCTCCTGCGCGATGCGGCTGGTGTTGTCGACATTGGCGAACAGCGTGGGCTCGATGTAGTAGCCCTTGTTCATCTGCGCGGGCCGCGCGCCGCCGGTGACGAGGTCGGCGCCCGACTTCTTGCCTTCCTCGATATACATCTCCACCCGCTCGAGCTGGCGCTTCATGGCCAGCGGGCCGAGCTGCGTGGCCGGGTCTTCCGAATGGCCGATGCGGATGCCCTTCATCACGCCGGCGATGGCTTCGGCGAGTTCGTCGTGCCGCTTGCGTGGCACGATGGCGCGGCTCAGCATGGCGCAGACCTGGCCGCTCATCACGGTGATGGTGTTGCCCAGGATGCCCGCGGCCGCCTCGATCGGGAAATCGTCGCGGATGATGGCCGCCGACTTGCCGCCCAGCTCCAGCGTGCAGCGCGCCATGCGGCCGCCGCAGACCTCGGCGATGTGCTTGCCGGCGAGGGTGGAGCCGGTGAAGGTCACCTTGTCCACGCCGTTGTTGTGGACCAGGTGATCGGCCGCCTCGCGGTGCCCCGGCACCAGATTGACGGCGCCCGGCGGCAGCCCCGCCGCCTCGGCCGCCTCGGCGATGATGTAGGCTTCCAGCGGGGTCTCGGGGCTCGGCTTCATGATCACCGGACAGCCGGCGACCAGCGCGTAGAACACCTTGTTGGCCATGATCCCGAAGGGCCCGTTCCACGGCGCGATGGCGGCGACCACGCCCACCGGCTCGCGCGCGATGACTACGGTGTCGACCATGTCGCCGGGGCGCTGGCTCACCCATTCGAAGCTTTCGCCCAGTGCCGCGATGCCCTTGAGGCCCATCACCGCGCCGCCGTGCATCATCGGCGCGAAGCTGGCGAGGCCGCCCACCTGCGCGGTCCAGGCGGCGGCGAGCTCGGGCACGCGCGTTTCGAGATGCGCGATCATGGCGTTGAGCCTGGCGGCACGCTCGGCCGGCGGGGTGAACGGCCACGGCCCGTTGTCCATCGCCTCGCGCGCGGCGGCGACCGCGGCGTCCATGTCCACCTCGTCGGCCTCGGCGACGCGGGCGACGACTTCCTCGCTGTTGGGGTTGACGATCTCGATGGAGCGGCCGCTGTTCGCCGCCACCCAGGCGCCGCCGATATAGAGCTTGTCGGGGTGCTTGATGTTCACGCCTGCGGGGGTCATCGGGTTTCTCCGTTCATGTCGGGCATCAGAAGTTCGATAGGATGGTCAGGCCCTGCTCGTCGAGCGGCTTGCCCTCGGCCTGCAATTGCAGCTCGCGCGCACGGACCTTGCCCTGCTCGTCGATCAGCCAGGCGTGGATCGCATGGCTTTGCGCCGGGGTGAGCACGTCGTCCCACTTGGGCATGCCCCGCTCCACGAAGGCGCCGCCCAGCACGATGCCGTCGAAGGCGGCGTGGATGCCGCGGCCCATGCGGCGAAGGTCGGGCAGCGGCGCGCGCGGCTGGTTGGAATGGCACATCGAGCAGTTCTCGGTGAACAGGCCGGCGCCCATGGCGATCATCTCGGGGGTCGCGTCAGAAAACTGCGCGGGCGGCTCGGGCGCGGGCTGGAGCGGCGGCAGGTCGGCCGGGATCGGCACCTCGCCCCCGCCCAGCCTGAACACCAGCAGCCGGTTGGCATTGCCCTTGTGGTAGGCGGCCGCGTAGCCGGGCACGAAGCCCCAGCCCCCGCCGCCCCACCCGGTGGCGACGGCGATGTATTGCACGCCGCCTACCTTGTAGGTCATCGGCGCGGCCATGATGGAGCTGCCGGTGTCGATGCTCTTGAGCACCGCGCCGGTATCCGCATCGCGCACGATCAACCGCCCGCCGACATCGCCGTGGACCACCAGCCCGCTGGCGGTGGCGAGCACGCCCGAACGGTCCTGCCAGCCCATGTAGTCGGCGCTCCATTTGGTCGCCCCGGTCAGCGGGTCGATGGCGCGGATCGTAGAGCTGGAGGGCAGGTCCTGCACCGATTGCCAGTAGGTCGAGGCGCGCACCGCCTCCTGGATCGGCGGCGGCAACGTGGGCAGCGCGGCTTCCAAATCGTTGGTGAAGATCAGCGCGGCCGAGGCGTTCAGCCCCATCGGCTTGTGCGCGGGGTTCTGCTGCCCTGGCGGAATGAACATGAGGTTGCCCATGTCCACCACGTTGGCGAAGTAGAGGTTGCGCACCGGATCATAGGCCGCCGGGTGCCAGTTGCGCGCGCCCGAGCTGGAGGGGAACACGATCTTGGGCGCACCCCGATAGTCGGACTGCTCGGGAGTGAGGATGGCCTTGCCCGTTTCCAGGTCGAAGCCAGAGGCCCAGTTCACCCGCACGATGGGGTCGGCGCGCAGCGGCTTGCCGGTCGCGCGATCGACCACGAAGAAGAACCCGTTCTTGGGCGCGTGCAGGATGACCGGGCGCGCGCCCTCACCGCCGGCGCCGTCGGTGTCCAGCGAGGCGAGCACCATCGGCTGGGTGGCGGTGAGGTCCCAGCTGTCCTGCGGCGTTTCCTGAAAGTGCCAATTCAGCGTGCCGGTGGCGCGGTCGAGCGCGACCAGCGAATTGAGGTAGAGGTTGTCGCCCCCCGTCGGCGAGCGGGTGGCGAGCGGATAGGGTCCGCCATTGCCCACGCCGATGATGACCTGGTCGAACTGCGGATCGTAGCTGATCGCGTCCCACACCGTGCCGCCGCCGCCGATGTCCCAGCGGCTCGCGGGGTCCCACGTGGCGAGCGCTGCCTCAAGGGCCGCGCTCTCCTGCGGGCCCTCGGCAGGATCGTGCGGGATGGTGAAGAAGCGCCAGGCCTCGCTGCCGTCCGCGATGTTGTAGGCGGTCACATAGCCGCGCACGTCGTACTCGGCGCCGGCATTGCCGATGATGACGAGGTCGCCGGCCAGCTCGGGCGCGCCGGTGATGCTGTAGCCGCGCTTGCGGTCGGTGATGGTGTCGACGCGCCATTCCACCGCGCCCGTGGCTGCGTCGAGCGCGTAGAGCCAGCCGTCGATCGCAGCCACGAACACCCGCCCGTCGCGTACGGCCAGGCCCCTGTTGGCCTGGTCGCAGCAGACCGCGCGGTTGACCTGCATGTCGACCTCGGGCGCGAAGCTCCACAGCTCGCGCCCGGTGACCGCGTCCAGCGCATGGACCCGGCCCAGATTGCCCGCATGGTACAGGACGCCGTCGATCACGACCGGCGTCGCTTCCTGCACGCGCGCCGTGCCAAGGTCGTACTCCCAGGCGAGGCCCAGCTCGCCCACGTTCCGGGCCGTGATGTCGGTCAGGCGCGAATAGCGGCTGCCGGCCCAGTCGCCGGCCGGATTGTCCCAGTTCTCGCCCGCGCCAAGCGCCGGGCCAGCGGGCACGAGCGGCGCGGCGGCCGGCTGAGAGACCGCCGCGGTGCAGGCGGCGAGCGCCAGCGCCGTCAGGGCCGCAAGCGCGCGTCTCATGCCGGCCACGCGCTCCGGCACTGTTCGAGCACCGAGCGCAACGTGCGTGGGCGGCGCCCGGTGATCCGCTCGACATCGTCGGATTCGATATCCATGAACCCCTCGCGGATCGACTGGCCGAAGGTCACCATGCCCTCGCTCGCCCATGGGATCGGCCCGTCGGGCATGACGTCGGATGCCTTGCGCGGCACGCCCAGCGCATCGAAATAGGCGAACATGCCTTCGTCATCGACCGGCTCGACGACGATCGGCTTGCCGGCCATCTCCGCCACCAGCGCCATGGCATCGGGCAGGGTCCACAGCTCGGGCCCGGTCACATCGTAGGCACGGTTGGCGTGCCCGTCCTGGGTGAGGACGCCGACCGCGATTCCCACGCAGTCGTCGCGGCTGACGATCGGCACTCGCCCG
>Ga0210040_10010636_pt1 | contig 10520 bp, 9 predicted proteins | sample CryGeyCG12114_NA_FD_185462 | JGI IMG/M metagenome (GOLD analysis project Ga0210040, IMG submission 185462) | Groundwater microbial communities from aquifer - Crystal Geyser CG19_WC_8/21/14_NA (SPAdes) (version 2) | ecosystem: Environmental > Aquatic > Deep subsurface > Groundwater | place: USA...
AGCAGGTGGTCAAGATCGTCAACGACGCGCTGGTCGAGATGCTGGGGGCTGACAGCGCCGACCTGGAGCTGAGCGTCAGCCCGCCGGCCGTGGTCATGATGGTCGGCCTCCAGGGCTCGGGCAAGACGACCAGCACCGCCAAGCTCGCCAAGCGCCTCACCGAGAAGGACCGCAAGAAGGTGCTGATGGCGTCGCTCGACGTCGCCCGCCCGGCCGCGCAGGAGCAGCTTGCGGTGCTCGGCCGCCAGGCCAACGTCGACACCCTGCCGATCGTCCCCGGTCAGCCACCGGTCGAGATCGCCCGCCGTGCGCTGCAGTCGGCGAAGCTCCAGGGCTATGATGTCTTGCTGCTCGATACCGCTGGCCGCCTCCACGTCGACGACAGCCTGATGGGCGAGATGAAGGCGGTAGCCGAGGCCTCCCGCCCGACCGAAACCCTGCTGGTGGTCGACAGCTTGACCGGCCAGGACGCGGTCAACGTCGCTAAGGGCTTCGGCACCCAGATCGACCTGTCGGGCGTGATCCTCACCCGGATGGACGGCGATGCCCGCGGCGGCGCGGCCCTGTCCATGCGTGCCGTCACCGGCAAGCCGATCAAGTTCGCCGGCACCGGCGAGGGCCTCGACGCGATCGAGCCCTTCCACCCCAGCCGCGTCGCCGGCCGGATCCTCGGCATGGGCGACGTCGTCAGCCTGGTCGAGCGGGCCGCCGAAACCATCAAGGTCGAGGAAGCCGAGAAGCTCGCGGCCAAGATGGCCAAGGGCAAGTTCGATCTCGACGACTTGCGCATGCAGCTGCAGCAGATGCAGCGCATGGGCGGCCTCGGCGCACTGGCCGGCATGATGCCCGGCCTCAAGGGCATGAAGGGCGCCATGGAAAAGGCGCAGGACGGCAAGGCTTTGGTCCATCTGGAGGCGATGCTTTCCTCCATGACCGCGACCGAGCGCGCCAGGCCGGCGCTGATCAACGCCAAGCGCAAGATCCGCATTGCCAAGGGCAGCGGGCGGACCGTGCAGGACGTCAACAAGCTGCTCAAGATGCACCAGGAGATGGAAGGCGCGATGAAGCGCCTCAAGAAGATGGGCGGCCTTGGCAAGCTTGCGGCCATGTTCGGCAAGGGCGGGCTCGAAGGCGCCATGGGCGGCCTTCTGCCAGGCGGCGGAGCGGCCGGCCTGCCGGGCCTTCCCGGCGGTTCGTCACCGTTCGGACTGCCCCCTGGCGGTCACAATTTCGGCAAGAAATAACAACGACTTGAAAGAAGGAATCAAGAAATGGCAGTAGCAATCCGTCTCGCTCGTGGCGGCTCCAAGAAGCGCCCGTACTATCGCGTCGTCGTCACCGACAGCCGCAACTCGCGCGATGGCCGCTTTCTCGAGAAGGTCGGCACCTACAACCCGCTGCTGGCGAAGGATTCGCCTGAGCGCGTCAAGCTCGACGCCGAGCGGATCTCGCACTGGCTGAGCGTCGGCGCGCAGCCGTCGGACCGCGTTGCCCGCTTCCTCGACGCCGCCGGCCTCAAGGAGCGCGCCGCCCGCAACAATCCGAACAAGGGTGTCCCGGGCGAGAAGGCCACGGAGCGTGCCGAGGAGCGTGCGACCAAGGCCGCCGAAGCTGCTGAGGCCGCCGCCGCCGCGCAGCCGGCTGACGAAGAACCCGCCGTCGAAGAACCCGCTGTCGAAGAACCGGTCGCCGAAGCGCCCGCCGCCGAGACCCCGGCCGAGGACGTCAGCGCTCCGACCTCGCCCGAGCCGGCCGAGGAGGTCAGCGCTCCGACCCAGCCCGAGCCCGCCGAGGGCAGCAACGATGCCGCTCCGTCCGAGGGCGCCGAGAAGGCCGAAGGCTAAGCCAGGATTTTCGACGTTGCCCGGGACGGGCAGGGTGCGGGTGATCCCGCCCTTGTCCGTCCCGGTCGGCGCCGAGACCCCATGTGACCAGGCCCGTCACCCTTGCTGCAGTTATCGGCGCCCACGGCGTCCGCGGCGAGGTGCGCCTGAAATTGTTCGCCGACAGCCCTGCAAGCCTTGCCGCGCACGACAGCGTGCTGGTCGGCGGCCGCTCGCACCGCCTGCTGCACGTCGGCGGCGCCGGCAAGAATGTCACCGCCCGGATCGAGGGGATTGCCGACCGCAATGCCGCCGAGGCCCTCCGCGGCACCCTCCTGGAAGTGGACCGCGCCGCGCTCCCTCCGCTTGAGGAGGGAGAATATTATCATGCCGACCTTATCGGCTTGCCCTGCGTCGACCGCGAGGGCGGTCCGCTCGGCCAGGTCGTGTCGGTGGAGAACTACGGCGCCGGCGACCTCCTGGAAGTCGAACGCGACGGCAAGCGCGCGCTAATCCCGTTCAAGCCGGGAGTGGCCGACCTCGAGGAGGGCAAGGTCGTCCTCGATCCCGCCTTCCTTGCCTGAGCGGGCGAGCTAACGCAGCCTTAACCCTCTCGCTCTAACCCCTTCCTCAGCAAGCCTGAGCGAAGTGGGGCCATGGACGATCTGATTGCCGATTTCGTATCGGAATGCCGCGACATGCTGGAGAACCTGGGAGGCGAGATCGTCGCCTGGGAAGCGCAGCCCGGCGACCGTGCGCGCCTCGATAGCATCTTCCGCTTCGTCCACACGGTGAAGGGCAATTGCGGCTTCTTCGACTTTCCGCGGCTCGAGGCGCTCAGCCATGCCGCCGAGGACTCGCTGGCCGACGTCCGCGCCGGCCGCCGCCAGCCCGATCCGCGGCTGGTCAGCGCCGTGCTCGCCGTGATCGATCGCATCGGTGAACTGGTGGAGGTGATCGCCGCCGGCGAGCCGCTTCCGCAAGGCGACGACACCGACCTCATCGAGGCACTGAAGCCCGGCAGCGAGGCGCCCGCCGCTCCTGCGCCGGTGCCGGCCAGCCCGGTCTCCGCCGCCTTCGGCGCTGCCGCGCCGCGTACCATCCGCCTGTCGGTCGACCTCCTCGACCGCATGATGAGCGGCGTGTCGGACCTGGTGCTGGCCCGCAACGAGCTTGCCCGCCGCCTCCGCGACCAGGGCGCGGACGTGACGGTCGACAGTGCCTTCGAGCGCTTGTCCGGAATCATCGCCGAGATGCGCGACGCCATTACCCGCACGCGCATGCAGCGCATCGAGAGCCTGTTCGTCGGGCTGCCGCGCATGGTCCGCGACCTGTCGGCCGAGCTTGGCCGCCAGGTGCTGGTCGACATCGACGGGGGCGACGTCGAACTCGACCGCGAGATGATCGAGATGATCCGCGATCCGCTGACCCACATCGTCCGCAACGCAGTCGACCACGGGATCGAGCTTCCCGCCGACCGCCTCAAGGCCGGCAAGCGCGAAATCGGCCTGCTCAGCGTGTCCGCGCGCCAGTCGGGCAACCAGATCCTGATCGACATCGTCGATGACGGTCGCGGGATCGACGGCCGCCGCCTGGTCGAAAAGGCGCTTGCCGCCGGAATCATCGACGGTTCGGACGCTGCCCGCCTGTCCGCCAAGGACCAGCTCCAGCTGATCTTCGAAGCGGGCCTGTCCACCGCCAGCGCGGTCACCAACGTGTCCGGCCGCGGTGTCGGGATGGACGTGGTCCGCTCCAACGTCGAGCGCATCGGCGGCGTGGTGGAAGTGGAATCGCGTTCCGGCCACGGCACCCGCATGACCCTGCGCGTGCCGCTGACCCTGACCATCATTCCCGCGCTGACCGTCTCGATCGGCGCGCAGCACTTCGCCATGCCCCGCGCCGCGATCGAGGAGATCGTCCGTGCCGGCGGCGACAGCGTCCAATTGTCGCGCCTCGGCGGCGCCGGCGTGGTCACCATCCGCGGCCGCCGCGTGCCGGAGATCGTGCTGGCCGAGGTGCTCGGCCTCGACAGCCCGCTTGAGCATGCCGATCGCACCCTGATCGTCCTCAAGCCCGCCGGCGGCGATGTGTACGCGCTCGCGGTCGACCGGGTGCACGACCATGAGGAACTGGTGGTGAAGCCGGCCGCACCGGCGGTGATGGCGACCGGGCTCTACGCCGGCACCACGCTGGCCGACGATGGTTCGCCCATCCTCCTGTTCGATCCTGCCGGTCTGGCCCGCGTCGGCGGCGTCAAGGTCGAGGCGCAGGAGCGCAGCGTGCGCCTGCTGGAGGAGGCCGCGGCCGCAGTGAAGCAGGAAAGCACTCCGGTGCTTCTGTTCCGCGACATGGCCGGTGCCCGCCGCGCCATCCGGCTTGGCGTCGTCGACCGGATCGAGGAGGTGCCGGGCACCGCCGTGTCGATGGGCGCCGGCCGCCTTCGCGTCCAGCTTGGCGAGGCGATCCTCCCGGTCACCGGCCTGTCGGCCGCGCCCGAGCCGCACGAGAAGGTACGTCTGTTCCGCCTGAGCGACGGCGAAACCCAGCTCGGCCTCGCCTTCCGTGAGGTGATCGACCTCGACGCCATTGCCGGCGACCTCGTCCCGGCCGACTGCCCGGGGCCGGTCGAAGGCGTCACCCTGATCGCGGGCGAGCCGGCCGAGCTGGTCGACGCCCACTGGCTGTTCGCGGCCGAAGCCGGCCTGCGCCCGACCGGCGATCGGCCGCCCGTCTGCCGCCTCGACGAGCGCGATCCCTGGGTGCGAAACATGCTTCGCCCGATCGTGGAAGGCGCCGGCTACCGCGTCGTCGGCCTTGAGGCCGAGGAGCGCGCCGACCTGATGATCGCCCGGGGGTCGGAGACCACCGATCTTGACGCCGCGCCGAAGGAGGACGGCCGGGTGCTGTGGCTCAGCCAGAGCCCGGACACACCCGCCAACGAGAACCGCATCTACCGCTACGACCGTGCCGGCCTCCTGGTGGCCTTGCGCGATGCCGCCGCGGCGGGGGGAGCTGCCCGATGAACGAACTCCTGCTCGTCGTCCGAATCGCCGGACAGCGCGTCGCCATCCCCGCCGTGCGGGTGGAAAGCGTGGTCGAACTCGACACGCTCATCCCGGTGCCGCGCGCCGCCAACCACATCGCCGGCCTGTCGGCGCTGCGCAGCCGCGTGCTGACGGTGGTCTGCTGTCGCCGCTCGCTCATGCTTTCCTGGAAGGACCGGACGGGCGAGGTGCTCGAAGCCGCCGTGACCGAGCTCGACGGCCACCATTATGCGCTGATCGTCGACGGGGTCGAGGATGTGCTCGAGGCCTTGAGCGATCCGACGCCGGTCCGCGCCGCGATGGGCGAAGGGTGGGAGCGGGTCTCCACCGGCATGGTCGAAACGGAGGAAGGCGCGCTGCTGATGGTCGACGTCGCTGCGCTGATCGCCGGGCCCGAAGCGACCCGCATCGCCGCTTAACTCCTTCGTTACGCCTGTCCTTTACGAAACTCACTTACCCGAACAGCAATCCGGAACGGTGCCCTCCAATGAAGACCTGCCTGATCGTCGACGACTCCAAGGTCATCCGCAAGGTGGCCCGCCATATCCTCGAGACCCTTGAGTTCACGGTGGAGGAAGCGGGCGACGGGCGCGAGGCGCTGACCCGCTGCGAGGAATCGATGCCTGACGTCGTGCTGCTCGACTGGAACATGCCCGTGATGAGCGGCATGGAATTCCTCAAGCTGCTTCGCCAGCGCGGCCATGGCGACCAGCCCAAGGTCGTCTTCTGCACCACCGAGAACGACATGGCGCACATCCGCGCGGCGCTGGAAGCCGGCGCCGACGAATATGTGATGAAGCCGTTCGACCGCGAAACCCTGCACATCAAGCTCCAGCTCGTCGGCGTCGCCTGAGGCAGATGCGGTGAGCCCGGCGCTGGCCAGGACCCGGGCGGCTTCACCGCCACTGCGCAAGCGGCCGATCCGGCTGATGATCGTCGATGATTCGATGGTCGCCCGGGCCGTGCTGTCGCGCATGGTGGAGGTCGGCGGCGGGATCGAGATCGCGGCCGTTGCCGGAACCGCGGAGGACGCGATCGAGGCGCTCGCCTTTGTCCGCGTCGACGTCATCCTGCTGGACCTCGAAATGCCGGGGGCAGGGGGCCTGCGCAAGCTTCCCGACATCTTGAACGTCGCGCGGGGCGCGCGCGTCCTGATCGTCTCCAGCCTGGCCGAGGAAGGCGCGGCGGAGACCGTCGCGGCCCTTGCCCAAGGCGCTGCCGACACCCTGCTCAAGCCCGGCACCGGCCGCTTCCAAGGCAAGTTCGCTGAAATCCTCCTCAACAAGATCAGGGCACTTGGCCCCGCATCCCGCGAGACGGAGCCGGCGACCTCCGCCTGCGGCCTGGCGCTCGCACCGCAGGGCGGCGAGCCTTTGTCCCTGCTTGCAGTCGGCGCATCGACCGGCGGCATCCATGCGCTCGGCCGCTTCTTTTCCGGCCTTCCCAAGCAGATGGGCGCGCCGATCCTGGTCACACAGCATCTGCCGGTGCCCTTCATGGACGTGTTCGCCCGCCAGCTCGCCACGGCGGCGGGCCGGCCCGCGACCATCGCCCGCGACGGACAATCGCTGCGCGTGGACGAGATCGTCATCGCGCCGGGCGACGCCCATTTGACCGTCGAGGACCGACGCGGAAGCCTGTTCGTCCACCTGACCTCCGGCAAGCAGCCGAGCGGATGCCTGCCGAGCGTCGATCCGATGCTCTCCAGCATCGCCCGGCTGGGTCGCCCCGGCGCGCTCGCCGTGATCCTCAGCGGCATGGGCCGCGACGGGCTGGAAGGCGCCGGTGCGCTGGTGGCGGCGGGCGGCTCCGTCATCGTCCAGGACGAAAAGAGCAGCGCGGTTTGGGGCATGCCGCGCGCGGTGGCGGAAGCGGGTCTCGCTTCGGCCATCCTGTGCCCCGAACAACTCGCCCGCCGCGTTGCGTCCAGGATCGGCCATTTCCATGCAGATAAGTGACAGCAGTTCGCGAATTCTCGCCGGCCTGCTCGAGGCCCGCACCGGCCAGCAGCTGACCATGAGCCGCCGCTGGCGGCTCGAGACCGCGCTGTCCCAGCTCCTCCGGGAACGCGGCATCGCCAGCATCGACGAACTCATCACCATCCTGGTCATGGGACGCGAGCCGAGCCTCTCGTCACGCGTGGTGGAGGCCCTGTTGAACAACGAGACCTACTTCTTCCGGGACCGCGCCCCGTTCGACTTGCTCAAGGCGGCAGCGCTGCCGGAACTGGCCAAGCGCCGCGAGGCGAGCCGCACCCTTCGCATCTGGTCGGCCGGCTGCTCGGCAGGGCAGGAGGTCTACAGCCTCGCCATGCTGTTCGCCGAAGACCCGCTGAAATGGGCCGGCTGGACCATCGACATTCTCGGCACCGACGTCAGCGAAAGCATGGTCGAGCGTGCGCGGGCCGGCCTCTATACCCAGTTCGAGGTCCAGCGCGGCCTTGGCATCCAGCAGATGATCCGGTGGTTCGAGGAAACGCCGGGCGGCTGGCGCGCGGCCGAGATATTGCGCAAGCCGATCCGTTTTCAGGTCCACAACCTGCTCGAAGGCGCACCGCACCCTGGCCGCTTCGACCTCGTCCTTTGTCGCAACGTCCTCCTCTATCTGGAAGAAAACACGCGTCGAAAGGCGTTCGACCGCCTGTCCGGGGCGCTCGCACCCGACGGCTGGCTGATGCTCGGGGCAGGGGAAACGGTGATCGGCCAGGCGCCGAACCTCGAGACCGACCGCGAGCTGCGCGGCCTGTACCGCGTCAAGGATCAGTCCGCCAAGGCCGCCTGACCCCACGTCGCCGTGCGGGGAGGGCGGAAGCTCTTGACCTGACGCCGTTCCGCCTGTCCCATGGCGCACGTGGACTTGACCCGCCGACCCTCGCCCAACCATGACGAGCGCAAGCTGCCGATCTCGATGATCGTGCTGCATTATACCGGCATGCCCGACTGCGAAGGGGCGCTCGACCGCTTGTGCTCGCCCGAAGCCAAGGTCTCGGCGCATTACTGCGTGGACGAGGACGGCACCGTCTACCACCTGGTCGACGAGGAGCGCCGCGCCTGGCACGCCGGGGCGAGCTACTGGCGCGGGATCCGCGACGTCAACAGTGCGTCGGTCGGCATCGAGATCGTCAATCCCGGGCACGAATTCGGCTATCGTGCCTTTCCCGACGAGCAGGTCGCCGCGCTCATTCCCCTGGTCGCCCGCCTCAAGGAACGGCACGGCATCGGCCGCGGCAACGTCGTCGCCCATTCCGACATCGCCCCGACGCGCAAGGAGGATCCGGGCGAGCTCTTTCCATGGGATGCGCTGGCCAAGCGCCGGCTGGCACTGCCCAGCCCGACCCGCAACCTCATCGACCCCTTCTGGTCGGACGCGGCCTTCCTGCTCGCGCTGGAGCGGTTCGGCTACGACGTCAGCGATCCGTGGAAGTCCACCATCGCCTTCCAGCGCCGCTTCCGCCCCGACCGGATCGACGGCATCATCGACGGTGAATGCCGGGCCAAGCTCCTCGCTCTGCTCCTGCCGCGGCCGCAGGGCGAACCCTGAAGCGCTGCCCAACTAGGCAAGCGGCCCCCGATCCACTATCTTCGGCCCGAACCTCCGCCAGCTCGAACAAGGAACCCGCGACCCCATGGCCGCTCAATATGCTTTCGTCATGAAGGGCCTGAACAAGACCTTCCCCGGCGCGAACAAGCCCACGCTGAACAACATCAACCTGCAATTCTATCAGGGTGCCAAGATCGGCATCGTCGGCCCCAACGGCGCCGGCAAGTCGACCCTGGTGAAGATCATGGCCGGCCTCGACAAGGAGTTCACCGGCGAAGCCTGGCCGGGCGAGAACATCACGGTCGGCTACCTGCCGCAGGAACCCGAGCTCGATCCCACCAAGACGGTGCTGGAGAACGTCAAGGACGGCGCCCGCGAAGTCGCCGACATGGTCGACCGCTTCAACGCGATCAGCACCGAGATGGGCGATCCCCAGGACGACACCGACTTCGACGCGCTGATGGCCGAGATGGGCGAGCTGCAGGAGAAGATCGACGCCGTCGACGGCTGGACGCTCGACAATCAGCTCGAGATCGCGATGGAAGCGCTGCGCTGCCCGCCGTCCGACTGGTCGGTGACCGACCTGTCCGGCGGTGAAAAGCGCCGCGTCGCCCTGACCCGCCTGCTGATCCAGAAGCCGTCCATCCTGCTGCTCGACGAGCCGACCAACCACCTCGACGCCGAAAGCGTCCAGTGGCTCGAAACGCACCTCAAGGAATATGCCGGTGCGGTGCTGATGATCACCCACGATCGCTACTTCCTCGACAATGTCGTGGAATGGATTCTGGAGCTCGATCGCGGTTCCTATTATCCGTACGAAGGAAACTACTCCACCTACCTGGAAAAGAAGGCAAAGCGCCTCGAGCAGGAATCGCGCGAGGAGAGCGGCAAGCAGAAGGCGCTGCAGCGCGAGCTGGAGTGGATCCGGCAAACGCCGGCCGCCCGCCAGAGCAAGTCCAAGGCCCGTATCCGCAAGTTCGAGCAATTGCAGGACGCCCAGGACGACCGCCGCATCGGCAAGGCCCAGATCGTCATCCAGGTGCCCGAGCGGCTCGGCGGCAAGGTCATCGAGGTCGAGGGCATCTCCAAGGCCTATGGCGACAAGTTGCTGTTCGAGGACCTGTCCTTCACGCTTCCGCCGGGCGGCATCGTCGGCGTGATCGGGCCCAACGGCGCGGGCAAGTCGACCCTGTTCAAGATCCTCACTGGCAAGGAAGAGCCCGACGGCGGCAAGATCGAGGTCGGCGACACCGTCCGCCTCGGCTTCGTCGACCAGAGCCGCGACCACCTCGATCCCAAGAAGAACGTCTGGGAAGAGATCAGCGACGGCCTCGATTACATGAAGGTCAACGGCCAGGACGCCTCGACCCGGGCCTATGTCGGCGCCTTCAACTTCAAGGGCCCCGACCAGCAGAAGAATGTCGGAAAGCTGTCGGGCGGTGAGCGCAACCGCGTCCACATGGCCAAGATGCTCAAGCAGGGCGGCAACGTGCTGCTGCTCGACGAGCCCACCAACGACCTCGATGTCGAGACCCTGGGCGCGCTCGAGGAAGCGATCGAGAATTTCGCCGGCTGCGCCGTGGTCATCAGCCACGACCGCTTCTTCCTCGACCGCCTGGCGACCCACATCCTGGCGTTCGAAGGCGACAGTCACGTCGAATGGTTCGAGGGCAATTTCGAAGCCTACGAAGAAGACAAGCGTCGCCGCCTCGGCCCCGAGGCCGACCGTCCCACCCGGACCAGCTACAAGAAGCTGGGGCGCTAGTCGGCGGCCGGCCGTTCTCCTTGAAAGGGGAGCGGCCGGCAACTTTCCTGAGGTTCTTTACCGCTCGTTAAGGCAGCCGCGATAACACCAGTCCTGGGTGGGGGCGTGTCGCGTAGCGAGGATGCCTTGGAACAGATTATCTACATCAGCACCGCACGGGCCATGCCCAGCGAGACCTTGCTCGATTCCATTCTGGAAAGCTCGCGGCGCAACAATCGGCGCGACGGGTTGAGCGGACTGCTGGTGGTCGGCGGCCGCCGCTTCCTCCAGGTGCTGGAAGGACCGGAAGCGCAGTGCGGGGCCACTTATGCCCGCATCCGCGCCGATGAACGGCACTTCGCCCTGGTG
>Ga0210040_10010637_pt1 | contig 10520 bp, 5 predicted proteins | sample CryGeyCG12114_NA_FD_185462 | JGI IMG/M metagenome (GOLD analysis project Ga0210040, IMG submission 185462) | Groundwater microbial communities from aquifer - Crystal Geyser CG19_WC_8/21/14_NA (SPAdes) (version 2) | ecosystem: Environmental > Aquatic > Deep subsurface > Groundwater | place: USA...
AACCCGCAACTGGTGTGGGAACTGCTCCGTCATGGCGAACTGCATGTACCGTCCATCGCTGTGGCATACCTGGCGGTTCAGAGCGGGTATGCCTTCGACAGTTCAATCAACAAAGGGTCGATTGGGTAATAAAATATATATTCAACTCATTATCAAGCGCGAGAATCCATTTTTTAGTGGATTTTTTTTTGGAATCAAGTAGAAGAATGTAATGGTGTGCCGGCCTTAGGCTGTGCATCAAGGAGACGCAAATGGCAAATAATTGGGGAGCTGGTAGCACGATCACGGATCGCGGCGGCAGTACGGCAAAAATCAATGACAAAGGCTTCCTTGTTAATGATGCTGGCGATATCACCTACGGCGGGAATAACGGGAAAGCGCGTTCTGTTGGCGCTGACGGGACTGTTTATTCCGGCGGCGACGCATTCGGGTATATCGACGACACGGGAGTTATTAGGAGCGGGACAAGGGCTGTTGCCCCGACCTATACCGCGCCAGTTGCGAGGCAGGTTGACGCAAAAACGGAGACGATTGAAGGCCGACTGCCGGGTTTGCTGGCAAGCAATAGTCCAGTGCTGCAACAAGCACAGAATCGCACAGCGCAACAATACAATGCGCGTGGTCTTTTGAGTTCCCGTTCGGCCAACCAAGCCGGGCAAGAGGCGGTCATCGCAAAAGCGATTGAAATAGCCAGCCCGGACGCTGCCACCTATACCAAAACAGGTATGGCAAACCAATCCGAAAACAATCAATTCGCTCGCGCCGCGCAGCAGCAGGCGTACACAGAGAAAAATCAAATAGCGACTTCGCTGGCCGATATAAGGAAGCAGAATGTGTCGGACGCGGCCGCGCTAGAGCGGCAAAAGATGGAACGCTCAGCCATCGATGCAGCCGCCGCAATAGAACGGTCTAACGTTGACGCCTACAACACATCAAACGAGTATCACGCAGGGATTCGCTCTATTGACGCCAACTACAACAACGACGTGAACGCCATCAATAATCTTGACATCAACGCTAACGAAAAAACAGCCCGTATTTTTGCTAGAACGGAGCAAAAAAACCAATCTATTCAATTACTGAATGCAGCTTCTGCGGCTATGCCTGGATGGAAGAGTGAGTGGGCTGTGATTCCCGCTTTCGTTCCTACCCCGACACTAACGCCTACAGTTATACATATTTCCGACCGGTCACGATTCAAACCGCGAAGAAGAAATGATTGATAATCATGCTTGAAACAAAAGAGATATTTTATAAGACGTGGAGTATCGCCATATCCAGTGGTGTTTGCGTCGATGAATTCGATCCGTGGTATGAATGCTTCAAAGCATCAACGATATGGCCTATCGGTTCACGCGAAGGAGAAATGATCGGGTCTGTTTTGCTGCACGGTATGCCGGATCAAAGTGTGATGATGCACGTTGTTGTTGAGCCGGAGCATGAAGGGCGGTGGTTGAATAAAAAGATTCTCAAGGCATTCCGTGGATGGAAGCCTGGTGTGCCGGTTGTTGCTTTGGCGGCAGACAAAAAACGCGAGAACGCATTAAGACATGTTGGGTTTATCCCAATGGACAAAGAGCCTGTACTAGGCCTTAAATGGTTTATTAGAAAGTAGGAGGGAATATGCCACCAGCAATACCTTTTGTAGCAGCAGCAATCGCCGCGAACGCGGGTTTAACAATGTTAACAGTGGTCGCAGTTGGAGCAGTGAGCGGGGCGGTGGTTGCTTCCGCAACAGGGCAAGATGTATTGAAGGGCGCGCTTATGGGTGGGTTGGCAGGATATGGGGCTGGCGTTATGTTCACCCCGGCCGCGCTCCCGGCAGGAGGTATGGCCTCAACTGGGGCTGTTAGCCAAGCAGAATCGGCGGCGATGGGTGTGGGTGGAAGCGCCCCTGTAGCCACTACCGGACTACCTCAAGGCATGATCTCTTCTGGCGGGGTTAACGGAGCTATTGCCGCAGAGAACGCGGCAGCAAACGCAGCAACAACACAAATGATCGGGACGGAAGGCGCTGCACAAATAGCAGGGCAGGGCGCGAATACCGCTTTATCCGCAGCGACTTCCGTTGCGGATAAAGTGAATACTGGATCAGGGTTGCTGGACAAAGCAATATCTTTCGCAGACGCACACCCAGCTGCCGCAAAGATTGGGCTAAAAGCGACCGGCGATGTTGTTTCGGGGATTGCGGGTGGTATGGCAGAGAAAGACAAGTTGAACGAATTACGCAAACAAGAGGCCGCCAGGCTGGCACGCGCCGGTGCCGGGGTTAACCCGTATGTAAACTACACATCTGGTATGCTGAATAACGGCATGCAGATCAAACCAACTTAAGGGGGTGTTATGGGATTACTCGAAAACAGCGGACAAACGCAACCTGTCCAACAGACGCCGCCGTCAGGGCAACCGGAACAGAAACTAAATCCGCAGCAACAACAACAAGTCGATCTTGGTGTGTCGCAAGCCACAAAGTTCATTCTTGAGCAAGAGAACGCAAACAGGCTGGCCGACATGGCGGAGTCTGGCGACCCTATTCAAGCAATGGTTGAGTTTGCGCTTCCTGTTCTCCGGTCAATTTATACCGCAGCGCAGGATGCAGGGCATGAACTAAGTCCTGAAGTTGTGGCTTCTATTGGTTTCAACGTCGCGCATGTAATGGCGACAGTGCTTTCATTGGCGGATGTAATTACACCGGAAGAAGTTGAATCTATTGCTGTTGAGGCATATCAAACAGCCATTGAAAAACACAATACAGCGGGTTCGGCACAACAATCAGCGCCAGTGGCGCAGGGAGCATAATCATGGGATTACTTTTAACTGGAGCGCTTTCTGGTTTAGGTAAAGGAATGTCGGAGATTGGCGCGTTTGGAATGAAACAAGACGCAGAAACGAAGCGCGACCAAGTAAAGTTCGAGCAAGGGCTTGAGGCTGCCCGCCGGTCGGTTGAAATCCAGCATGAACTGACACAAAAGTACGGCGCGCAGGCCTCGTCTGAAGCTCAGGCCGCCATGAAACAAGCCGGTGGCGACACGCAAAAGGCAATACAGCTCGCCGTAAATCCTGATGCGCAGAAGTTGCTGTTGGATTGGAGCCGCGCAGCCAATGACACGACCAAGCTGGCCGATCAACTGGCGACCAGCAAGGCATCGCGCGAATCATCTATGGCGTCAACTGAAAAGAGCCGCATGGAAATCGACTCAACCAAAGAGATTGTTGATGCGCGCAGATCACTTGCCGAAGCGGAGGCCAAGAATATCAACCTTAATGGCGCGATGCAGAACATTGTTGATGCGAAGAAAGCGAAGTTGAATACATTGTCAGGGTCGAAACCTAGCGAAACTTGGTCTGTGCGAGACGAATACAATCCAGATACGGATGAGCGCAAACAGATTACAGAGCGCAAGGGTGCCGGAGAGCAGCCGAAAAATACAGTATCTGGGGTCGTTGACTACACTACATTCTTCAAAAAATAAGCGGAGCATCACATGCCAATTGTAAAGATGCCGGATGGCACACAAGTGCGCTTCCCGGACGATATACCGGAAGACCAGATTCGGTCGATGATTGTTGGGAAGTACCCTGAGCTTAACAACCAGCCCGACGGCAACTTTCTTTATAACCACGCGTCTTCTGTGGTTGGCGGTTTGCTTTATGCGCCGATGGCTGTTAGGAATTCCATCAAGGAAATCACATCAGATGCGCCTGTCGAGCGCACATGGGGCGAGGTTGCGACAGATTCGGTTGGATCATTAAAGCAGGGAGGTTATGACATTGCGCGCGGAAGTGCGTGGACCGCAGAAGACCCGCTGGTTCGCATCCCTGAGGCTACATTCAATGCGGCTGTTGGCGCGGTTGACTTATTGTCGACCGGATTCGGGAAGGGTGTGACTGCAATTACCGGACAGGAATATGTCACCGACCCAAATACCGATTACGCAAAGAAGGTAGGCAGGATTAAGGAATTCTGGTCAAGCTTAGATGTTGAGCGCAATCCTTCAGATAGCGATGGATTCTTGCGCCACATGCAGAACTACTCCAACAAGAACATTGACGATGTGGAGAAGGGGAAGTCTGCCAAGGTGTTATCGCAGAAGGAGGCGATAGCAGAGGCGAATGGTATGCAAGATACGCTTCAAGCCATCATTCGGAATCCATCTGGATTTGCGGATAGCCTCATCCGGTCGGCTCCGATAACGGCCGTGACGATGGGCGCGGCAGGCATAACCGGTAAGGTCGGCACAGCATTGTCGAGTAAGGTTATCGCCGAAACAGGCATGGAGGCCGTAAAGAACGCATCCACCAAAGAGCTATACAGCATCGGCGCAAAGAAAATCGCGCAACGCGCCATGGCGGACAAGTCAGAGCAGATCGCATCTAAATGGGCGACATCCGGCGCGGTTATATCGGAAGCGTTGTCTGTCGGCGGACAGACTGGCGCGGAGATAGAGAACCAAGTTGGCAAGATGCCGCAGGAAACGCTCAACAAGAGCCAGCGATATAAACAGTTGGAGTCGGAGTTCGGCGCCGACAAGGCGCGCGCTATGCTGGGCCGTGAGCTGGCCACGACATTCGCGCCACTGGTAGCTGTCGGAACCGCGTTTGGTAGCAAGATAACCGGAGGCGCGGAATTCACTGCGGCAGCTGCACGCGGCAAAATCGGCAGCGTGAAACAAGGTTTGTTAGGTATCAATAAAGAAAGTATGGAAGAAGCGGCACAGATGCCGATGGAGGAAATATCCAACGTCGAATCTGCGCGAGCTATGGGTAAGGATGCACAGTATGACTTCGGTGGGGCGGCGGTAGAGAGCTATCTATCCGGCGCGGCGATGGGTGTGCCACAAGCAGGCGGCTCTATCGCATATAACGCAATGCAAAAGAAGAGCAGCATCACCAGGAAGATTGACGCACAATCAAAGATGGGGTTGGTCGGCTCAAGCAGCACCAATGAAATCCTATCCCGCCTGAACAGCGAGACGCCCGGCGTGGTCAATGTGCAATCCGACGCGATTGACGCAACAGAGATTCTCGACGATCCCATCCTAGGGCAGCCGAAACAAGCGGCTAATATCTACACCGAAGAAGAGGCGCTGGCCGTATCTGCCTCCCTTGGTGACACACCCCACAAGATCATTCCAAGCGCGGACAATCGCGGCTATTCAATTCAATTGGAGCAGACCAATGGGACAGTACCTGCACCTTCGCAGCCCGGACTGGTTGCAGGAATCGAGGGAATTGGGAATACTCAGCCCGTCGGAAATCTGCCAGATAGCCTTCGTGGAGATGATCGAGGAAGAGATACAGCAGGAGGTGGACTGGCCGGACAGCTTGACGCAGGCACTGAACAAGCTGTTTCTGCACAGCATGGAGTTGACGCGGCAGTAACCGGTACTTCGCCAAGTACCACAACGACTAGCATAGCAAGTACATCTCAAGAAGGCGCTGTTATCCGCGATGCCTCCCTCGCCGATCGTGCGCGCGCAGCTAATAAGCGTTCGCAACCCGTCCTTAATCTGGACGGCACCCCTACCGGCTGGAAGTCGGTGCAAAAGCGCGACGGCGGCAACCAGCTGGTCGGTATCACACTGGTTAGTGTGGATGGCAAGAAAGCCGTCCAGTTCGCCACAAAAGACCCCGCCAGCGGAGCCGAATCGAAACGCCTATCCGCCATCGCCCAAGCCTTTGCAATCGACAATCCGCGCACCATGGACACGCCACAAGGCGAACTGGTGTCGAAGCCGGTATTCAAACAAAAAGCCACATCCCTTATTCAGCGCATTAAGGATTTAGGGGGAGTGAATTCGCGGTACGCATCAGATATTACTGGCGAGAAAAACATCGGCAAGACTGGTTATGTTGGGCTGTTCAGGAATGACGGTAAGGGGCTGGACGAGCTGGCGACCATGCTGGCGGCAGAAGGTTTCCCGATTGACCTAAACGACGATAGCGACAACGGCGGCGTGAATCAGTTAACTGAGTTGTTGCGCGGCAAATCGAACGTTAAGACCTATGCTGCCCAAAAGGAAGCCCGCGCCGAGGCTGAGCGCAAGGCGCTCAATGAACAGATCCGCAACAGGGCGAAGCTGCTGGGCTTTAAGACGGCCTTCAAGAACGCGACCGAGCTGGAGCGTATGGTGGTTGCAGCGGAAGAGGCGCAGGCGAAGAAAACCGCCCTGCTTGATGACTGGACCATGCAAGCATACAATGAACTGGTGCAGGCGAACGAGGAAGAGTTCGGCGTTGATGTTGCGGCTCGATTCCTTGAGGCTTCAAATGCAGGCACAGACAGCGTCCCAGTGATCTACGGTCGCATGGTTAAGTACGTCGTTGCCAAACGAAAGGCGCAAAATGAACAAAGAACTGCAAGCCAAGCTGGACAAGATGACGCCGGAGCAGCGCAGCAACGTGATGGAGCTGGCCGCGCGGCAGACGGTAATCAACGCGATGAAGAAGGCTTTGCCCTCGAAGGCCAAACAAATGAACAACTAGTACAGCAAGAAGCAAAACTTCACGCAGAAGAAACCCGCAAGCAAGACGAAGAACGCAAGGCTGTAGCAGAAGCCGGGCGCAATAACGTCCGTCAATTAAGTAAAGCAGCCTCATCCGACTTCCAGCTAGGCCAGAGCGCCGAAGAGAACCTTACCGGGCAGCGCGATATTTTTAACGAATCATCAACCGCGCAGGCCGGAAACGTAAAGCAGGAACCGTTCTCCGATTTCTTCACGCGCGAAAAAGAAAACGCGCCCATTAACAAGTACGAATACGAGCGAGAAACGCGAGAGCTTGCCGATGAAATCATGCAAGACTGGAGCAACGGAAACGCTGACGACTACACCGGGAAATTCATACCGGATGAAATCCACGCGCAGATGCACAAAGAAAACGGAATCCTGTACTACGACAAAGATGGCGACCTGACGGACGAAGGCGGAACGCGATATAACGAACTCGAAGAGCAGTTCGCTATGGATGCGGCAAAGTCACACATCAAACCAAAGCGCGAAGAGGTAAATGCGAGCAGACCAGACCATGTAGCTAAACAACTGGATGCCTACCTTGAAGCAAATGGCGTAAAAACAAACGGTGTTGGCGGCAGTGGAAAATCACTCAGTTCGTACCTCGGAATCCTGACTAATGACGGCGTTGTAAAAGTCAGAATATCCGATCACGAACTACCAAATGAATACGATATTCCTGATGAAGAGTTGCGTCTGTTCGATGTGTCCGCAGAATATGTGCGCGACGATGGCCGCAATATGTCGGTTAGACTCGACGAAGAAGAGGCATTGACGCGAGCCAGCGATTTTGCCGATTATCTGGTGAGCAAATACAAAAAAGCCGCCACTTCTAACAGCCGCGAACGCGGTTCGCAAGCCGCGCAAGGCGGGATACAAGAGCGGACGATGATAGCCGTAAAGCAGGCTCCAGCGCAGACTGATAAATTCGCCAACAACAAGATATTCACCGCCGACAAAGTGGCCGAAGCGCGCGCACGCCTAAAAAAGAAGCTTGGCAACGTGAATAGCGGGATTGATCCAGAGCTATTGCAGGACGGCATGGTGCTGGCAGGTGCGCATATCGAGGCCGGTGCGCGCTCGTTTGCCGCCTACAGCAAGGCGATGATCGATGACTTGGGAGATGCCATCAAGCCATACCTGCGCAGCCTGTACGAGAGCGTGCGGCATTACCCAGGACTTGATACAGAGGGGATGACAGGATCGGCGGAAATTGATGCTATTTCAGCTATCCAAGAGAATATCGCTCCTAAAGGGAAGAAGGCCAGCAGCGACAAAAGTCCTCACTTCGCAGCAGGTCGGGCAGACTTCAATCTTGGAAAGACTCGCATTCTCCCTTCATACTTCACGGATAAGTCAGGCAAGAACGCGAAAGACTGGTATCGCGGATGGGATGCGGCGAATATAGATGCGGATCAAACCGCACAAACCAGCGCAACACATACCGGCGACAAGATCATCGGGGAGAACGCTGACGGAGTTGTAATCTATGCCGACAAGGATGGTGTCCGGTACTTTGTTAGTCGTGGGATTAAGATTCAAGAGACGGTTGCTGTTATACCGTACCGCACAGAAAACGGCGGGATAGGTTATCGCACGGAAGCAACGAACCGACAGGATGAATTCAAGACTAGCGAAGAACTTGGGGAAATTGACAAACAAGGCGCAAAAGCGCAGAGTGAAGCAACAGGAGGCACAGAAAATGCAAGACCTACTCTCACCGAAAACGTACCCGGAAACGATCAAACAGGAGATTCTCAAAGAGGGTCAAGTGGGGATCGAACTAGCGAATCGCTGGATACTGGGCTGGCCGGGCAGGGTGAAAGCTCTGATAGCGGCGGAACAGTACCAGGTGGCGTTCGAGTACCAAGTGGAACAGGAGCGCAATCTTCTGGCAACACAGAAGGACTATACACATCTGGCACGGCACGAACTGATGGAACTGTTCGGACAGCCAGCGGAACCCCCGACGCTGGATTAGATTACACCATTACAGATGCCGATGAGATCGGCAGCGGTGGTGGCTTGGTCAAGAAGTTCCGCGGTAATGTCGCGGCTATCAAAATCCTCAAGGCGCTCGATACAGAATCCCGCACGGCAACCCCGGAAGAACGCAAGATATTGGCGCGTTATGTAGGTTTTGGTGCGCTCAAGTCCGTGTTCGACAAGAACAGCAAGCAATGGAAAGCCCAATACACTGAACTGCGCGAACTGCTGAACGACGAGGAATACGACTCGGCGCGCGCATCGGTGTTGAACGCGCACTACACCAGCAAGCCGGTTGTGGATTCGATGTTCTCCGCTGTCCGCCGCATGGGTTTCACTGGTGGCCGATTCCTTGAGCCTTCAGCCGGATCTGGCAACTTCTTCGGCATGATGCCTGCCGACATTCGCAAAGCATCCACGCTCCATGGCGTAGAGCTTGACCTACTGACCAGTAAGTTGCTGAAAGCCATCTATCCAAAGGCCAACATCGCAGTGGCGACCGGATTCCAGCATTACCAAGTGCCATCTGGTTACTTCGACATCGCCATGGGCAACCCGCCATTCGGTAGCGAACCGATCATTGACCGGGAGCGCAGCGAGTATTCCGGCTTTAGCATCCACAATTACTTCATCGCGCGCATGATCGACAAGGTGCGTGACGGCGGCATCGTGCCTGTGATCGTGTCGCACAATTTCATGGACGCGATCAACCCAAAGACGCGCGAATGGATTGCCAAGCGCGCCAATCTTGTGGCCGCTGTACGCCTGCCGAATACCGCTTTCAGTGGTAACGCCGGTACGGAAGTTGTGACCGACATCCTGTTCTTCCAGAAAACAACAACTCCAGAAAAGAGTCCTGCATGGGTGAATGCGTCCGATATTGTTGTGCCAGCGCAGAAGGGTGGCGAGTCCTCCACTGCTAGCGTGAATGTGTACTTCCAGCGCAACAAGCAGAACATTCTCGGAAAAGAATCGACTGCTGGCTCAATGTACCGCGTCAACGAATACACCGTAGAGCCTACCGGCGACCTAACCAAGCTGCTTGCAGAGTTCGTCGCTTCATTGCCGGAGAACATCTACCAGCCTATCGAGCGCACCATTAACGAACTGGACAGCGCAGACAACACCATCCCGGCAGGTGTGAAGCAGGGTTCTTACTTTGTCAGCGACAAGGGCGAAGTAAGGCAGCGCGGCCAGGATATTGCCGGATCGCAAACCTCGACCGGATGGGAGCCTAAGAACGCAACAGCCCTGGAGCGCATGAAGGGGATGATCTCGCTGCGCAACCAGCTTCGCACACAGATGCGCATGGAGCGCGACCCGGCTATTGGTGTAAAGATGATCGAAAGCCACCGGGCGGCATTGAACAAGGCATACGACGAGTTTTTCAAGAAGTACGGCTACGTCAACAGCCAAGTAAACAGTAGCATCTTTATGGATGACACCGAATACTCATTATTGCAAGCCATCGAATTCGACTATGACAAGGGTGTATCCAAGGCGACGGCATTACGCAACGACTTGGAAGAGCGCGCACCGTCCGCCAAGAAAGCGGACATCCTCGCACGGCGCGTGCTGTTCCCGTTTGCCGAGCAGATGAATGTATCCTCTGCCAATGATGCGCTTCTGTCATCGCTGGATGCCAAAGGCCGCGTTGATATGGAATACATGGAGCGCGCCTACGGCAAGAGCCGGAAGGAAATCATCGACGAGTTGGGTGATATGCTCTACCTCGATCCTGCGACCGGCGATCACGTCATGTCGGACGAGTATCTGTCAGGCGACGTAAAGACCAAGTTTGCTATAGCGAAGAAGTCAGCAGACGAGAATCACGAATACATCCGCAACGTGAAAGCATTGGAAAAGGTTATCCCTGCCGACAAGTTGCCGAGTGAGATTTACGCTTCATTGGGTGCAGGCTGGATTCCTGCCGACACATTCAAGCAATTCGCCACCGAGATCACTGGATCGTCCAGCATCGACCTGACCTACCTAGCGGCAACCGCGCAATGGATGGGGAAC
>Ga0210040_10010638_pt1 | contig 10519 bp, 10 predicted proteins | sample CryGeyCG12114_NA_FD_185462 | JGI IMG/M metagenome (GOLD analysis project Ga0210040, IMG submission 185462) | Groundwater microbial communities from aquifer - Crystal Geyser CG19_WC_8/21/14_NA (SPAdes) (version 2) | ecosystem: Environmental > Aquatic > Deep subsurface > Groundwater | place: USA...
CACGTCCTGCTCGGAGACGCTGCTCAACCACCGGGGACCGGAGCGCGCGCCCTGGTGGAACCTGGTGCACCTGGTCCCGGTGACCGCCGCCGACGGCCGGGTCCTGCAGTACATCGGCGTCCAGCACGACGTGAGCGACCGGGTCGCGGCCGAGCGGGCCCTGCAGCACGAGCGCGACCACGGCCGAGCCGAGCTGCTGCGGCTGGAGCAGCTCCTGCGCACCGACGCCCTCACCGGCCTGCCCGACCGCGGCTCGGTCCAGGAGCGGGTGGAGACCGCGCTGTGGAACGCGCGGATCGGGCAGGACGCCCTCGCGCTGGTCTTCCTCGACCTCGAGGCCTTCCACGACGTCAACGACCGGCTCGGCTACGGCGAGGGCGACCAGCTGCTGCTGCGCGTGGCCGAGCGGCTGCGCAGGCGGCTGCGCCGCCACGACCTGCTGGCCCGGCTCTGGGGCGACGAGTTCCTCGTCGTGCTGACCGGGCTCGACCCGGCAGGCGCCGCGGGCGAGGCCCGGCGGGTGGCCGCGGTGCTCGTGGGCGAGATCGCCGCCCTGCGCGGGGACGGCCGGGGCGCGAGCGCCGGGGTGAGCGTGCACCCCGAGGACGGGCAGGACTTCGCGGCGCTCCTGCACGTCGCCGACGTGCGCCTGGCGGAGCGCAAGCGCGCCGGGAGCGCTGCCCGCTCGCCCGGCGCGGGGCTGCTCCGGGCCTGACGACCCGCAGGCTCCGGACCGCGCAGGCGGCTCCGGCCCGGGTGCGCCGGTAGGGTCCGGCGCGTGACCACGGAGGCGGCGGCGTCGAACCGCATCCTCACGGTGCCGAACGTGCTGTCGGCGCTGCGGCTGGCCGGCGTGCCCCTGTTCCTCTACTGGGTGCTCGTCACCGAACAGGACGGCCGGGCCATCCTGCTGCTCATGGCCGCCGGGGCCAGCGACTACGCGGACGGCAAGATCGCCCGGGCGTACGGCCAGTTCAGCCGGCTCGGGCAGCTGCTGGACCCGCTCGCCGACCGGCTCTACATCCTCGCCACGCTCGTCGCGCTGGTCGCCCGCGACGGCCTCCCGCTCGCCTTCGCGGTCGCGCTCATCGGGCGTGACGTGTTCCTGGCCTGCTTCCTGCCGGTGCTGCGCCGCCACGGCTACGGCCCGCTGCCGGTCACCTTCCTCGGCAAGGCCGCCACGTTCAACCTGCTGTACGCCTTCCCGATGCTGCTGGCCGCGCTGCCCGAGCGCGACGACCTGCTGAGCACCGTCTTCCGGCCGCTGGGCTGGGCCTTCGCCACCTGGGGCACGACCCTGTACTGGGTCGCCGGCCTCGCCTACGCGCTGCAGGTCCGGGCGCTGGTGCGCGCGGACCGGGAGGACGCGGCGGGCACCGGCCCGTGAGCGCGGGCCCGGTGCGACCCGGCCCTGACGGGACCGGCTCGTGAGGGCTGTCGTGATGGCGGGGGGCGAGGGCTCGCGGCTGCGCCCGATGACGGCCAACCAGCCCAAGCCGCTGCTGCCCGTGGTGAACCGGCCGATCATGGAGCACGTGCTGCGGCTGCTCAAGCGCCACGGCTTCGACGAGACGGTCGTGACCGTCCAGTTCCTGGCCAGCCTGGTGCGCACGTACTTCGGGGACGGCGCCGAGCTGGGCATGCACCTGTCGTACGCCACCGAGCAGAGCCCGCTCGGGACCGCCGGCTCGGTCAAGAACGCCGAGGAGGCGCTGCGCGACGACTCCTTCCTGGTGATCAGCGGCGACGCGCTGACCGACATCGACCTCGGGGCCCTGGTCGCCACCCACCGCGAGCGCGGGGCACTCGTCACGGTCTGCCTGCGGCGGGTGCCGGACCCGCTCGAGTTCGGGATCGTCGTCACCGACGAGCAGCAGCGCGTCGAGCGCTTCCTGGAGAAGCCGACGTGGGGCCAGGTGTTCACCGACACGGTCAGCACCGGGATCTACGTCATGGAGCCCGAGGTCTTCCGCTACGTCGAGCGCGGGCAGCCCGTCGACTGGTCGGGCGACGTGTTCCCCGCGCTGCTGGCGGCGGGCGCGCCGGTGTACGGGCACGTCGCCGAGGGCTACTGGGAGGACGTCGGTACCCACGAGAGCTACCTGCGCGCGCAGGCCGACGTGCTCTGCGGCCGGGTCGACGTGCAGATCGACGGCTTCGAGATCGCCCCCCAGGTGTGGGTGGGAGAGGGCGCCGAGGTCGACCCGGACGCCGTGCTCGAGGGCCCGGCCTGCGTCGGCGCGTACGCCAAGGTGGAGGCGGGGGCCACCCTGCGCGAGCTGACCGTCATCGGCAGCAACGTGATCGTGAAGGGCGGCGCCCTGCTCGAGCGGGCGGTGGTGCACGACAACGTCTTCATCGGGCCGCAGGCCGTGCTGCGCGGCTGCGTCGTCGGCAAGAACACCGACGTCATGCGCGCGGCACGCGTCGAGGAGGGCGCGGTCGTCGGGGACGAGTGCGTCGTGGAGGAGGAGGCCTACCTCTCCAGCGGGGTGAAGGTCTACCCGTTCAAGACCATCGAGGCCGGCGCCGTCGTCAACACCAGCGTCATCTGGGAGTCGCGCGGCACCGCGTCGCTGTTCGGCCCGCGCGGCGTCTCCGGCCTGGTCAACGTCGAGGTCACGCCCGAGTACGTCGTGCGGCTGGCGTCGGCGTACGCGACGACCCTGAAGAAGGGCAGCGTGGTGACCACCGCGCGCGACGCCTCGCGGGCGGCCCGGGCGTTCAAGCGGGCGGTCATCTCGGCCCTGACGGCCAGCGCCATCGACGTGCAGGACCTCGAGGTGGCGCCGCTGCCGGTGACCCGGTTCGCCACCTCGCACACGCAGGCGGCGGGCGGCGTCGTGCTGCGCACCTCGCCCGGCGACCCGCAGTCGATCGACATCGTCTTCCTCGACGAGCACGGCGCCGACCTCTCGCCGGCGGCGCAGCGCCGGCTGGAGCGCGTGTTCAGCCGGCAGGAGTTCCGCCGTGCGTTCCCCGGGGAGATCGCCGAGCTCAGCTTCCCGTCCCGCACGCTGGAGACGTACGTGCAGGAGCTGCTGCGCGCCGTCGACGTGCGGGGGGTGGCCGAGGCCGACCTGAAGGTCGTCGTCGACACCGCCGGGGGCGCGGCCGCGCTCGCCCTGCCGACCCTGCTGGGGCCGCTCGGGGTCGACGTGCTGACGGTGTCGAACCGCCTCGACGAGCGGGCCGCGGCCGAGACGCTGCAGACCCACCTGCAGGCGCTCGAGCGCCTCGGAGGACTGGTCGCGACCTCCCGCGCCGCGTTCGGGGTGCGCTTCGACCCGGTCGGCGAGCGCATCGCGCTGGTGGACGAGCGCGGCCGGCTGGTCCACGACGACCGCGCCCTGCTCGTGCTGCTCGACCTGGTGGCCGCCGAGCAGCGCTCCGGCCGCGTGGCGCTGCCGGTCACCACCACGCGGGTCACCGAGCAGGTGACGCGCTTCCACGGCTGCGCGGTGACCTGGACGTCGAGCTCGCCCGACGAGCTGTCGCGCGTCGCCGGCGAGCCGGGGGTGGTCTTCGCGGGCGACGGCCGCGGCGGCTTCGTCGTGCCGGAGCTCTCCCCGGCGATGGACGGCCTGGCCGCCTTCGTCCGGCTGCTCGGCCTGGTCGCGCGCACCCGGCTGAGCCTGTCGGAGATCGACGCGCGGATCCCGCTGGCGCACGTGGTCCGGCAGTCCGTCCCGACCCCGTGGGCGCGCAAGGGCGGCGTCATGCGCGAGGTGCTCGAGGCGGCCGGGTCGCGGGAGGTGGACACCACCGACGGGGTGCGGGTGGTGGAGGCCGACGGCCGGTGGGCACTGGTGCTGCCCGACCCCACCGAGGCGGTGACGCACCTGTGGGCCGAGGGCCCGACCGCGCAGGAGGCCGCGGCGCTGCTGGCCGACTGGGTGGCCGTGGTGGCGCGCGGCGGCGACGGCGCGGGCGCCTGAGGACGCGCCCGGCCGGGGCCCGCGCTGCCGCGGTGTCGCCGCGCCGGCCGCGTGGCAGGCTCCGGGGGTGCTCCCGCTCCCGACCGCGCGCCGGGTCGACGGGTCGATGTCCCTGCTCGTCGACCTCGTGCAGGACGCCGAGGACCCGGCGTACGCCGAGGCCGCCGCCCGTGCCGCGACCGCGCCTGCCGGGGCGCGCCGCCCAGGCAGGCTGCTGCGCGGCAGCCTGGCGCTCGGGCTCGGGGGCCTGCTGATCGGCACGGCCAGCGCGGCGGTGCGCGCCGACAGCGCCGACCGGGTGCAGGCCGACCTCGTGCGGCAGGTGCAGCGCCGCACGGCGGCCTCCGACGACCTGGTGCGGCGGGCCGGCACCCTGCGCGCGGAGGTCGCGGCGCTCCGGGACGCCGCGCTCGTGCGCGACGCGCAGGGCCGGGCCGCGGCAGGGCGGCTGGCCGCGCTGGAGACCGCGGCGACGACCCTGCCGGTGACCGGGCCGGGGATCGTCGTCGAGATGGACGACCGGCCCGCGGGCGCCGAGCAGGAGCCGGCGCTGCCGCGCGGCGGGCAGAGCGGCGACGGCAGGGTGCTCGACCGCGACCTGCAGGCACTCGTCAACGGGCTCTGGGCGGCCGGCGCCGAGGCGGTGAGCGTCAACGACCTGCGCGTGAGCGCCCGTACCGCCATCCGCTCCGCCGGCGAGGCCGTGCTGGTCGACCTGCGGCCCTTGAGCCCGCCGTACGTCGTGCGGGCCGTCGGCCCGGGGACCCTGCAGACCTCCTTCGTCGACGGCGCCGCCGGCCAGCGGCTCGCGACGTACGCGTCGGTGTACGGCCTGGCGTTCTCCGTGCGCCCCGAGGCGGACCTGCGGCTGCCCGCGGGGGCGCTGACCGACCTGCGGGTCGCCGAGCCGGAGACCGCGTGAGCGCCCACGCCGGGGGAGCGGCGTGATCCCGGCGCTCGCCCTGGTCCTCGGCGTGGTGCTCGGGCTGGTGCTCGAGCCGACGGTGCCGGCCCCGCTGCAGCCGTACCTGCCCATCGCCGTCGTCGCGGCCCTGGACGCCGTCTTCGGCGCGGTCCGGGCGCAGCTCGACGGGATCTTCGACGACCGGGTCTTCGTCGTCTCCTTCATCAGCAACGTGCTGGTCGCCGGGCTCGTGGTCTTCCTCGGCGACCAGCTCGGCGTCGGCGGGCAGCTGTCCACCGGCGTCGTCGTGGTCCTCGGCATCCGGATCTTCAGCAACGCGGCCGCCATCCGGCGCCACCTGTTCCGGGCATGAGCCCCGGCGCGCCGCGGCGCACGCTGCCCGGCCTGCTGCGCCCGCGGCTGCGCCGCGTTGACCTGCTGGTGGCGCTGCTGCTCGCGGCGCTGGGCTTCGGCGCCGCGGTGCAGGTGCGCAGCACCCACCAGCTCAGCGCGCTCGGCGCCAGCCGCCCGGAGGACCTGGTGCGGATCCTGGACGACCTGTCCGGCCGCGACGCGCGGCTGCGCGCCGAGGTGGAGCAGCTCACCGCGGCGCGCCAGCGGCTCGCGGACGGCGACGACGAGGACGCCGCCCTGCAGGAGGCGCGCCGGCGCGGGCAGGTGCTCGGCGTGCTCGCCGGCACCGTGCCCGCGACCGGGCCCGGCGTGTTGCTGCAGGTGGAGGACCCGACGCGGGCGGTCCGCGCCGAGGTGCTGCTGGACGCCCTGGAGGAGCTGCGGGCCGCCGGCGCGGAGGCGGTCCAGCTGGAGGGCCGGGGTCCGGGCGGCGCCGTGGTGCGGGTGGTGGCCAGCACCTGGCTGCTGGACGAGGACGACGGGGTCCTGGTCGACGGCGTCCTGCTGCGCCCGCCGTACGCCTTCACCACCCTGGGGGACCCCGGGACGCTGGCCTCGGCCCTCGCCATCCCCGGGGGCGTGGTGGACACCGTCGCCAGGGTCGGCGGGACGGCCACCGTGCGGTCCTCGGACGCCCTGCGCGTGGGCGCCTTGCGACCGCTCGACCGGCCTCGTTACGCTCGCCCGGCTCCCGGCGGCTGATCCGCTGCCGGGCCCCGCCGAGGAGGGCCCGCCCTGACCGCCGACAGCTCGTACCCCGAGGACCTGACCTACACCGCCGAGCACGAGTGGCTGCGCCCGTCGGGCTCGACCGTCCGCCTCGGCGTCACCGCGTACGCGCAGGAGCAGCTCGGCGACATCGTCTTCGTCACCCTGCCGGCGGTCGGCACGCAGCTGCAGGCCGGGCAGGCGCTCGGCGAGGTCGAGTCCACCAAGAGCGTCTCCGACGTGTACGCCCCGGTCGCGGGCACCGTCAGCGCGGTCAACGACGCGCTCGACGGCGCGCCCGAGCTGGTGAACTCCGACCCGTACGGCGAGGGCTGGCTGGTCGAGCTGACCGTGGAGGGCGACGGCGCGCTGCAGGGCGACGCCCTGCTCGACGTCGCGGCCTACCGGGCCCTGCTGCCCTAGCCAGGACGGGCCGGGCGCCGGGCTCGACCTGGACCGGAGGATCAGATCCCCAGGTCCCTCGAGTGGCGGTTGACCCCTGCGTCACGCCCCCACTACGGTCGGCACAGGTCCTGCCGGTCCCCGTTCCGGGGCGGAGGTCGACGCAGCGGCCGCCCTCGGCGACCGCCCGGAGCGCGGGAGGCGGCACACGTGTTCTGCACGCAGTGCGGACATCAGAACCCCGACGGCAGCCGCTTCTGCGGCCGCTGTGGGGCGGCCATCCCGACGGGGAGCGCCTCCGGAGCGCCGTCGCGGGTGAGCGACAGCACCTCCACGATCTCGCTGCCCGCGCTGGAGGGGGCGCTGGAGGCCGGCGAGGCCGCGGGCGGCGCTCCCGCGGCGGTGCCCGCGCTCGAGGAGCAGCCGCCGGCCGGCACGGCGCTGCTGGTGGTGAAGCGGGGGCCGAACGCCGGCAGCCGCTTCCTGCTCGACAGCGACGTGACGACGGCGGGGCGCCACCCGGAGAGCGACATCTTCCTCGACGACGTGACCGTCTCGCGGCGGCACGCGGAGTTCGTGCGCGAGGCCGGCGGCTTCTCCGTGCGCGACGTCGGGAGCCTGAACGGGACCTACCTGGACCGGCAGCGCATCGACCAGGCCGGGCTGGCCGGCGGGGACGAGGTGCAGATCGGGAAGTACCGGCTGGTCTTCCTGTCCGGCTCGCGCGGCGAGCAGGGGTGAGCGCGCCGGAAGGGCTGTCCTCCCGCGCGTTCATGAGCATCGGCGAGGTGCTCGGGCAGCTGCGCCCCGACTTCGCCGACGTCACGATCAGCAAGATCCGGTTCCTCGAGGACGAGGGCCTGGTCAAGCCCGAGCGCACCGCCTCCGGCTACCGCAAGTTCTCCCGGGAGGACGTCGGCCGGCTGCGCTACGTCCTGACCGCGCAGCGCGACCAGTACCTCCCGCTGCGCGTGATCAAGGAGCACCTCGACGCGATGGACCGCGGGCTGGAGCCGCCCGCGCAGAGCGGGGGAGGGCCCCGCGTCCCGGGGGCCGTGGCCGCGGCCGAGGGGCTGCCCAGCGCGGAGAGCTTCCGCCCGGAGGCCAGCGAGATGCGGCTGTCCCGCAACGAGCTGCTGGCGGCCGCCGGGCTGGTCCCGGACCAGCTCGACCAGCTCGAGCAGTACGGCCTGCTGGCCCGGCGCCCGGGCGGGATGCACTACGACGGGGACGCGCTCGTGGTGGCCAAGACCGTGGCGGAGATGGCCCGGTTCGGCATCGAGGCGCGCCACCTGCGGCCCTTCAAGGGCGCAGCCGACCGCGAGATCGGGCTCATCGAGCAGGTCGTGTCGCCGCTGGTGCGCCAGCGCGGGCCCGAGGCGCGGGCCCGCGCCGAGGAGGTCGTCCGCGAGCTCGCCGCGCTGTCGGTCAAGCTGCACAGCACGCTCGTGCGCCAGGGGCTCGGTCCCGGCCTGCGGCGCTGAGCCGCGGCCGCTCCAGCGGGTCCGGGTGCCGCGGGGTAGGTAGGGTCTCCAGGAGCAGCACCGAGCACCAGGAGGACCTGTGGACGAGCACGAGGAGCGCACCACGCTGTCCGACCTGACGGTGGTCGGGGTGCGTGTGGAGCTGCCGAGCCAGCAGCCGATCGTCCTGCTCAAGGAGGTCGACGGCGACCGCTACCTGCCGATCTGGATCGGTGCCGTCGAGGCGACCGCGATCGCGTTCGCCCAGCAGGGCGTCGTCACCGCCCGGCCCATGACGCACGACCTGATGCGCGACCTGCTGACCGCGTTCGACCGGCCGCTGCGGACCGTCACGATCACGGCCCTGCGCGAGGGCGTCTTCCACGCCGAGCTCGGCTTCGACGGAGGGCTGCAGGTCAGCGCCCGTCCCTCGGACGCGATCGCGCTGGCGCTGCGCACCGGGGCCCTGCTCAAGGGCGAGGAGGCGGTCCTGTCCGAGGCCGGGATCGCGATCCCGGACGAGCAGGAGGACGAGGTCGAGAAGTTCCGCGAGTTCCTCGACCAGATCAACCCGGAGGACTTCGAGCACTGAGGCCCGGCGCCTCCTGCTCCTCGACCTCCACCTGACCTCCAGCCTGAGGACGCGCCGGGTCGAGGTCGTTGACCCCCACGCCTGCGGCTCCCTACGGTGCGGGACGGCCTCGACCCCGAGACCGGCGTCCCTGGCCCTCGTGGCCACCGGGACGTGCTGAGAGAGGCAGGCCCGCGTGCCGCAGGAGCAGGGACCCACCGACGACGGCTCCGCCCGCGGCGGTCCGGGCGAGCCGCAGGGCACGCGCACCGTGCTCGCCCTGCAGGGATCGCTGTTCGACGACATGCCCGAGGACGAGCGCCCGGGCGCGCAGCCGGCCGGGCTCGGCTACCGCGGGCCGACGGCGTGCTCCGCGGCCGGCATCACCTACCGGCAGCTGGACTACTGGGCGCGCACCGGGCTGGTCGAGGCCAGCGTGCGGGAGGCCGCGGGCTCCGGGACGCAGCGGCTGTACTCCTTCCGCGACATCCTGGTCCTCAAGATCGTCAAGAAGCTCCTGGACGCGGGGGTGTCGCTGCCCAACATCCGCACGGCCATCGCGACGCTGCGCGACCGCGGGGTCGAGGAGCTCGCGGCCATCACGCTCATGAGCGACGGCACGACGGTGTACGAGTGCACCTCCACCGACGAGGTCGTCGACCTGCTGCAGGGTGGCCAGGCCGTGTTCGCCATCGCGGTGGGCCGCCAGGTGCGCGACGTGGAGGGCACCCTCGCGCAGCTGCCGGGGGAGCGGGCGCAGGACGGCGGAGCGCGCGTGAGCGCTCCCGGCGCGGGCGACGCCGCCGACGGGCTGCAGGACGAGCTCGCCAGCCGGCGCGGTCGCCGCACCGCCGGCTGACCGGGCACGCCGCACGGCCGGGTGCCGCCCGGCGCGGCCGGGTGGCGGGTCCGCCTCCCGCTGCTAGCCTGAGTCCGCCGACCATCCCACGCGGGAGAGTCCCTCCGCCGCCAGCGGAGGGCGCCGAAGGAGCAACTCTCCCCAGAACCTCTCAGGCCCGCGGACCGCGTGGAGCAGGCACCTCTGGAGAGCAGGCGCACCGCCTCACCGACGGAGAAAGCCCGGATCGCGGGTGAAGCTCTCAGGTCCCAGGACAGAGCGGGGAGGCCCCAGCGGTGCGCCCTCGCGCACCTCCGCCGCAGTTCCCGGAGGCCTCCCGATGAGCTCCACCCGCCCCACCCTCTCCGCCCTCGAGTCCGCCGCTCCGTTCGCCGAGCGGCACATCGGCCCCGGCGACGACGAGATCGCCAAGATGCTGGCGGTCGTCGGGCACGGCTCCCTCGAGGAGCTCGCGGAGGCGGCCGTCCCCGCGGCGATCCGCGCCACCGAGCGCCTGGACCTGCTGCCGGCGGCGAACGAGCCGCAGGTGCTCGCCGAGCTGCGCGCGTTGGCGGACCGCAACACCCCCGTCACGCCGATGATCGGCTGCGGCTACTCCGGCACCCACACGCCGGGCGTCGTGCTGCGCAACGTGATGGAGAACCCGGCCTGGTACACCGCGTACACGCCGTACCAGCCGGAGATCAGCCAGGGCCGGCTGGAGATGCTGCTCAACTTCCAGACCGTCGTGTCGGACCTGACCGGCCTGGACGTGTCCGGCGCGAGCCTGCTCGACGAGGCCACCGCCGCGGCCGAGGCGATGACGCTCGCCCGCCGGCAGAGCAAGGCCCCCGCGGACGCCGTCTTCCTCGTCGACCCCGACACCCACCCGCAGACGCTCGCGGTGCTGCGCACCCGGGCGCTCCCGCTCGGGCTGCGCGTCGAGACGCTCGAGGGGGACGTCCTCGACGACCGGCCCGTCTTCGGCCTGCTGCTGCAGCACCCCGGCAGCAGCGGCGCGGTGCGCGACCTGCGCCCGCTCATCGCCCAGGCCCACGAGCGGGGCGCGCTCGCGGTCGTCGCCGCGGACCTGCTGGCCCTCACGCTGCTGCAGAGCCCGGGCGAGCTCGAGGCCGACGTCGCGGTCGGCAGCAGCCAGCGCTTCGGTGTCCCGCTCGGCTACGGCGGTCCGCACGCCGGCTACCTCGCGGTCCGCAAGGGCCTCGAGCGCGGCATGCCCGGCCGCCTGGTCGGGGTCAGCGTCGACGCCGACGGCGCCCC
>Ga0210040_10010640_pt1 | contig 10519 bp, 4 predicted proteins | sample CryGeyCG12114_NA_FD_185462 | JGI IMG/M metagenome (GOLD analysis project Ga0210040, IMG submission 185462) | Groundwater microbial communities from aquifer - Crystal Geyser CG19_WC_8/21/14_NA (SPAdes) (version 2) | ecosystem: Environmental > Aquatic > Deep subsurface > Groundwater | place: USA...
ATAAACTGCTCCCACACATGCACACAAACAGATAGACCGAGAAAGGCGAATGGATTTAGTTTGAGAATCAGGCAGGATAGCTCATTTGCAATGCATGGCATGCGTTTGCATGTAAAGTTTTTTGAGCAGTGATGGAGAATCTTTGAATCCAGGGAGAAGAAGGGAATGAGCAAACTCGATGATCCTTGTGTAATAATAATGGCTCTAATCAGCATAATGCTACCATACTACTACTTGGCTGATAAGAATTTGATCTGGCCCGGTCATTCATTATTAGTTAATGTGTATGTCCTTATGCGGATGTAATTTATGTGAGTTGAGCGAAATGGGCGGTTAATTATATTGAAAAGCTATTACAAAGGAAGCAGCAGTGTGTGCGTGAAATTTTTTAGAATCAATTTCTCCCAGAGCCTGTTTTTCGTCTTGTTTAGTATTAAAGAGAAGTGTGGGATGGAATACAGCAAGAATTAGTCTTGTTGTGGGAACTATGTTTTTTTAAATGTTACTGTATTTTTCTTGATAGTTATTGCTGTTTGTATATAATGGGTGTTCGAATGGGTGCTAATTTGAAGGGAGATAAAAAAAAACACTCCTTCTCAGGGATGTATTCAACTCCGTTTTTTTATTATTAGGAACCTAACCGATAGTTGAATGTTAGGTTGGTTCGCCAATCGGTCAATTTTACTTTCCCAGGTTCGCTTCATCATGATGAATGAATTGGGAAGATTGAATGTTTGACCTGTCCACGAATTAATTCAATAGGGACATTTATGAACACCGCTATGGTTGTTCATCATTTATACTATGAACATGATGAGCTGAAAAAATGCTTCCATTTTTATTTATGTGCTAAGAAGCACATATTATCCATAGGCTTTTGTGATTAATTCCATCTCCACTGTGTTTAAATCGTGTTCAAATTCTTGCCAGATGAATAAAAGAACTCTGGTCATAAATTATTGAGCAACAGAATGCTTGTAGCCTAACTAGTCCAATTTCTATTCATGATCAAGTTATATAGAATAGTATTGTATTCATTATCAATAAAAATAACAAGGTTAAGTAAAAATCCCCTTAAATTGTTGTGCAATAATACAAAAGAAGCTTTAACCTGTCAATCTTCTATTCTTGAGAGCATAGTGGCCACAGAGGCTTGAGAAATACATTTAATTCTTTATGACCCTATCTATTGAAATAATCCAATATATTTCAACTGGACAAGTGATGAAATACATAAAGAGCTTTTAAAGTCTCATTTTTATTACTACTGCCCGTTTTGCAAACGTTGAAAAAATGCGTGCTGCATTTTTTGATGGATTACTTTTGCCCTATCTCATATTATTATCCCATGTTACCCTTGTCTTGTAGTACCACTACTATAATATTGAACCCTACTCTGATTCAACTTTTTTCATTTGCAGTCAAACCGGAAAATCTGGCTCCGGCTGGTCCTACAGACAACAACAGTAGTAGTAGCAGTAGTAGCAATGGTGGTAGCAACGCCATAGGGAATGCGCTTCTCAACCTAGCATCACTGGGCAGTTTAGCAGCCCTCCAGCAGTCCATGTCCAGTGGCAGGTCCACAGTGACCACTACTGGGCCGACATCCTCCACTCCCAATGCTCCTCTCAATCTCACACATTCCAACAATGGTAATAGCAATGGCAGCAGTCATCATCAACATCATTCCTCTTTGGTGGGCAACAATCATCACCATAATTCAAGTCACAATAGCAGTACCAGTCATCGGCATCATCATCATCACCCATATCTTCATCCTAGTACTGCTGCTACTACTGGTGGTAGTGGTAGTAGTGGTGCTGGGAATAATAATAATCAAGCTAATGGCGGAAACAACCCTTTGTTGGCATACTTGGCCCAATACTTTGGGGGTGAGTCGGGGAGTAACAATGGAAGTAGTTCTGCTGCCACCTCTCAACAAGAGCAGATGATGATGAGCAGCAGCTCTTTAGCAGCTAGTTTGGGACCCCCAGGGTCTATGCCACAATTGATTCTGGCTTCTGGTCAAATTGTCCAAGGCATTCAAGGTGCTCAGCTACTCATTCCTTCATCCCAAGGTGAGAAAATATATTTCTCAAGTCAATTGGTTTTGTTTTGTTGTATAATTTTGAATGGACCGTAGGTAAGTAAGTAAGTATTTGCAGTGGAGATGGCTTTTGCTGTTAAATAGTATTGCAATGGAAATACAGATATTTTGAAGTAGAATATAGCATTGACACGACTACTGCTCCAGTACTCTTGCGGTATAGCAGATTGTCTTATAACATAGGCAATAATAAATGTATGAGCTGAAGCTGATTACTCCAGAGATTATTATTATTGTTTAGTAATTATACAGGAATGGGTTTGTGTAGTGATGAAATATTAGTTTTTTGGACGGCAGATATAAATTGTGCCCGGTTCAATCTGGTGAGAGGTGTGTGCATAAGGGTTGGGGAAAGGTGGCAGTTTATCACATGGGAAGTATAATTTGGGAAGCCAACAGAATATTGATAATATGAAATCACCAAAAAATAATAATTGATTGCTTGAGTTAATCGCCACTTTGGAACTACTAGTAATTATAATTATGTTTTTGTGAATTCTTTGAAACAATTTAGAGTTGAATGCGGCATGAGCATGCAATGATGATTATTATTGCACAGTTACCTTTATCATTGGTCCCCGGCAGTACCTAGGAATTATCTCATGGTGCTCATATATCTTATGTATTTATGATGATTCGCAATTTTAGATTCATGATTAAAGGGTGGAGTACACATAGGCTAATGACAGTTTGCATGGAAGTTACAAATCGTAATTATCCAACCATTCGTTATCGCTTCTACCTTATGATGTATGGCTGATGAAAGGTGAAATTAGAGCACAGAGTGTGCTTTCACTCTGATGAAAACAAGTGAGAGGACGGGCACACATAATTCACGTGCATAACTTATGTTCTCTAGTTGAGATAATAGTAATGATGTTGGCATGTGCAATTTGCTTTCATTTTGTGTCCTTTAATTGCACGCTTTAGACAATCCAAAATGCTTGATTATTAGCCATTAGGTCGTGCTATACGAATAATTAAAGAGCAAATTAATCAATTATTGTCCGAACGAATGTGAAATTGTATAGTGCTATCAATAATGGAATGCTTATTTACTTGCATGGGTTTAAATTTAGACACAATTACACTATTTTCTCTATTCCTCTATTTTCAGGCATAATGATGCAAACTGTACTAACAATTCCGTTAACGCAACCCGGATCTCCTCAATTCCCTGGATCTCCCCAAACCAGCCAATTTGGACGACAGAGCCCTCCTAATGGCCAACAAGGCCAATCTTGCAACAGCCCGTGCTCCCCTCACGTTGCTCCAACTGCCCCAAACAGTATGACTCCAGATTTCCCTGGTGCCGCTGGACCGCTTTCAAATCCCTTGTTTAACATTGCCCCACATCTAGTCAATCATCATATGAGCAATCATCTTTCCATGGTATATCTAAATAGTTGAACATTAGTAATTTTATTTCAGCTTTAAAATGGGATCAACACAGTGCTTGTTAGCATGAGTTTAATTTTTGTACATTCACTTCATTCATTCATTTTTACTTTAATTTTCATTTCACAATGTCTTTTGATCGTGCATAAAAATGGGCAGCTGATAAAGTGCCAATGCAATTTTTCAACTGCTTTTACATCTATGGTGCCTTTGATGTAAAAGTTAACTCTAAGCTATAGAGAATTAATGCATTATGAACTAGACTGGATTTTTATTTCCACAGATGTCTGACAAGCTCTCCTCAGATCGGAATATCCTAAATGGGATGCGAACTAACACTAGTAGCCGACGAGAAGGGAATTTGACAAGTAACAACAATAATAATCACAGCACTAGCAGCTACAACTCATCACCATTGTGTCCGTCCAAATTAAGTCCGTGCAGCTTAGGAGGCGATAGTCATGAGAGTGACAAATGCTCTGACAACGGTAAGTTCATAAAATGTACGACTGGTCACTTTCAAAATATAATAGTTGCAGCATTTGTGTCACTTTAGAAAACACTTGAGGCCTTTTATTATAATGTACACAGGTGGGTAGGGAATAGTGTTGAGCAATTTTTATTGCCCAAGTCATGTAATGCGGGAGTGATGGAGAATGAAATTCGATTTGAGTGAATTGCTCATAAACACATATGTTTACCCAGTTCAAGCATTTTAATCTTTGATCTAGTTGATAGCTAGACAACTTTAATGAACACTGGACACTATTGACGTAAATTCGTTACTTACCGAGCGCTTTAATGACCACTGGGTTGGAAAAGAGAAAGGATTTTATATGTTTGTGCTTGGGCAATCAAAAATTACTGGAAACTAAATAACTAGATATGCAATCGGTTTACATAAATGAATGCCAAATGAAAGCATTGTGCTAACTGGCACACCGTAGACGCTCGGTGTAGTTGCTATTATGTTGTTGGTATGCATATAAATGAAATGATGAAAGCATGGTACTGTGTAAAACGAATGCTGTGGGATATTTAATCAGATGACCCAGACCAAATGGTGGACGGAGTTAATTTGGATGAGATCAAAGAGTTTGCCAAAGCCTTCAAGCTACGAAGACTTTCTCTTGGTTTAACTCAAACACAAGTTGGCCAAGCCCTATCTGTGACTGAGGGCCCTGCTTACAGTCAAAGTGCAATTTGCAGGTAAATTTTCAAACCCTTTGACTTTATATTTCACTCTGCATTTTATCTACTTGCTCTGTCTTGTGGGGGAACGAGTAGCATGTTTGAAATGTGATTGAATTATGTTGGTGTGGAATGTTAAAATCCTGGAGTGAGTTATAGAATTATACAGACTAGAGTTATACAGGTGTGGGGGTTTCTAAATAGTTCAATTAGTTAGTGTAATGCAAAACCAAAGATCAGCACATGTATATCATTCTTAATTGTGTTTTTTTTGCGGACAAATTGTGCTAAAAAAACATGTAATTGCTTGATTTGTGCAGTGCCCTGGCTTGGCAGCTGGCCCACACTCAGTCACAGTCACAGTTGTGTCAATCTAACAGTACAACTTTACAGCAGCATCCATCCATGTACGTTGATTTGACTTTTTTGAACGTTTACATTTTTTTGGTTTCCCTCAAAGTATATTTCAAACTGAAACTGTACTAACTAACTATGTGTGTTTCAAAAAAATTTGGAGTCAAAAGCCAGTGCACTGTTCAATTGGTAAATTTGTAAATATGACGACGTGAATTCATTGAGAAATTTGAATGATAATCAAAGAAATACATGTCAGTTAGTACGGTGCTTTACTTTTACTTTTTTCTTTGCTTATTTTTCCACATTTTATATCGTTAATGGAAATTTTAAACATGTTTGATTGAAAATTGTGTTCATATTTGAATGCTTTGTTACTAGGTTTGAGAAACTTGATATAACTCCTAAAAGTGCTCAAAAAATCAAGCCCGTGTTGGAACGATGGATGAAAGAGGCCGAAGAGCGGTATAAAAATGGACATCATAACCTGAATGAGTTTGTGGGCATGGAGCCCTCGAAAAAGAGGAAACGACGAACTTCCTTTACTCCACAGGCTCTGGAAATCTTGAATACACATTTTGAACGAAATACGCATCCATCAGGTAAAGAAGGATCATTTTAGATTGTTATTCACAAAAACAGGATCCAAATTAATGCTCAAGTTACCGGATTGAGACTATAGTTATAGTATATAATAGTGCTGATAGTTGTCTTAAGTTGATAATTTAGGTATTATCCCAAACAATTTGTACAGACTAGGTTAGTTAGTTACTTAGGGAATAAATGAGGTACGAAAATTGTATTGAATAGAGAAAGCTAACTAGTTAGACATACATCTGTGCGAACATGAGAGGTAGAAGCGAACTTTCATCATATATAATGACTTTATTGGCATTTCGGTTTTACTGGGGAATCCATGAGAATAATTAAATACGTGTAACTTGCCTATGCCTGTGATTAATTAATTAACTAATTAATTTGATAATTGATTTTGTAGGGGCAGAAATCACAACCCTGGCTCATCAGCTCGGTTACGAGAGAGAAGTGATCCGAATCTGGTTTTGTAATAAGAGACAGGCTCTCAAAAATACGGTCCGCATGATGTCCAAAGGGGCTTCTCCCATGTGAAATTAATGAATTCTGAAGACTCCTCCTCTACGCACAGCTACAGTCCTTTATAATTAACTGGTTGATGCTGTGTTAGGACTACACTGTGACTACACTGCATGGATTTAATCCAAGTGGGGAAATTCTCATGGACTAGAATTAGCGACCAGCATGATTTCGTGATTCTGAACCCATTTCTATTAGTACTTCTTGGTATATTTATCACTAACTACTTGTTAGTAGTGTGAAGGAGTTTTAATCTGTCGCACCACTTTAAGTCCAAAGTAATAATGATAGGTACATGTGACAGTATGCATGCAAACGAAAGCAATTTTTTGGACATTTTGAATGACCATTTATTTTGATTGCGATATTTGTGAATTTGGAGCATTAATTTGTTGTATAAAATTTAGGCAATAGGGAAACGCAGACGTATGGCAAACATTAGTCAAGTAAATGAGCTTTAAATAATATCGTTATTTCATTTTAATTTGTCTGTTAAAGTAGATGTTTTACAAATAATAAGTGGTATTTATAAATATCGTGCTGGACAACTCACCTGGAAAGGAAGGAATACATTATTAATGTTAGTGGATATTTTAGTTAGCTTATTGAAAAGGTTTGTGGAGAACAAATCTGTATTGTTTGTAGTTGTAACTGTTTTAAACTGTACAACACTCATTCATTGAAAACATGATATTATTTATGTAAGTCACGCAATGTTAAGGAAATGCACAGTACAATTTGAATGATATTATAATTCTGTAATTATTGTATATTTTTAAGCTATTAAATAGTATGTATGCTTAAAAATGGCTTTACCCTTGCTTGGAAAGCCAAAATTTTTTCATATAGTTGAATCTGTCACATTAATTTGCAATTCAGAATGATGGCTTTTCAACAGGGCACGACAAGGTATTATATTATTTCAACAATACTCTCATAATATTTAACTAGTCGGCCATTTAAGTCAGTTGACTTAAGTTATTAACAAATTCTAATTAAGTTAATTTTAACCGTTCAACCCTGTGGAAAATTCAAAATACCCTCAAAAATGGAAAAACTTATAAAAAGAAAGAAAAAAGCTTTCAATTTCTGCAATTCTATGGAATAAACAAACCGTACAAACACACGGCATAAAGTGTCGATAATTTTATGATTATAATGAGGCTCCTTATTGTATGCCATGCATAATTGTCAAGGTCCTTGTAGCGATCCGCTAGTAATAACTAGTTAGTCGCGATAGGGACCGTGCTTATTGTTATCATTGTAAGTGAATACACTTTAAGTAATTACATGATGATACTCTTCAATTTGTTGTCCAATTAATAATGTAAAAGTGAACACAACCAAACTTACGTATATTGTGTTTGTGCTTGAATTTATGAAAGCGGCCGAGAACTGGTTGTGAAGAAACTTTTATTCAACATGATTATGAACAGTATATTGTTGTTGTATCGTATATGTGAAGCGGTTGAGCTTAATAAAACTATTCTAAAAACATCGTTTTTGCAATGCATAATTTAAGCTGAACAATAATGCGAAACTCACTGGCACAGTATTTTAAAAACAACGAACCCTAATTAATTTGAACTTTAAAAGAACATATTGGCAGCTGCATAAAATTCCTCTCTTTAATTTTGCGTTGCATAGTTGTAGTTGTATTCATCGACGTCGACGTATCCCCCATATCGGTACTCAAACCAGCTTTCGTAGTCAAATGAATTGTCATGCGATTCCTCCCCATATACATCAAAATGAGAAATCATATCTTCTGCCTGTAAAAAAATAAAAATAATTCATTGCAAAAAAAGCATTCCAATGAGCAAAATATTGAAAAAATGAAAATACGCTATCTATCTTAAAACTACCTGAGAACTTGTCAATGAAGTGTCAGAAGGGCAGATTTGTTCTTCATCCGATGAAAACGACAGAAAGTCCAAAGGCACCTCTGACTCAAAGTCCAGAATTTCACTTTTATTTTCATCAACTTTCGTGCTGTCAGCCATTGTTGTATCAAGCTCCTCGTCAAACAAGTACTCCATTGAATGCAAAGTTGCTTGTTCGCCAGAAAGCCAGCCTTTTTCTCCTCCTTGTGAGCTGTGATTTGAATCCATTTTAATTCTTTTCGTTTCTGAGTGTTCCTCTGGGGCTTCTTGACACTTTGTTTTCCGATCCATTTTTTAGAAACTTTTTGAAGAAAAAATCGACAATAATAATTGAGTTAGCCAGATACGGATTAAATAATGAAAAAACACCTCCAACCCTCGCATGCTAATGAACGTGATAATAAGTAGTAGTAAAATATCAAAAAGTTGAATGAACGATGGCGCGGCTTGTGAGCTATAAAGGACTTATTCGAGGCCGAGACCCTCTAAACTGTTGCCGTTGTAGAGATGTCTAAACCTTGGGAACGGTCGCGCTGCGCGCAGTGTTCACAATATTGGGACATATTCTAGAAGTTGTCCGGAAAATAAAAAAGACACCCACACCCGCACCCACACCCACACCAAAACGACAAAAAACAGGTAAAGTCAAAACACCCCCACACCCACACCAAAAACCCAAAAATCCTCAAAATTGAAAGAAGCTTAACTAAAGATTATGGAATCTAAATAATTGTCTCGAAAAGGACGAAATCAGTCTAACGGATCGTGGGGGGACGCTGAAGAGACTTTTGCTTCGCACAACCCCTCGTTGGAAGGAATCTGGAAAGGCCCGCCGGAAATCGCCTTCGGCGATTACCGAACCCAAGGCCTTCCCAGCTCCCTTCTGCACTCGGGCCTGTGCTCGAAAAGCCTCCCCCACTCCCCCCTCGGCCGGATTTGAAATAATCCTCCAGTGTGGGCGGAGCTCCTACATATCGGGCAGAGCCTTGTCGCGTCGTAGTTCTCGGTTCTAATAAAATTACAGGTCTCACATACCGCGCTATTGTGGACGCTGCGCGCCCACCGCGGCACGTTCGCCTTCCTTCTGTTTTCTTCTCACCTTTAATAAGTTATAAGCGTCATAATTCATGTATATTTCTTTTATTAAAAAAAGCTATACGTTAATCAACTAATTTAGTCGTTAATTGCTAGTTAAATTTGCGTCAGCTCCAAATAATAATTTTTTGTTAGGGATGTGTCTTTCAATTTTGGAGATTTTTGGGTTTTTGATGTGGGTGTGGGGGTGTTTTGACTTTACTTGTTTTTTGACGTTTTGGTGTGGGTGTCTTTTTTATTTTCCGGACAACTTCTAGAATACCTCCCAATATTGCCATTTGGAATCTTAGAACACCCTAAGAAGTGATTTCAATACAAATCGGATTGAGCACATTAGAATTTGACTGGGGATGAAGATGTTTTTTATTTTTTATTTCTAGAATCTGTCCGCAGGTGTTTCGTAAATTTGTAAAGAATGATAAAAAATAATCACCAACGATTTATCGATAAAGCAGAGATAATTACTATAATTACAATAGTACAATTAGAAAACTAGAATGTAGAAAGAGGTGCTTCTAATAACTTATCTTGACTGTCAGACCGTGAGCAGAAAAAATGAGTTATTTTTCACAATGCAAAATGCACGCACAATGCATTGATTGACCCATTGGCAGCGGAATTTCTGGTTTGCTTTTATTTGACTCGCGCGCGCGCAGTTCAGCCCGACGCGTCCAGATAAGTAAAAGCATTGATGAGGATACGGGATGACTAATTAATAAAATTGACAAATTGTTGCAAACAGCGTGTAAGTTGGCATAATTTTAATGCATATTTAAAAAAAAATTAAAGGTGGAGTATGGCAATTAATTGTATTATTATACGATTAATAGTTTAATTTTCAGTTCAATTCAGAATGCCCAAACAGCTTAGAGTGAGTAAGATCTGTTGAAGGTTGGAAGATTTTTAACGAAGCCAAGTTAGCCAAGTAAAAATTGTTTTTTTTTGGATTGGAGTTAAAGTGAAATGGAAAATTCTGCTCATCTCAATTTCTTAATCTTCGAAAAGCCGTCTGCTTTACTTCGAACAAATACTCCGGTGTAGCCATCTATGGTCAAGACTTAATACAACCAGTATATTCTTAGTAGACACGAGAACATGTAGAACCATTGGTCAACGCTTGAGTACGAAAATTCAAATGAATTTAGTAAACTGTTGTTGTTGCGTTGTCCATCCGTGTGCGAGATCATAAAGCCAAGCTAAGAGAGAGAGAGAGTCTGCCTGAGACGAAATTACGAATCCTCCATTTCTATTTATCATCGTCTTTGTTTTGTAGTCGTAGTCAGTGCAACAATTGAGGAAGAGGAAGCAGTTCGATATTGTTAACAAAGTAAATATTTGTTACGATTGAATGGTGAGTTAGAAAACTATTACTATGTTC
>Ga0210040_10010641_pt1 | contig 10518 bp, 10 predicted proteins | sample CryGeyCG12114_NA_FD_185462 | JGI IMG/M metagenome (GOLD analysis project Ga0210040, IMG submission 185462) | Groundwater microbial communities from aquifer - Crystal Geyser CG19_WC_8/21/14_NA (SPAdes) (version 2) | ecosystem: Environmental > Aquatic > Deep subsurface > Groundwater | place: USA...
GACCGCGACCTCGAGGCGCACCTCGAAGCCCACCCGGGTGAGGCGGTCGACCCGGCCGGCGACGGCGTCGCCGAAGGGGTGCGTCTCGACCTCGAGGTCGTGCGGACGGATGAGGTGGCCCTGCAGCGTGGTCACCGGGCCAAGGAAGCCCATCACGAACTCGCCGGCCGGGTGGTCGTAGAGCTCGTCGGGCGTGCCCTCCTGCTCGAGCCGCCCGTTGTTGATCACGACGATCCGGTCGGCGACCTCGAGGGCCTCCTCCTGGTCGTGCGTGACGAAGACCGTCGTCACGTGCACCTCGTCGTGCAGGCGCCGCAGCCAGTCCCGCAGCTCCTTGCGCACCTTGGCGTCGAGCGCGCCGAACGGTTCGTCGAGCAGCAGCACGGTGGGTTCGATCGCGAGGGCGCGGGCGAGCGCCATGCGCTGGCGCTGGCCGCCGGACAGCTGCGCGGGCAGCCGGTCGGCGAACTGGGCGAGGTGCACGAGCTCGAGCATCTCCTGCGTACGGGCGCGCACCTCGGCCTTGGGCCGCTTCCTGATCTTGAGGCCGAAGCCGACGTTGTCGGCGACGCTCATGTGGCGGAAGGCGGCGTAGTGCTGGAAGACGAAGCCGACGTTCCGCTTGCGGGCGGGCAGGCGGGTGGCGTCCACGCCCTCGATCTCCACCGAGCCGGTGTCGCCGAGCTCGAGGCCGGCGATGATCCGCAGCAGCGTGGACTTGCCGCCGCCGCTGGGGCCGAGGAGCGCCGTCAGCTGCCCGCTCGGCAGGTCGAGGTCGATGTCGGTGAGTGCCGCGAAGTCGCCGAACGACTTGTTGACGCCGGTGATCTTGATGCTCATCGGTCGTGCTCCTGGGGACGCAGGCTGGACACCACGACCAGCGCGATGACGGCGAGGAGGGCCAGGACGAAGGCGGCCGCGTACGCCGCCGTCTCGTTGTCCGCCCCGAACTGGGAGTAGCGCTCCTCGACGAGCAGCGTGGCCGTCTGGGTGCGCAGGGCGACGCCGCCCGAGACCACCTTGACGGCGCCGTACTCGCCGAGGGAGCGGGCGAGGCTGAGGACGACGCCGTAGAGCAGGGCCCAGCGGATGGCCGGCAGCGTGATCCGCAGGAAGGTCTGCAGGGCCGAGGCCCCGAGGCTGCTCGCCGCCTGCTCCTGCTCGGTGCCGATCTCGTGCAGCACCGGGACGACCTCGCGGATGACCAGCGGGAGGCTGACGAAGGCCGTGGCCATGATCATGCCGGGCTGCGCGTAGATCACCTGCAGCCCGAGCGACTCGAGCGTCGGCCCGAACCAGCCGGTCCGCCCGGAGTAGACGAGCAGCAGCGCAAGCCCGACGACGACGGGTGAGACGGACAGCGGGAGGTCGATCAGCGCGGAGAGCGCGCGGCGGCCCGGGAACTCGTAGCGGACCAGCAGCAGCGAGATCCCGACGCCGAAGATCGTGTTGATCACCACGGCCCAGAAGGCGTTGGCCACGGTCAGCTCGAAGGCGAAGAGGACCTCGGGCTGGCCGAGGGCCCCCAGCACCGGCGACAGGCCCCGCTCGAAGGTCTTCACGCCGACGATGACGACCGGCCAGATCACCAGCAGCGCGAGGTAGACGATCACCGCGATCCGCAGCGGCCAGCGCAGCAGCGACGGCCGGCGCACCGTACGGACGCGGGTGCCGGCTCCGGCCACGACCCGGTCAGCCATGCCGGGCCACCCGCCGGGAGACGATCTCGAGCCCGACGATCACGACGAGCGCGACGACCAGCAGCAGCGACGCGACCGCCGCCGCGGCGGTCAGCTGGTCGCCCTCGATGAAGGACAGGATGCGGACGCTGGCCACCTCGGTGGAGTAGGGCAGGTTGCCCGACAGGAGGACGAGGGAGCCGTACTCGCTGATCGCGCGGGCGAAGGCGAGGGCCGCGCCGGAGGTGATCGCGGGCACGAGGCTCGGCAGGATCACCATCCGGAACACGGTGAAGCGGCTCGCGCCGAGCGACGCGGCCGCCTCCTCGACCTCCGGCTCGATCTCCATCAGCACCGGCTGGACCGTGCGGACGACGAAGGGGAGCGTGACGAACAGGAAGGCCAGCGTCACCGCGTGCGAGGTGTTGGCCCACTGCAGGCCGAGCGGGGAGTTCGCGCCGTAGAGGCTGAGCAGGACGAGCCCGGCGACGATCGTCGGCAGCGCGAACGGGATGTCGATGACGACCTCGAGCACGCGCTTGCCCACGAACGAGTCGCGGACCAGGACCCACGCGATCGCCGTGCCCATGACGACGTCGATGGCGGTGACGAGCACCGCGTGCCCGACCGTCAGCTGCAGCGCGGCCACGGTCTGCGGGCTGGTCAGGGCGGCGACGTACGCCGTCCAGCCGCCGCGCGTCGCCTGGACGACGACCGCGACGAGCGGGATGAGGACGAGCAGGCTGAACCACAGCATCGCCACGCCCAGCCCGAGCCCGGAGGCCCGGGTGAGCGTGCTGCGGCGGCGTCGGCCCGAGGGCGCGCGGCCCGGGGCCGGCATCTCTTCGGAACCGGCCGTGCCGGCCAGCGCGGAGGTGACGGCGGTGGTCACGGTCCTACTGGCTCTTGCCCGTGGCCTGCTGGACCTGCGAGACGATCCCGGTCTTGTCCTCGAAGAACGTGGTGTTGACCGCTTCCCAGCCGCCGAGGTCGGCGATGGTCGTCAGCTTGGCCGGTGTGGGGAACGGGTTGGCCGGGTCGTTGGCGCCCTCGACCGAGCCGGTCGGGGTGCCGGCGACGACGGGGCGGAACCCCTTGGCGGCGAACTCGGCCTGGCCGTCGGCGGACAGCACGAAGTCGAGGTAGTCCTTCGCCTTGGGGGTGGCCTTGGTGGTGACGGCCGCCGGGTTCTCGATCTTGACGGTCTCGTCCGGGACGACGTAGTCGAAGTCCTCGCCGGCCTGGCGGGCCAGGATCGCCTCGTTCTCGTAGCTGATGAGCGCGTCGGCGTCGCCGTCGAGGAAGGCGTTCGTCGCGTCGCGGCCGCTGCCCGGCAGGGACTGCACGTGGTTGAAGAACTGGGTGAGGTAGTCCTTCGCCTGCACGGCCGAGCCGCCGTCGGAGATCGTGTGCTGGTAAGCGGCGAGCGTGTTCCAGCGGGCGGAGCCCGAGGAGGCCGGGTTCGGCGTGATGATCTTGACGCCCGGCTTGATCAGGTCGTCCCAGCCCTTGATGCCCTTGGGGTTGCCCTTGCGGACGGCGATGACGACGACCGAGTCCGCGACCATGCCCTTGGTGGCGCCCGCGTTCCAGCTGGTGTCCACGAGGCCGGCCTTGACCAGGCGGGTGACGTCGGGCTCGAGGGAGAAGCTCACGTAGTCGGCGGCGAGGCCGTTCACCACGGCGCGGCTCTGGTCGCCCGAGGGCCCGTACGCCTCCTCGAACGTGACGCCCTGACCCGCCGGCGTCGTCTGGAACTTCTTCTCGATCGCGCCGTTCGCCTCCTTGGGCACCGAGTACCCGACGAGGTGGATGACCGCGCCCCCGGCGCCGGAGCTGCCCGAGCCGGCGTCGCCCGAGCCCGTGGCGGACCCGCCCACGCAGCCGGCCAGCAGGAGGGACGACACGGCGGCGGTCGCGACGGCGGCGACGCCCCTGGTGTGCAGACGGCGGAGGAGCGGGACGGTCACGTGGAGCCTGTTCTCTGGAGCGGCGCGGCAGTTTGCCTAGCGGTCGACTAGAGAATGCAGGCTTAGAGCGGTTCGGTGAGACTTCTGATCGCATGCTGAGACGCGGAGCAGCCTCCAGGGCTGGTCGGACGACCCCAGAACGCCCCTTGACTTGTCGAAGGGCCCCACGCCCCCTGAGCTTGTCGAAGGGCCCGGAACGGGTTGGCGTTCGCTCGAGCAGCAGGAGCCGACCTCTTCGAGGCCCTTCGACAGGCTCAGGGGGCGTTCGGCGGAGCTCAAGGCGTCCGGTGGGGCGTGGGGCGTGAGGCGTTCAGGCCCGAACGAGGCGGGCCAGGGAGGGGCGGGTGAGGGGGCTGTACGTGGCGACGACGAGTGCGGGGCCCTCGAGGACCAGTCCCGCGCGGGTGCCGTCCGGGTCGGGTGCGAGGTCGTGGTGCAGGGTCAGGGCGACGGGTCCGACGCGGGCGAGCCAGCTCCAGGTCCGGGCGTCGGCGTCGACGGCGGTGACGACGAACGGCACCCGGAGCCCGCCGACCGCGTGCACCGTGCCCGTACGACCGACCGCGAGGCGGGGTCCGTCGGCCTCGACGGACCGGATCTGCGGCGCCCAGGTGGGCCAGGCGGCCAGGGAGGCGTAGCGCTCCCAGGCGACGTCGGGCCGCGCCGGTCCGTTGACCTCCACGCGTCGTACGGCGCCGCCCACCGGCCCACCTCCCTGTCCTGGAGACCGACGGTCGCGTTACCGCCACGTTTCGGCCCCGGGCTGCCCTGAGCCCCGGTCGGTCTCCACCGTAGGCTTCCGCCAACCCGCTCGACGGCGGCCCTGCACGGCGAAGGATCGAGGATCAGATGAAGGTCAAGACAGTTCTGGTGGCCGCGGTCGCGGGCAGCATCGGCTACGTCCTGGGCACGCGCGCCGGACGCGAGAAGTACGACCAGCTCAAGGCCCGCGCGAACGACCTCGCGCACAGCCAGCAGGCGCAGGACGCCGCGGCGAAGGTGGCCGCCGAGGTCAAGAAGAACACGGGGTCGCTGCCCGACCCGATCGCGAACGTCGTGAACAGCGCGGCGGACGCGGTCGCCGAGGCACCGAAGCCCGACGTCGCACCGGGTACGACCTCCGCCACCCCCGCGTGAGCCCGGGCGCCCGGGGGACCCGCGAGGTCCGGATCGGCTGCGAGTTCGTCCACTCCTCGGCGTACGACGTCCCGGCGGTCTTCCAGGTGGAGCCCGCGCCGGGCCAGCACGTGGTGGTGCACGACGAGGCCTGGACCTCGGTCCCGGACCAGTCGACGCACGTCTACCACGACCTGTACGACAACGTCTGCCGGCGGCTGACCATCCCGGCGGGCCAGTCCACGCTGCGGTACTCGGCGCTGGTGACGGTGCCCGACGCGACGGAGGAGGTCGACGAGAGCGCGGAGGAGCTGGCTCCGGAGGACCTGCCCGACGACGTCCTGATCTTCACCCTGCCGAGCCGCTACTGCCTGCCGGACGTCCTGGGTGCGGAGGCGTGGAACCGCTTCGGGCAGCTGCCGCGGGGGTACACGCGCGTCCAGGCGATCTGCGACTACGTGAACTCGCACCTGACCTTCCAGTACGGCAGCAGCAACGCGCGCAGCACCGCCGCGGACGTGCACGCGGCCGGCTACGGCGTCTGCCGCGACTTCACGCACCTGGCCGTCTCGCTCTGCCGGGCGCTGAACATCCCGGCGCGCTACGTCTTCGGCTACCTGCCCGAGGTCGATGTGGCGGTCTCGCCGAGCCCGATGGACTTCGCGGCGTGGATGGAGGTCTACCTCGGGGGCCGCTGGTTCACCTTCGACCCGCGCAACAACGCGCAGCGCAAGGGCCGGGTGCTGATCGGTCGCGGCCGTGACGCGGGCGACGTCGCCATGGCGACGACCTACGGCGCGCCCTGGCTGCAGCGGATGACGGTCGTGGCCGAGGAGGCTGGCGTCCCTCGGGATGCCGCCCGCGTCTGACGGGTTCCGCGAGCGCCAGCGAGTGGAACCCCTTCGGGAGTGCGGGTTCTGACCCTCCTCCTCTCCTACCCCACCCTGAGCTGCTCGGCCACCTGGCCGAGCCGGGCGGTGAGGACCGGGTCGCCGAGGGGCGCGCAGCCCCAGAAGAAGGCGAGCGCCTCGCCGGAGTTCAGGTCGACCACGGTGATCTGCACGGTGTCGCCGCCGGAGCTGGCCCGGCCGGCGGGGACCCGGAGCTCGGAGCGCAGCGTCCAGGCGCGGTAGCCGTCCACCGTCGTCTCCTCGTCGACGAGGTCGGTGCGCGCCGTGACGTCGCCGTAGAGCGCCGATTCCGCCGTGCACCGCATGGCCAGCCGGGCGGCGCTCTGCGGGTCCTCGAAGCCGTCGGCCACGGAGACGGCGCCGACCGCGTACGCGGCGTACCACTGCGGCTCGACCTCGACGTCGGTCTCGCCCACGTCGTACGCCCAGGTGAACGAGGACGCCTGGACGCCCGGGTCCTCCCAGCCCTCCTGCCGCGGGAAAGACAGGCTGCCGCCGTGGACCCGCCCGTCGCGCGGGTACTCCTGGCGCGAGAAGGGGTTGCCGACCGGGCAGGGCTCTCCGCCCGGGCTGGGCGAGGCGCTGGCGGTCGGTGCGGGGGTCGGGGTCGGACCGGCGGGCGAGGGTTCGTCCGGGGTCGGGTCCGCGCTCGGGGAGGTGTCTCCGCCGGTCGCGGTGGTCGAGGGTGCCGGGCCTCCGTCGACGGCCCGTCCGCCGGTCTCGCGCACGACCAGCGCGCCCACGACGACCAGCACCAGCACGGCCGCGACGGCGGCGAGGACGATGCCCCAGCGGCCGCGGCGTGGAGGCCGGGGTGTCGCGGAGGACCCGGGACCCGGTGGTCCGCCCGGGCTGGTGGACGTCGTCTCCGCCCAGCTCTGCCCGTCCCAGTAGCGGTAGTGGCCCGGGCGCCCGCCCGGGTCGGGATACCAGCCGGACTCGGGCACGGACCCACGTTAGTGCGGGGGCCCGGGTCTGCCCGTCGTCCCGCGCCGGTCCGTCAGGCGGGGACGTTGCGCTCGAGCTCGGCGAGCCAGGCCCGCGCGTTCCCGTCGGAGGGGGCCCGCCACTCCCCGCGCGGGGACAGCGCGCCGCCGGCGACGACCTTCGGACCGTTGGGGATGGCCGACCGCTTGAACTGGCTCATCCCGAAGAACCGCTGGCAGAACACCGTCAGCCAGTGCCGGATCGTCGGCAGGTCGTACGCCGTCCGCACCCCGTCGTAGCCGGGCGGCCAGGCGCCGACCTCCGCGTCGGACCAGGCGTGGCTCGCGAGGAAGGCGATCCGGCTCGGCGGGAAGCCGTAGCGCAGCACGTGGAACAGGGTGAAGTCCTGCAGCGCGTACGGGCCGATCTTCGCCTCCGTGCTCTGCGGCCGCTCGCCCTCGGCGACGGGCACGAGCTCGGGGCTGATCTCCTGCGCGAGGATCGTGCTGAGCACGTCGTTGGTCTCGGCGTCGAACTCGCCGTTGCCGATCGCCCAGCGGATCAGGTGCTGGATCAGCGTCTTGGGGATGCCGGCGTTGACGGCGTAGTGCGACATCTGGTCGCCGACCCCGTACGTGCACCAGCCGAGCGCCAGCTCGGAGAGGTCGCCGGTGCCGAGCACGATCCCGTTCCGCTGGTTGGCCAGCCGGAAGAGGTAGTCGGTGCGCAGGCCCGCCTGCACGTTCTCGAAGGTGACGTCGTAGACGGGGTGCCCGTCGGCGAACGGGTGGTCCATGTCGTGGAGCATCTTCTCCGCGGCCGGGCGGATGTCGAGCTCGGCGAACGTCGTCCCGAGGGCGAGCGACAGGTGCGTCGCGCTGTCCTTGGTCGCCGCGCTGGTCGCGAACCCCGGCATCGTGAACGTGAGGATGTCGGTCCGCGGCCGGCCGAGCCGGTCCATCGCCTTGGCGGCGACCATCAGCGCGTGGGTCGAGTCGAGACCGCCCGAGACGCCGATGACGATCCTCGGGTTGCCGATGGCCGAGAGCCGCTGGGTCAGCGCGGTGACCTGGATGTTGTAGGCCTCGTAGCAGTCCAGGGCGAGCCGGTCGGCGTCGTCGGGCACGAACGGGAACCGGTCCAGGCTCCGACGCAGGCCGAGGTCCGTCCGCGGCGGTTCGAGGGTGAAGGTCACCGTGCGGAAGTCGCCGGCCCGTGCGGCGAGCGTGCGCCGGTTGTCGTCGAACGTGCCCTGCCGCAGCCGCTCCTGACGCAGCCGGAGCAGGTCGACGTCGGCCACGGCCCGGCGCGGGCCGTCGGGGAAGCGGTCGGTCTCGGCCAGCAGCTGGCCGAGCTCGTAGACCATCGTCTGGCCGTCCCAGGACAGGTCGGTGCTCGACTCGCCCGGCCCGGCCGCCGTGTAGACGTACGCGGCCAGGCACCGCTGCGACTGGGAGCGGACGAGCAGGCGGCGGTCCTCCGCGCGGCCCACCGTGATCGGGCTCCCGGAGAGGTTGAGCAGCAGCGTCGCGCCGGCCAGGGCGGCCTCGGCGCTCGGCGCGACGGGCACCCACAGGTCCTCGCAGACCTCGACGTGGAACGTCAGGCCCGCGACGTCGGAGGCGGTGAAGAGCAGGTCGGGCCCGAGCGGGACCGCCTGGCCGGCCAGGGTGATGGAGGACCCGCGCCGGTCGTCGCCGGGGGCGAAGTGCCGGCGCTCGTAGAACTCGCGGTAGGTCGGCAGGTAGGACTTCGGCGCGACGCCCAGCACGGCGCCGCGGTGGATCACGACCGCGCAGTTCAGCAGGCGGTTGCCGTGCCGCAGCGGGGCGCCGACGACGCAGACCGTCGTCAGGCCGACCGACGCGGCGACGAGGTCGGAGACCGCCGCCTCCACCTCGTCGAGCACCGCCTCCTGCAGCAGCAGGTCGTCGATGGCGTAGCCCGTGAGCGCCAGCTCGGGGAAGACGGCGACCCCCACGCCCTCGTCGGCGCAGGCCCGGAGCAGCTCGGCGACCGAGGCCGCGTTCGCCCGCGGGTCCGCGATGGCGACGGCCGGCACGCACGCGGCGACGCGGACGAACCCCTGGTCGTAGATCGAGGCGAATTCCACCCGCCCAGTCTCTCAGCCGTCCCGGCGTCCGACCTGCTCGGCGGGGCGCGTTCGGGAGACCGGGTGTCTGGGTCGAGGGCGGACCGAGCGCGGTGGGCGCAGAAGCGGACGGAGCGGCGTGAGGCTGGAGCAGCGCTACCTCGGGGCGGTGTCGGAGCGGGTCCTGGTCAGCGGGACCGTCGACGTGAGCCCGTCGGTGATGAGCCGGGCGTGCGTGGACGTGCTGCCGGTCGAGGGAGCCGGGATCAGCCTCGTGCAGAGGTCGCTGCGCGTGCCGCTGGGCTGGAGCAGCCCGGCGGTCGGCGTGGCCCGAACGGGCCCGGACGACGCTGGGGGCCGGCCCCGTTCCGCTCGGTCGCCTCGATCCCGCTGCGGGTGGACGGCCAGCCACCGTTCGGGGCGCTGGACCTGTACGCGGACGACGCGGGCCTCGCGCCGGCGCTCGCCCTGCCCGACCTCGCCGCGGGCGTGGCCCTCCCGATCGCGGTGATGCTGTCCGGGGCCTTCGCTCGGCTCTACGACGCCGAGGTCGAGATGCCGGAGTGGTTGATGGAGGACCCCGCCGTCGAACGCGTGACCGTCTGGACCGCGGTGGGCATGGTCGTGGGCAGCACGCAGCAGGACGACCGCGACGCGCTGGCCACGCTCCGCGGCTGGGCCTACAGCCACGGCCTCAGCCTGGACGAGGTCGCGGACCGCCTCGTCGGCCGGGACCTGCCGGTCGAGGCGCTCCTCGCCGACGGCTGAGGCACCCGGTGCGTCAGAGCGCGCTGGCGACGCCCTGCGGCCCGAGCACGCCGAGCAGCGCCAGGGCCTCACCGTCGTGGGAACCCGCCACCGCGCTGTAGAGGACGAGGTGCTGGTCGCGCTCGTCGAGCGCCAGCGCGTCGCAGTCCACGGTGACCGGGCCGACGACCGGGTGGTGGAAGGTCTTGCGCAGGGTCGGCGGCGCCTGCACGTCGTGGCGGTCCCAGAGCCGGGCGAAGGCGGCGCTGCCCGTGCGCAGGTCGCGGACCAGCCCGGTCACGACCGGGTCGGTCGGGTAGCGGGCGGCGGTGGTGCGCAGCCGTAGCACGACGTGGTGCCGGAACTCGCTCGCGTCGGAGACGCCGTAGGGGCCGGCGTCCGACCGGGTGGTCCCCAGGAACGCGCGGCGGGCGAGGTTCCGGTCGTCGAGGTGGAGCGGCCCGAAGTCCTCCATGAGCGCGGCGGCGAGGTCGTTCCAGGCCAGCACCTCGAACGCGGCCGAGACCACGAAGCCCGCCGTCTGCGGCAGCCGCTCGAGCAGCGTCAGGATGCTCGGCCGGACGTCGCGCCGGTGCAGCCCGGTCCGGCTCGGAGCCGTCCCCGCGAGCAGGTGGAGGTGGGCGGACTCGGCGTCCGTCAGCCGAAGCGCGTCCGCGATCCCGGCCAGGACCTCGCCGGAGGGTCGGGGCGCCCGGCCCTGCTCGAGCCGGACGTAGTACTCCGTGGAGATGTGGGCGAGGACGGCGACCTCCTCGCGGCGCAGCCCCGACGTCCTCCGGCGCGACCCGGAGGGGAGGCCGACGTCCTCCGGCCGCAGCCGCTCCCGCCGGCTGCGGAGGAACGTCCCGAGCTCGGCCCTGTCCACGTCCCCAGTCTGGCCGCTGCCGGCGACGTGATCCTGGTACGGCTTGTGCCTGGCTGCCGCGGCGGACGCGGGTGACGCTTCGGTCATGACCAGCTCTCCCGCCCCCACCACCTCCGTCGACCTCCACCGCGCGCCCCTCGGCCTCCTCGCGGCAAGGTCGTGCTGATCACCGGCGCCAGCCGCGGCATCG
>Ga0210040_10010642_pt1 | contig 10518 bp, 5 predicted proteins | sample CryGeyCG12114_NA_FD_185462 | JGI IMG/M metagenome (GOLD analysis project Ga0210040, IMG submission 185462) | Groundwater microbial communities from aquifer - Crystal Geyser CG19_WC_8/21/14_NA (SPAdes) (version 2) | ecosystem: Environmental > Aquatic > Deep subsurface > Groundwater | place: USA...
CATTTTGATCTTGGTTTAGCACTCGCTCAAGCTCAAACTGGGGAAGCAGCGCCTCAGCTTCGGATTTTGTTTCTGGAGCCGACATCTCGACTGGGGGTGTGGGGAAGTGGATGGATTTTGTGATCCTGAGATGCAAGCACCTGTGTAGATTAATGCTAGTGGACGTTGATAATTATAAATTAGCAAAGATCAAAGGATGTTCCAGGTTCCTAATGAAATGTATGGAAGGCTAGAGGCGAATGGTTATCCCAAGGCACAGAGAGAGTAATGTAAGTTTATCTATCGAATCATGTCAAGGAAGAGTAGTATGAGCGATGCAAGGCTGAGGTGACAAAGTGGAAGGTTTTGAGGTTGTAGATCGGATTCGGGGTTCCACCTGCAGTTCTGTGTTGTGCCTTGCAGCAATGACGTCGACATTCGACGCCTCAGCATACACCAACGATCATTTCAAATAGAAAACCATCCTCCAAGCACAGACACGCAATTCGCGCTTGGGCATGACTTACACTCTCAGTCTTCAAACAATCTGGAGGAAGAGAGGCAGAGGGAATTATGTTATGTACAGCCGCCATTGACGTCAATGCTCTACAGATCTTTCTTTACAGCACCTTCCATTCATCACGCTATCAAACATACTTCCAGCTTATGCTCAAGATCGCATGAAATGCCGAAAACTTCGGTCGCCGGCTTGAAAGCCCCTCGTCCACCGCTCGATGCGCCAGCGCTCAAGGACCAAGAACTATGCTACTCGTATGAAGTCGCCCGTGGAGAGATGGGGGTTCTCTCCTTTGAGCCTTACAAGTCTCTCATCCTGCCTTACTGGGCCTTCCGGACCGTGCCGATTGCACAAAACTCCGCCGAGGTCCTTTGGTCCATCTTTGGGTCATACATCGAGCGAGGTGATTTTGTCGGTGCAGATATGACGCGTAAGTTCATCCAGATGGGCATGACGCGAGCCAAGCGGTATGCAAACCATAAGGGTGGTCGTAAGTACGACAAGGATGGTAAAGTGCTTGCCAAGTGGTCTGGTGAGGATGTCGATGGGAAGAGAAAGGAGAAGGAGGAGGCCAGTGAGATCTTCAAGGGCTATTGGCGCAGGTGTACAAGCTCTGGAAAGTATCTGGAACTCAAAGAGGAGTGGACCAAGGCCAAGAAGGATTTCTCCAAGTCTTGTGCCACGCCAAAGAAGTCGGCTGGATGACCCTTCGGTCTGTTGGCCAATTCAATGCGAACCTCCAGAGTGGCTCGAAGGCCCGTACCGAACAGAAGTCTTCTCCTCGTCCTTTCGATAGAGCAGCGGTCATGCCAGAGTGCATGCGTTAGTATGATGTGCCGTGTTCTCCAGGTCCGCTGTGGTCAATCGAGGTGATCACGAAGAGTTCTCTTTTTCGGTCTTGTGGTTCGAAGCTGGATCCGTCGAAGAGGCGGGACTACCATGTATGGCCTCAGCAAAAGCCATCCATTCTTCCACGCCTCTCACGAAAGTGTCGTCCGCCGCAGGCAGCTGATCATGTCCCCAGACCACGATCTCGTCGAAGGTCGACACCGTATCCATGATCTTGACTGGTTCGGGCACCTCCTCTTCTTCAGACTCAACCAAATCTTCATCTCCATCGTCAAAAGTGGAGTCGCGCGGGTTTAACACCGCTTGAGGAACGTGCTTCTCTGTCGATTTTGCAAGGACGCCGTAGTAAGCCGAAGGCAACCTGATTGTTCTACCGCGCAGTTTGCGGCCACGAAAGTACGAAGCCTTGGAGCCGTCTGCTTCGGTGGTAGGCGACCATAAGCGCTTGGTTATCTTGGTAGGACCGTTGTGGTGGATGCGGCATGGTAGTACGTTAGGAATGTATTGCTGTTGCTGCTGCCGTGCATCGCGCAATGCAAGCATGATGTGATCAGAGAACCTTGATGCTGGGACTAAGTAAACTTTCTACAATCGTATCAATCGTGTTGTGAGGGGTTCACTCATTGTTGAAACCATTGTTTTTGCCCTCGCATTTACGCGTGCAAAGGATACTCTACGCGTTGCAGGACGCGTCGCGCACGGACCGTCCGAGTTTGGACCACCCTAAGTATTGACTCCCAAGTGCATACCTACCTAGATAGGAAATCCTGTAATCATAATCAATTATTCCATACTAAACCAGGGCCAAACTGGAAGTGCTTTTCACGCACAGCTCGTGCTCGAAAAGGATTAAGAACGACGTGGTCCGTAACGAAAGCCGTAACTCCTTTGCCTTCACTACCTAGGTAGACATATTGTACCTAGCTATCTATCTAACTTAGGTACTTGATGTCGGTGTCCTTGTACATGTGTCTTGCATTACCCGAAACATCACCTCTACCTTTCCCACCAGGGTGTTGCAAATAGCTTAGAAAGGACCGTTAGGCTTTTCGTTTCGACAGTAGCATAATTTCTGCTGCTTCAATGGATCAGCGAGCGACTCGATGCACAGGTTTGAACACGAAGCAACACGTGTACCCCTCTGTCTATTGCAAGGGAAAAATGAACCAACTTGTGAAACATGTTATTGCACCAAGATTCGTGGAAGGGTGTTCAACCTTCAATGGACCATCGAAGATCAACTATTGATTGATCGGCTCTAACCCACCAGCTTTCATGAAGTGTGCGGTGACGGAGTACGCCTTGGACAGACAATTGATTCCGTCACATTGTCCCATTATCATATGCTCGTGAGCTTGCGTGCGTTTTGTGTTGTGCCGGGTTAATGGCGATCTCTGGGCTAGTGTCAAGATGTATTTGGCACTACAAGATCTACCGTCCCGACTGACGCCTGTTCTTGGTCTGCCTGGCTTATCTCGTGCCTGACGAAGACTGTCGTTCGCGCACTCCACAAACTCTATACTCGTCGACCAAGCATTTCAATCAAGGGTTTGTGGCGACCCTGCTGCTGTTTGCGTTGAAATCGAACTCGCTTGGCTGATGTCTTCTGCCTCCTCATCCCATGCCGGCCAACTATTTCCAGTCCTGCAAACTGCACTGAAGTCCAGACCCTTCGGGAACCATTTCTCTCGTCTAGTATTTTCCTTGCTACCGCCCTCCAGCGCAGCCCTAGCCGCACGCGTTGTCCGCGGCTTCATTCCTTGAGACCCGCCACTAAGGTCCTGCCGTTGTTGCTCAAGTCTTTGGTCAAAGTCGACGATAGATCGAACGTACGGGGCAATATCAGTAGCCACAGAGACGGATAAACAGTCTAGGGACGGTGCGAGGCGGCCTTGGCTTGGGGGGAAGGTCAGTTTCTCTACCATCAGCGGTTCGAAGGCGTTGAAGAATGTTTGCCTGCTCAAGTGTTGACCACCGCCACGCTGAGCATAGGCAGACAGTATATTATCCCGAGTTGCTGCTTCCCGTGATAGAGGCATGACGCGTGTAATCGCAGTACTAAGCAGTGGCGCGATGCTCGCGTCACACATATCCATGGCGCTTCGGGCATCCGCTGCAAGCAGGGCTCCCTGCAAGTCGAGAGAGACGTCCGGAAGAGTCTTTGCTACTTGTATCTGCGTGCGGCTTTGGCAAATGTCTTCCCAATCGACAGTGCTGAGTCCTAATGAATCTTGAGCATAGCCAAGCATCTGCTCTTCGTCGTTGTCGATATTGGGAATCAGATCTAGTCCAGTAGTGAACGTGTCCTTGCTGAACGTTCTTGGAGATGCAATCTGCTCACCAGTATCTGCGTTAGGCCTGCCGACATTAGGCCTGCCGACATAACGCATCCAGTCTAGTCCTCCCTGCGTGGAACCGACGGTCATCTGACACCAAAGATTTAGTTCAGTCAAGGAAGCGCGAAGATCACTTCCTTTTCGCCGATACAGATCAGAAAGTGCGTCTCGGCTGAGATAGTGCCCTTCAGCCGCAGCGACATAGGTAAGCAACTCCGTGGCGACCTCCATGTTTGGTTGCGTGTATGTCAGGACACTATGCAAGTTTAAGTCGTCCAGAGGCACTGATTTCAAGTCATTGCATGTCATGATGACAGGACGTCGTGACTGTTGAATTAGCGTCGCAACACCATGCCAGAATGCCTTGTCTTCCTCGAAGAGAATGTCAACTTCTTCCAGTAGTATCAAGGACTGCTTCTGGTCCTGCACTTTCTGTACGGGTGTGATGGCTTCGAACCCGTGGTCCTTCTGCAACGGCTTTTCATATTTAGGACCTTTCTTCTGTCCAAGAAACCCAGCCAAACTTCCTTGCTTTTCATTGGCAATGTCCGGATTAACGCTCTGCGCATCTACCATAGTGACATCAGCCTGCGTATGACCATGTCTGTCGCAATTGCTTTGTACAAGATGATTCTGCGTCATGTCGCCCACTCTGTCGAAAATGTCTTTGGCGCTTCGGCGCATGCCGGGATGGATTTCAAAAACCTCAAAACCTAGCTGACTTGCAACAGCATAGACGGACGCCGTTTTGCCGCATCCTGCAGGGCCTGTAATGAGGATGGCATTCTTGATACTTGTGGTATTGTCATCCCCATCATCATCACTGGTAGCAATGAAGTCATCTAAATCATCAATACGCTTGCGAGCTCGCTTCTTTCGCGGCTTTCCTCTGTTTGCAGGCTTGTCCTTGCTTACACCCGTCTTCACTTGGTCAACTCGGAGTCCTGCAAGCCAGTCATGTAACGACCGACACTGCGGCTGCAGAACTTCCTGCCAACATGTTGGCGCATACTGAATGGCCCAACTATGGGGTCCAGCAGGCATACCACGGTCGAAGGCACTGGTAGATGAGATCAGGCGTGACCGAGCAGATAATATAGCCGGATGTAGCATCTGAGCTAAGTTTGACACACCATGAGTCATGTACGGCGACTCCGAATCTAGACTTTCCGCAATTGCCTTTCCTGTAATTACTTGTCGCTCCGGTGTGTATAGACCGGTGTCCTGAGACCCAGCTTTCAAGCTAGTGGCAAAACAGTCTAGGATATTATCACCCGTGTGCAAAACAGATTGACGAGCTTTCAGCTTTCCAGTCACAAACCTTGTCACTCCCATCACAGAGGGTTGTCGCACATGCTCACATCCGATGTGTTGGAGCTCAAGGGGCGGCCAAATTGAAGGTATTGAAGCGAAGCATTTAACGGAAGGAGGCCTCTTCGAATTGAAGCCAAGATCCTTCCATGCAACGGGCCCATTTTTGACCGGACTAATGCTAGTGTCGCGCTCTGATTCTGGACCTTTGGTAGATACATCGCTTGTGCTTGTCGATAATTTCAGATTCGTCTTCGGTACATACTTACTCATAAAGAATGGGTGAGTCACCTTGTCAGTAGCCTGCGAAACTCGGGGCGAATCGAGGTGATTCTGTTTCGAAACTTTGTCCTCTCCTTTGCCTAGCGTTGTCGAGTCGTGATTCTGTGCCAAAAATCTATCTTTTGAGGAGACCTTTTTCATACTCATAATTTCTTCAATGCGTATAGCGATCCTTGCTTTAGACTCTGGATATGTACCATATCGTAGAGCTACTGGCATTGATGGTACCATTCGGCCACCCTTCAAGATCATTGTTCCCGCCTTTTTCTGCCGCGGGCCCTGATCTGCTATGGCCTTCTTAGGGGATAATTCGGACGACTTCAGCAACTTGCCATTAGATGTAAGCTGCAGCAATCTCTTTTTCGGAGTAACTTTGCGTGGTTTATCCATTCCGTCACCACTCACGGGAGCACAGGTGGGCTGATCTGATACGATACCGCGTTCGGACGAAGATGTTGCTGTAGATGTCAAATGAGCCTGGTGCCTTCTTTGACTCCCTGTTGAGTGCTGCTTGTCTTCGTTTGCGTGCACGGTAGATTCGTGTCTAGTCAGTCCTTCAGGAGTTGAGGGGGATTTTTGGCTCGAGGATGCACCATGCACTTCCTGTGCGGCTATGCTGAGTTGGCCACGCCAGGATAAGGTCTCCAACTGACTTGCATCTGAATTCGCGTATTCACTGGTTGGGTGTGGAGTCTCTCTCTCAACTGGTGTGACCTTGCGTCTTTTCCTTCTGCTCTGGTCAGGATCTGCGTCGAGTGTATCATGGTGCGCCTGAGCTGCAGTTGTTCTACGTCTTGTCCTTGGTGTTTCCACCGCCGAAGACATTTCATGTTGATCCTTAACGCCATGTCCCTGATGCGAGACCCTAGTCGGCCGCTCTGAGTCGGCAGAGGTGGGCTCTTCTGGAGTCTCTGGAGTCTCATTCTCGTCGGTTGACAGACCGTGAACTAGATCTGTATGCGGTCGTGATTGGAAGGGTTCACCTTTATTCAGCACTGATTCCTGTTAGTGCAATAAAGCATTCTCAAATGATGACGTGCCTGTCTGGAAAAATGGATGCATGGATTTATGAGACTCGGGCACATTGCAGTAACTTAGAGTAGTGGCCATTCACCATCGGCTCAATACAAGTCGCGTGGCACCCTTGACTCCCACATTCTCCTGTGATGCATTAATGAGGATATACGAGACGTACTCAAGGTTCTTGACGATACCTAGGCAGTGTAGATGAGGCTCAAAGGACAAAGCAAGGCAGGTTGAGTGATCGAACAATGACTTGGTAGTGCAAAAAGCACTGCAACTCTGTGAGACGCGTTGTCCGCACAGGAAGTCCAGTGACGTGACGCGTAGATTGGGTTTCCTGTGTAATAGGCGGAATTAAGCCGGCTATAAGGCGGCCTGCGGGTGATCGACAGCAATGCCCGCAAAAATTTGGGAACGCTCTCGGTTGGACTTTGTCCTTACAATATGACCGAGGACGTGTGCTCGCCATGTCATTTTTCTCTTTATGATTCTTGCTTCAGCGATGGAGATTGTGACGCCTATACAGTTGGCGAAGCTTCCTAAACCTGCACAAGCAGAAGGTAAGGCTCAATTTGGACCAGTGTACGGCATCCGCAGCGGTGTGAAACGCAAGAGGCAGGAACTTTGTGCTGCCGTCGACGGAGACTCCCTAGGCATATACGAGGTCGGCGACAATGAGTTTCCTCGGTGTAAACAGCGGCTAACTGATCAACAGATACAAAGTGGTAGATTGCTTTCATCCTATCCTGTGCCACCTACTTCCACATTTGCATGTGCACCATATTCACTCCGAACGAAAAAAGATGGAAACTCATACTTGAGGCGCACATATTGTGTGCTGAGAAAGACCTCACTCGAAGTCCAGTATTATGAGGAAAACATCGAGGATGTACCGCACAAAGCACCTAGCCCAGTATCCGCCGAGCTTGAGGGTGCAGAAAGCACGGTGGTATATCTCGAAGTTATGCAACCTACAACATCTGGCGATGTGATTCTAGTGCAACAAAATGGCTACCTTACTTTGTTCTCTCAAGGACTTCAGCGCCAGAAAGCACACGTACGCTTGCAGTTGGCGTCAGAACAAGCAGGTCAGATCCAAGTATTGGCAGCACAGTGGTTGTCGGCCGAGGACGCCGCAAGGTCTGTACTCAAGCAAAGAAACGATATCGGTGGAGCGCTTTCGGAAAAGGAATCGCTTCTGGTGGTTGCATATCAAGGGAGTCAGCGACTCGCTTCTGGATTGCAGAACTTCTTTGGTGTTGGGGTATGGTCACTCACGCATGCTACTGAAACCTTTGGACGGACTTCAGTTACTCAAGTACTGTTCACGCACCAGATCCATCTTGATCGAAAGTCTACCGTAAGCGATAAAGTGCTAGCATCTTTCGGACTGCGGGCCAGCACACTCTCTGTGACCACTTCACGGGGTCATGTCACATACGACCTTACAAGCCTGACTCCGCAGAGACTCTCTGAAGTCACGCCTGGTACCGTGGCTCAGACAAGCTTCTTGCCTCTATCTTCGAGCCTTATTATGTCCGCCACGCCAAATGCTCTAGAGGTCCACAATGCGAGATATCAATCACTCCAGGCGAACATAGATCTTGGATCGGGCGCTCTGAAACGGAAACGTAACAACCTGAAATCAGCATTTAGCGACGTCGTTCATTTAGTCGCGTTCTTCCCACAACTCGAGCGAGTAATTGCTTGCCGTAAAACTCAGCTCCTTGCCATCGACCTCAAGACATCAACATCCAGTGTAGATCGACCTATCTGGAAAGTCGCGGCATCGCTTGCAGACAACGTTGGCCGAGGTATCACGAACAAACCCGAGTCTGAGCCAAGAAAGCAAGTCAAAAACTTGGATATCGGGACAATTAACCCGATTGGAAGTACCAGTAATGGAGCCTGGCTCAAAGTTCGCAAGACGCTTGAGGAAGAAGCAGGCAAGGGCGCTGTCAAGGAGTTTGAGGATGTTGCTCTCGCCCACCTAGCAGCGGAGGAGGCAGGTTTGCCTGATGCACATTCCCTCCTAACTAATTCGCCGCTTCTCCAAACCAAGGCCGGCTTCATGATCTCGCAGATATTTTATCCTATCATCGACTCCGAACATGTTGATAAATCTGCAGGAGACTATCAGCTGCGTATGAGAGTCAATATACCAGCCAAGAGGGTTCTCGCGTGGTTGATCCAGGCGAATACGCTCAACGCTGATGGCGTTCGGAAGGCGCTGCAATCTGCGCACAAGCTGCCAAACAACGTGAAGCTGTTACCCGATGCTCTTTGCGAGGCTCTAGCTTCGGCAGATCCGTCTCTGACGATTGTTTCAGAATACTTGCATCAGCGGCATCTAGGCCCTTCCGAGCTCTGTGGTTCAATCAAATTCCTTCTGATGCAATGGACGATTCAAGTCGCTATTGAAGCTGGAGTCGCGAGAGAGAATGAGTATCCAGAAGGTGCTCCGTGGTCTGTTGCACCAAAGGCGATTCCGATTAGTCTCAATTTTGCTCTCGAAAGGTTTGGCAAGCTCAGCCGATCGACAATTTCGTCACAAATCCAAGACGGCTTCCCTCGCGATGAAGTGGTGGCTGTTGTGCAGTGGCTTCGTCAGCAACTATACCGCGATGGCTATACAACATCTATTCAAAGCGAACTATATCCTACACCACCAAATTCCGGTCATGGCTCGCCTATCCCTGATGGTTCTATGCAACGTGCTCCCGTCAAGGTATCTCTAGACTCCATAGTCAACGTTCTTTCAGGCTGCATTGATGCGATTGGTCCTTTTGGCTTGATGTCTTCAGAACTCGATGACGACGTTGTCAGCAAGATTATACCCGAGATCAAATCTGAGGTGTCGCGAGCAGAACTAGCATTGGAAGAAGCCGCATATCTTCAAGGCATTCTTCGCGAAACCCTTCGGTACACTGCATCGACACAGCAGAAGTATGGATTTGGAACGAAACCCTCGATCTCGTCACCTGAGAATCTCAACCAACAGAGATCAGGCATGGTTGTGACTTTGTATACTGAGCCTCAAGAGGAGGACGACGCAGAGGGCTCTTCTAATGTACTGCCACTCAGTCTGCGTAAAGAGGACGTCATCAATCCTATCAAGGTCAGAAAAGGTAATGGCCGAGTCACGAAGAGAAGTGTACGGGAAACAGCTATGTTGGAGAGCAGGCACAAAGGAGCCTACTCATTCGAGCGTATTATTCTGTAGATGCTACTGATTTGGGACAATACATAATGATCGTCGCTTGTGACTTGCCAAATTCTTCCCTTTCTCTTCCTTCCGACTTGTCGAGAGGTTTGACAATTTCCGGTATATGCGGAGAATGAGCTGGCGGCTGGGGCGGACATCTTTGATATTGACTGATCGGGTTGTAATACATAATAACAAGGCAGCGCGTTTGCATCGGACTTCTGCCTCATCCGAGTATCATTCGAGTCGTGTTCAGACGATAGACAAACCCGCTTCCTTCAGGGATTCCAAGCGAGATGGCGTTGTTCCTCACCCGTGTCTTGATGGCGATCGCCGTTTGTGGTAGAGTGGCAGCCCTGCATATTGGCTATTTTGCCGCTAAGCCTCGTCATGCGCGTTAGCGCTTGAGCAACCCCGGACTGAATCCATTGTCTGCGCTGCTCTGCAAATTCATGATTCTTTGCTCTATAAACTGATTTTAATATCTGGAGCGGATCTGCTGTAATCTCGTCTTGGTGATTATTCTTCGAACTTCCATCTCACGGCGTAGTTATTAGTTCAGATCAACAGAAGCATCCCTCACACTGCCTCATTGCAACAGGCACTCCAGATCGTCCCACGACCGCTGAAACTACAACTTGCGTTTCTATCTACGAAAGGCTTCCACCAGAAAGAAACTGTCACACCTTCGAGAGGATATTCAACGATTAAGGGTGTGGTGTTCATGCTAGAACTCTAGCGAGGCTCTATAAGTGGGGTTGAAGTTGTGATCGTCCCGACGTAAGACAACTGGCTCGATGTTCCCAAGTGGCACGGCATATCATGCCGAATCGGACGCAGATGATGAGTATGAAAGGAGCGTGATAGTATCACCTACCCATGTTCACACGGATTCTGAGACATCGTCCGGACCACCATCTACTGAGCATACACCCACCACCTTCACCAATGCTGGTGATGACGGAGACTTGCCGCGGACGATAATAACAGAATGGACACCTGAAGAGTGTGCGCAG
>Ga0210040_10010643_pt1 | contig 10516 bp, 11 predicted proteins | sample CryGeyCG12114_NA_FD_185462 | JGI IMG/M metagenome (GOLD analysis project Ga0210040, IMG submission 185462) | Groundwater microbial communities from aquifer - Crystal Geyser CG19_WC_8/21/14_NA (SPAdes) (version 2) | ecosystem: Environmental > Aquatic > Deep subsurface > Groundwater | place: USA...
GGGAGCTCATGTTCACGCGTTCGCTGTTCGGGACGCCCGACATGGGAGATCAGGGCCGTCTGCTGGATGAGGTCGCTGGGCTGGTCGATGCCGGAAAGATCCGTACGACCCTGACCCAGAGCCTGTCGCCGATCAACGCGGCGAACCTGATTGCCGCCCATCGACAGATCGAGAGCGGGACGACACGCGGCAAGATCGTTCTTGAAGGCTGGGGCGACTAACGAAAACAGGATGCGTGGTCGGCGACGCGCAGCCGAACCGGGATGGGCGTACCGGGCGAGCGGCTCTAGCCCGTGAGTTCGTGACCCTGCCATTGACGAGGCCGAGGTCCATCGGGCCGCGAATGCTGCGCAATTCGGAATGCCAGCGCGACAGCGCCGGCCGGTTCTCGATCATGTCGCCCGCCGCCCATGCGATCCGCCGCTCGTCTATGTCCCTGGTCACGTCCGTAGCGCCACGATGCTTCAAGCATGTGCGGCAGGAAGATCTGAATGCCGTAAAACAGCTTAAGCAGGTTCGTCGCTAGAGTGCGCGCGTTGCGGCGAGGCCACCGCCGCTTGCTGCGCCGGTGATCGCCGCCGGGCACGAGAGCCGGGTGATGAATGTCGCTTATCACGCAGCTTCCGGAGTTGGCGCTCCCGCGGGGAGCAGTCCCTCCGCTCGCATTTCCTCCCAGACCTCGGGGGGCACTGTAGCGGCCATCAGCCTGGCGTTCTCCCGCACCTTGTCGGCGTGCTTCGCCCCAGGGATGATGGCCGCGACCACCGGATGTGCAGCGCAGAACTGTAGCGCTGCGCTGCGCAGATCGGCCCCGTGCCGCGCGCAAATCTCCGCCAGTTGATCCCGCCGTCTGACCAACTCCGGTGGCGCGTCCTGATATTCGAAATTACGACCACCAGCGAGCAGACCCGAATTATAGGGGCCGCCGACCACCACCTTGACGCCGCGCTCGGCGCACATCGGAAAGAGCCGCTCGAGCGCGGGTTGGTTGAGCAGGCTGTACCGTCCGGCGAGAAGAAAGACGTCCGGGTCCGATCTCTCCAGTGCGCGCTCACACGGCTTGGTCAAGTTAACGCCGAATCCCCAGCCCTTGATCACACCTTGTTCGCGAAGTTCGATAAGTGCCTTGGCCGCGCCCGCCATCGCTACTGCGAAATATTCCTCCCAGGCGTCGCCATGGTGATCGGCTGCGAGATCGTGAATGTAAGCGATGTCGATCTGCGCCATGCCGAGGCGCTGGTAGCTGTCCTCGATGGACCGCATCGTTCCATCATAACTATAGTCATAATCACCTCGGAACGGCAGGCACTGGAGAAACGGCGGGTTGTCCGTGACACTGGCGTCGGGGCGCAGGATGCGGCCGACCTTGGTCGACAGCGTGAACTCGTCGCGGGGATAGCGGCGCAGGATCGTGCCAAGGCGGTGCTCGGAAAGGCCGTTACCGTAATGCGGCGCGGTGTCGAAGTGCCGGACCCCCGTTTCCCAAGCGGCCAGGACGGCGGCCTCGGCCGTTTCCTCGGAAACAACGTCGAACATATTGCCGAGCGGGGCGCCGCCAAAGCCGAGCGGTCCGGGCGGGGCGAAGTGGGTGTCGGTCATGCGAATACCTTTTACGTTATCAGGAAGCACCCAGTGACGCTTCAGCAGGTCTATTGCCTCAGCAGCGAGAGATCCGGCCGGTTCTCAGGGACCGGCCGGCTGAGTCCCGCCGCCGACGGCAGCGGCATGACCTCCAATCGACAATCCTCAACTTCTCGCGGATGGATGAAGCAGCCGTCAGGCCGCGAGCGTGCTGTTGTCGATCACGAAGCGATACTTCACGTCGCTCCGCTGCATGCGGTCGTAGGCGTCGTCGATCTGCTGGATGCGGATCATCTCTATATCTGCGACAATCCCGTGCTCCGCACAGAAATCAAGCATCTCCTGCGTCTCGGCAATCCCACCGATCAGCGATCCGGCGATTGCGCGACGTTGGAAAATAAGGCTGCCCACGTTCGGTGAGGGATGCGGATGCTCAGGGACGCCGACGAGCGTCAGTGTTCCGTCACGCTTCAGAAGTGCGGTCAAGGCATCCAAGTCATGACTCGCGGCGACCGTGTCCAGGATGAAGTCGAACGTGCCTGCATGCTTTTCCACCTCTTCGGAGTTGCGCGAGTTGATGACCTCGTCCGCTCCGAGCTTGATCGCGTCCTCGCGCTTGCTTTCCGAAGTGGTGAAGGCGACGACATGCGCACCCATGGCGTGCGCGATCTTGATGCCCATGTGGCCAAGTCCGCCGATGCCGACCACACCGACCTTCTTGCCAGGTCCTACGTTCCAGTGCCGAAGCGGAGAGTAAGTGGTGATGCCGGCGCAAAGGAGCGGGGCGACCGCGGCAAGCTGATCCGCTGAATGGCGGATGTGAAGGACGTAATCCTCATCCACGACGATCCGTTGCGAATAGCCGCCCAAGGTGTGGCCCGGTGCGTCCTCCGTTGCGCCATTGTAGGTGCCGACGAAGCCCGTGCCGGTGCAATATTGCTCCTCGCCGTCCTGACACGAGGGGCACTGCCGACAGCTGTCCACCATGCAGCCGACACCGACCGTATCGCCTACCTTGAACTTGGTGACATTGTCTCCGACTGCGCTCACCTGGCCCACGATTTCATGGCCCGGGATGCACGGGTAGAGGGTCCCTCCCCATTCGGAGCGGACTTGATGGAGGTCGGAATGGCAGACCCCGCAGTAGGCGATCTCGATCTGTACGTCCCTGGAGCCCGTCGCGCGTCGCTCGATTTGCATCGGCTCGAGGGGCTTGTCGGCAGAGTGGGCGCCATAAGCTGAAATCGGCATGCAAGCTTTCCTCGATGGTTGGTTCGTTTTGATGATCGCTCTTGAAGGCCCGCGCGCCAGTGATGGCCAGGCCAGCATGACGCACTCAGAGCACAGCCCTTCCATGCGCTTGCGGCACGCTTGAGCCGTCGCTCCACCTTAACTTTCAGGTCGGAAGCTCAGTTCCGCCTTCCGATGAAATCCTCGGCATCCACCTGCGGTGGCTGCCGCGAGATCCGAACGCCGCAGCATCGAGCGCAGGCCAACTTCGTCCCCTCTCCTCCCCCCGGGCGCGGCAGACTGCCAACACCAATATCGCAAACCCGCCCAGTGCCAGGCCGCAGCCGACCCAGCCGCTCAGTATGCGGCTGATTGCTAGGAGCGAGGCGGCGAATGATAGAAAGGGGCGACCCTCCTCGCCGCTTCGGACCGCAGCGACACCAAGGAGCAATGAGAGCACCAGCAGCTGCAATACGTTGAAGTTGAGCGTGGTGCGGAAGCCCTCCCCCTCCGCGACCGTCCGCGCTTCCAGGCCGAAGAGGTTGGCGGGCACGACGCCCCTTAAGAAGTCGATCCAGCCGCCGACGTTGGCAGGCGCCTTTGGCGTGCCGCCCGCGAAGGGTTCCTGCCAGGCGGTGAGCAGGGTGCCCGCGATCAGTCCAACGGCGACCGCCATTGCGGCGGTGATGGCGAACCATAAGAGAGTCTTGCCAGCGAGCCGCGCCCCGTTGGCGAGGGTGCCTAGGCCCGCGATGCTCGACACGACCGATCCGACGATCAGCGGCGGCACCAGCAATTTCAGCAATTGAACGAAGATGCTGCCCGTCGTCTCCAGCAATGCCGTCAGCGGGGCGGCCTCAGGCACGTTCCGGGCAAGCAGCCCGAGGCCAAGACTGACCGCAACGGCAAGCAGGATCTGGCTGCCGTGAGACAGGTGGCGGGTGCTGAGTGATGGTCTGGCAAGCGTGGCCACGCGGCCTCATTCCTTGGCTGTTGCGCAAGGGATGTATGTTCGGACAGACGGGGCAGGTAGCTGAGCCATGCAACTAACACTGGGGCTGCAGGGCGAGGCTCATAGTTGCAACATTCTCGCATGGTGGGAGCCTTCTTGAGCATTCCTGTGCTCGGAAGCGGCCGTTCGTTCCGGGTCAGCGCAATGCCATGCTCCGGTCAGACGCATCGCACGATGCAAGTCCGGACATGTTCTACACCGTCAGCAACGTCACGGCCGGCCTCCCCGTCACGGGCCCACGAAGCGAGGGCATCCGTGGTTCTGGTCTTGCTTCGGCGAATGGATTGGGCGGAGCCAACGCCCGCCGACTAGCTTTGGAACCGGCGAGGACGGACAGCGAGGAACCAGATATATGCGACGCGATCAGATCGTGGAACCGCAGCAGCGGATTTGCGGCAATCTGGCGCAGCGCCTGCTCGAATGCTACGAGCCGCTGACCGCCAGAGATCACATGCCTGCGGCAGGAAGCGCGTCGGTCCGGAGACGGGAGCTCGGCTGCTTCGATCCACCAACGTACAAATAATATCCGCCCGGTACTAATCCGCCCATGTGCCCGGCCTGGCGTTGATGACAGCCCTCGGTTGTGATGCAAGGGAACGTCACCGATATGGCCTCGATGATACCCAAACCCGCGCCCGCCGCCATGCATCCTCGCGAGTTTGTCGCATTCATCGCCGCGATCATGGCAGTGAATGCATTAGGCGTCGATCTGATGCTGCCTGCGCTGGCGGACATCGGCCGCGACCTTGCTATAGGCGATGCCAACCATCGGCAGTGGATCATCACCGTCTACATGGTTGGATTTGGCGCGGGGCAGCTGGTCTATGGTCCTCTGGCCGATCGGTTTGGCCGCAAGCCGATCCTTATCGGCACACTGATCGGGTTCGTTGCCGCCAGTGTGTTCGCGGCAAGTGCGGCGTCCTTTCCGGCGCTGCTGGGTGCCCGCTTGCTGCAGGGCTTGATGTCGGCATCGACCCGCGTGCTTGCGGTGGCGATCGTCCGTGACGGCGCATCCGGACGGAAGATGGCTCGCACGATGTCTGTCGCGCAGATGATCTTCTTCGTCGTGCCGATCCTCGCGCCTTCGCTCGGCCAGGCGCTGCTTGCGTTCGGCCCCTGGCGGTTTATCTTCTACGCGCTCGGCGCCTTTGCAGCCTTTGTTCTCGCTTGGACGCTGATACGCCTGCCCGAAACCTTGCCTGTCGCTCGCCGAGTGCCGATCTCGATCGTCGCCTTGCGGCAGAGCTACTGGCTGACGCTCACCAATCGCTTCTCCGTCGGCTATGCGCTGGCTGCGTCCCTAACGTTCGGCGGAATCATCGCGTTCGTCTCATCCTCTCAACAGATATTCGTAGACGAATTCGGTGCCGGCGCGCGTTTCACCTGGCTGTTCGCGGTCTGCGCTGGCGCGATGGGCGTGGCGGCATTCGCCAACAGCCGGCTTGTGGAGCAGCTTGGAACGCGAATGATTTCGCAGTCGGCAGTGCTCGCGCTTATCGTGCTGGCGATGCTCCATCTGCTGGTCATCCAAGCCGGGCTCGAGACGCTGACGAGCTTCACCATCCTGCAGGCGCTCAGTATGACCTGCATCGGTTTGTGCGGCTCCAATTTCGGGTCGATGGCGATGGAACCGGTTGGCCACATCGCGGGAACGGCTTCGTCGGTACAAGGCTTCATCACCAGCATCGGCGCAGTGCTGGTGGGTTCGGCCATCGGCCAGTCTTACGCAGGGACGACCATGCCGCTGGCGATCGGCTATTTAGGCATCGGCCTTTCCGTCTTGGCCATCGTCTACTTCGTCGAAGGGCGGCGTCTGTTTCGCGCTCGCATGGCACCACAGGAGAGCTGAGAAGTTAGCCGCCTCAGCCTTCGAGCCCGATCTTGCCGAGTGTGGTCATGCTCTCGTTCTTGCGAAGGCACTGCGCAGTGCTTCGCCGCGCCTTCGACCTGGCGGTAACCCACTTAGCCAGGCGGACAATCACGACCGCCATATGACCTGGACCGCCCGTACCTGAACCGGAGCAGCGATCAGAGCGGCGGCGGACAGGTTGAAGACGGATCGTAGCCCGCACCGCATCACCGCTGCGCCCGCAACGTGATGCGAGTCATCTCGGGCGGCCGACCCAAGCGGAGGGCGAAACCGGGCCACAAGGCGGTGCCGTTGGATACGTACAGGGTCATGTCGCCGACTTGATACCGGCCGGTAACAAACCCGCCGTTCGGGCGCGCCAAGGCTCTGTCCAGGCCAGCGATCATGCCGCCATGAGTATGCCCAGATAGCTGGAGAGCGACTCCGCGCTCCGCCGCCTTGCGGGCGTTCTTGGGCTGATGGTCGAGCAACAGCACCGGTGCGCCGGCCGGTGCTCCAGCCAGGGCGGCATTCAGGTCTGGGGCGGCCTCACCAACCGAAGGTGCGGATACATCGGTGACGCCGACCACGACCAGCTTGGCCTCCTCGCGCGTGAGAACGGCGTGTCCGTTCAGCAGCATCTGCATGCCAAGGCCCGTCAGGTGGGGCATCCAGCTTCGGTAGCCGAAGAAATATTCATGGTTCCCCGGCACCGCATAAATGCCATCTGGGGCCCGCAGGTCACGTAGCGGTTCGACGTCGGCGCGGCGCATAGCTACCGTTCCGTCGATGAAGTCGCCTGTCACCACGATGAGGTCGACGTCCGACGCGTTCGCCCGATCGACCACCTGGCGCGTCCATCTTTCCGGAAATAATCGGCTAACGTGAAGGTCGGTAAGCTGAAGTAGCCGATAGCCTTCAAATTGAGCGGGCAGGCCGCGCACCGTGATCTCGACATTCTTAACGGGCGGCACGCGCAGGGCGCCAGCCACGCCAACGGAGGCCAGCAACGCGGCCAAACCTGCGGCGCCGTAGCGCACGCTGTCCGGAACGCTCGTGAATTCCCGCCGTACAACGGCAGCCAGCAGCGTGCCCAGGTCCAACACGACCTGCAGCACTGCGAGCAGCAGGATTGCGCCAAAGGCCCAGTTGAAGAGGATCACGACCGCACGCGGAAACTCTGGCGCGAATACCGATCCCGACGACAGCTTGCTCCAGAGATGGTACTGCGACGCCGCAAGCAGGAGCAAGGCGATGCCGGCCTTTGCCACCCACGGTAGAGAAAGTGGCCACAGCCACCGGGCAAGAACGACAAGGCAAGGGGTCGCGAAGAACAGGTGAAAGATCGGTCGGCTCCAGAAGTACGCCGCGAGAGCGCCGCAACTCAAAGAGATAGGCATGGAGTCGCCGCATTTCAGTCCCTTCGCCTTCATGGCCGCGAGCAGATCAGGTCGCGGTCGATGTGCGGATTTGGGTGATTGGCATGGTTACCGGCTAGAAACCGCTGCTCATCGGCTATGCCGGGCAAGATTGCGCCGGCCCGCCAAGGCGATCCCGGCAAGGTTTTGCTGACGAGGGATCCAGCGAACGCGCAGGGGCGCTGCCACCGCGCAAAGGGCTTGGTAGCGAGCCAAGTGCTCACGGGCGGGCGGCCGGCGGCAGACGGCCGCTCCGCTGGCCTGCTCGATGACGCTCCGGCTGTCGCCGACGAGATCGAAGTGCGGTTCGCCTGATGCCTGAGCAACACCCAGCGCGAGGTACAATGCCAGCCATTCAGCATCGCTGCTGCTGCCGGTGCCGAGGTCATCGAAGAATCGGATCTGGCCGCGCGCGACGACCGCGACCTCGATGCGCCCCGGATTGGGCCGGCAGCCGCCATCGAAGAAGACCTTGAGGGTCATTACGCCGAGAGGTTCGGCGGCCCGAGGTGCTGCAGGAAATCCGGCTTCCCCAGTGATACGCCCGCATGGCGCAGGATGGCGTAAGCCGTGGTGACGTGGAACATGAAGTTCGGCAGCGCAAAGCCGGTCAGATAGTCGGCGCCCACGAAGCGATAACCCATGCCGTTGGGAAATCGCAGGACCACCTCGCGCTCTTCGCTGCCGGCGAGCTGGTGCGCAGCGAAGCCGTTCAGGTAGGCGATTGTCCGGTCGCACCGGTCCCTTAGTTCCGCGAAGGTCGTCTCCGTGTCGGGCATGGCCGGCGCATCGGTGCCGCTGAGCCGCGCCAGCGCGTTTTTCGCTGCATCCGACGCCATCTGATATTGGGCTGGCAGCGGTTTCATGTCGGGCGCCAGCCGAGCCTCGAGGAGCAGCGCCTCGTCCATCGCGTGCGACGCCTTGTCGAGCCAGACCTGCATGTTGGTGAGCGAATGGACAAAAATCGGAACCGACGCGTTCCAGATTCCGAAGCTCATCCTCTAACCCTTCTGATGTTGCTGAGCCGACAGCATGACCGCTTAAGCTCACGGTCGCAACGGACCGCTAAGCAGGCCTGGGCCGAGAATGTCCCCTTTGAGTGGAAAGCAGACGCCAGCGAGCGTTGGCTATGTCCAGACGTTTCGGGTGAAAGGATGTCTCAGGGCCGATTTCGTCTGGCGGTAAATTTCCATGCTCAGCAGCTAGCGCGGTGAGGATTGCCCAAGGTCGGGCTGGTCGTCCACCAGCTTCCTTCAGCCCAGTTGCGTTTCAAGGAACCGTCCGCCGCACCAAGTCTGCGACGGTAGCGACTCCAGCAGGCAAGCGGCGGGGTCGATCCGCAGCAGGCACAACCCTGTTCGAGGCAGTAGGTGATGAAAAGGATGGGGCCGGTTCGCGCTGACGACCCGGCCCTGTCAATCCGATCAAGTCAATCTCGACCGATGCTGAAGCGACCCGCGCCGAAAGCGGCCACTTGCAGGAGCCCGCCAGCCATCGCCACGTTCTTGAAGAAATGAATGAACTGGTTCTGGTCACCGAGCGCGGAGTGGAAGAACACGGCTGTCGCCACACTGAAGAGGGCCAGCACTGCTGCAACGATGCGCGCACGATAGCCGAGCACGAGCAAGATGCCGCCGCCCAGCTCGACCAGGATGGCAAGAGCCAGGCCAACTTGCGGAAAAGGCAGCCCTACGGAAGCAATGTAGCCGATGGTGGCTTCCGGCGCGGCGAGCTTTGACAATCCGCTGAGCAGGAAGATGGCCGCAAGGCCCACTCGTCCGGCTAGTGGCACAAGCGCTTGCCTCGTCGAGGGTCGTGCACGTTCCGGGGAGACGCCGACGTCGGTTGTCATAGTGGTGAGCATGATACTTCTCCTGTTCTGAAGGTGGGGGTCACGAGTTGCTCGTCGTTGACGAGAGTCTAGGCGGCGTCGACGAGGACGATCTCGCTGTCCTCAAGGGCGGTGACCTTGAAGGTAGCGACCTGATCGATCGCGGCACCGTCGCGGGCATTCACTCGCAGACCATCGATTTCGACGGCCCCGGTTGCCGGGACGAGGTACGCCTTCCGGTCGCTCCCCAATGAATACTCTGCGGACACGCCCGCCTTGAGAGTGGCGCCGACGACCCGAGCGTTTGTGCGAATAGGCAAGGCCTCATTGTCATTCGCGAACCCGCTTGCGAGCACGACAAACTGACCGGCGCGGTCGCCCTTGGGGAATGGCTTGGCACCCCACGCCGGTGCTTCACCCGCGCGATCAGGCAAGATCCAGATCTGGAAGATCTGAGTCACTTCGTCCTCCAGATTGTACTCGCTGTGCGTGATGCCGGTGCCGGCGCTCATCACTTGGACGTCGCCAGCTTCCGTGCGTCCTGCGTTGCCGAGATTGTCCTTGTGGGTGATTGCACCTTTGCGGACGTAGGTGATGATTTCCATGTCGCGGTGGGGATGGGGTGGGAAGCCGGTTTTCGGCTGGATGGTGTCATCGTTCCACACCCGCAGGTTGCCCCACTGGACCCGGTCCCCCTCGTGGTAGGAAGCAAATGAGAAATGATGCTTGGCCTTGAGCCAACCGTGATCGGCACCGCCGAGCGTGTCGAAGGAACGTACGTCGATCATCTTCAGTCTCCTTGAGGATCCAGCAGGGAAGCTCCCGCTCCGTCGGAGGCACATCTACGGCTTGCCGGCTCTATGGGTCAGTGAGATAAAATTGTCCGAACTGTTCGAGGAAGTTGAATGGCTGGACCTGGCACTCCCACCTTTGATCAACTGCGCTTGTTTCTTGCCGTGGTCGAAACTGGCAGCTTTGGCGGTGCCGCCCGCAAGCTCAATCGAGCCGTGTCGGTCATCAGCTACGGCATCGCCAACCTGGAACTGCAACTCGGTGTCTCGTTGTTTGATCGCGTGGGCACGCGCAAACCGACGTTGACAGTGGCTGGTCGTGCCGTGCTTGCGGAAGTGCAGACCGTCGCAGAAGGGATGGATGGCCTTCGCGCGAAGGTGCAAGGCTTGCTGCAAGGCTTAGAAGCCGAGATCAGCCTCGCGCTTGACGTTATGTTGCCCGCGGAGCGACTTGGTCGCGTACTGCGGTCGTTCCGTACGCAGTTCCCGACCGTAGGGCTGCGCCTGAACGTCGAGGCGCTGGGCGCGGTCCCCGCCTTGGTACTCGACGGTAAAGCTGGTTTGGGCATCAGCGGGCCATTGGCGTCGGACATCGAAGGTCTCGACTATGCAGCGGCAGGGTCCGTGGCTTTGATCCCGGTTGCCGCACCGGATCATCCGCTTGCGAAGCAGCATCCATTGCCGATCGGCGCGGCCCGAAGTCACATCCAGCTCGTCCTGACGGATCGTTCACCAATGACCGAAGGTCGGGACTTTGCGGTGCAGAGCCCGAGAACCTGGCGACTTGCCGATCTTGGCGCCAAG
>Ga0210040_10010644_pt1 | contig 10516 bp, 8 predicted proteins | sample CryGeyCG12114_NA_FD_185462 | JGI IMG/M metagenome (GOLD analysis project Ga0210040, IMG submission 185462) | Groundwater microbial communities from aquifer - Crystal Geyser CG19_WC_8/21/14_NA (SPAdes) (version 2) | ecosystem: Environmental > Aquatic > Deep subsurface > Groundwater | place: USA...
AGAGCTGACCGAGGCCGAGCCGCGGATCTACTTCGGCGAGTCGACGACCATGGACTACTCCATCGTGGGGGCGCCCGTGGGCACGGCCCCGAGCGAGCTCGACACCCCCGGGGGTGGTGAGGAGGGCAACCCCAAGCTCTCCACCTACACCGGCACCGGCGGGGTCGGCATCGGCAACCTGTGGCGCAGGGTGCTGTACGCCGCCAAGTTCGCCGACGTGAACATCCTGCTCTCCGGCCGGGTGAACAAGGCGTCCAAGATCATCTACGACCGCACCCCACGCGAGCGCGTGCTCAAGGCCGCTCCCTGGCTCAAGGTCGACGGCGACGCCTACCCGGCCGTGGTCGACGGCCGGATCGTCTGGATCGTCGACGGCTACACGACCTCCAACTCCTACCCGAACAGCAAGCGGGTGGCGCTCAACCAGGTGACCGCAGACTCCCAGACCGTGACTCCCGGCGGCACCGTGGTGGCGCAGCCGAACGAGAACATCAACTACATGCGCAACTCGGTCAAGGCGGTGGTCGACGCCTACGACGGCACCGTCAAGCTCTACCAGTGGGACACCGAGGACCCGGTGCTCAAGACCTGGGAGAAGGCGTTCCCGAACGTCGTGCTGCCCAAGGAGTCGATCTCCACCGAGCTGGCGGACCACCTGCGCTACCCCCAGGACATGTTCAAGGTGCAGCGCGAGATCCTGGCCCGCTACCACATGACCGACCCGGACAACTGGTACAAGCAGTCGGCGCTGTGGGAGGTCCCGAACGACCCGGTCAAGACCAGCGCTCAGGCCAAGGAGTCCCCGTTCTACCTGTCGGTGAAGTGGCCGAAGGACGACGCGGCGACCTTCTCCCTGACCAGCGCCTACGTGCCGAAGGGCCGGTCCAACCTGGCGGCCTACATGGCGGTGAACGCGGACGCCAGCAGCCCGGACTACGGCCGCTTGCGCATCCTGAGCATGTCCGACACCACCCAGATCGACGGGCCCGGGCAGTCGTTCAACGCCATGACCACCAACGAGACCGTCGCCGAGCGGCTGCGGCCCTTCCAGCAGGGCACGGCACAGTCCTCCTTCGGCAACCTGCTCACCCTCCCGGTGGGTGGCGGTCTGCTGTACGTGACCCCGGTCTACACCCAGCGGCAGGGCAGCACCGGCTCCTATCCGGCGCTGCGGTTCGTGATCGTCCGGTTCGGCCAGTCCGTCGGGATCGGGGACACCCTGCAGCAGGCCCTGGACTCGGTGTTCAAGGGTGACTCCGGCGCCCGGACGGGGGAGGGTGACGACCCGGCGGACCCGGCGCCGACCGGCAACGGTCAGACCAACAGCACGGTGGCCACCCAGGCCCTGGCCGAGGCGCAGACGGCCTTCGAAGCCGCGGACAAGGCCCTGGCCGCCGGCGACCTCGGCACCTACCAGTCCCGGATCGAGGACGCGCAGGCGGCGACCGAGCGGGCGCTCCGGGCAATGGGTCGCTGAGCGCGGCTGGGTGCCCCGTGCGGCCTCAGTGCGCGGTGCGCACCTCCAGGTCGGGGAACCCGGCTGCGCGCAGTGGCTCGGCCATCACGTCGGCGTCGCCGACCACGACGAGGCTGAGGTCGTCGAGGTCGACCAGCTCGCGGTAGGCGGCGGTCGCCGACTCCGGCGTCACCTGCCGCAGCGCGGCCAGCGAGCGGTCGACGTGGTCGTCGCCCAGCCCGGCCAGCACCTGGGTGCCGGCCTGGTCGGCGACACCGTCCGCCGTCGCGTAACGCAGCGGTGAGACGCCGACGAAGTAGTCGACCGCCTCGGTGACCTCGGTGCGGGTGAAGGGGCGCTCGGAGACGTCGAGCAGGCCGGACGCCACCGTCAACGCGTCCGCCATCACCTCGGTCCGGAAGGAGCCCTGGACGGCGAAGGAGCCGGCCGAGCGGAGCGGGCCGAACTGCATCCGCACCCCGTAGGTGTATCCGAGGTCCTCCCGCAGCACCGCGTTCAACCGGGACAGGAAGGCTCCGCCCATCACGTAGCTGGCCACGGTGATGTCGGCCCAGCGCGGGTCCTGCCGGTCCACGGAGTAGCCGCCGAGCCGCAGGTCGGCCTGCACCGCCCCGGGGCGGTCCAGCAGGACCGTGCGACGCGCGCCGCGGGCGGGGGTGGTGTGCTCGACGCGCTGCTGGGCGTCGTTGGTCCAGCCGCCCAGCCGGCGCTCGGCCAGGGCCAGCGGGTCCTCGGCGAAGTCGCCGGCCAGCACCAGCGTGGCTCCCGCCGGGCCGTAGTGGCGGGCGTGGAAGTCCCGGACGGCCTCGGCGGTGACGGCGGCGACGGTCGCCGCCTCGCCGCCGTTCATCCGGGAGGCCCGGCTGGCTCCGTCGAAGACCACGCCGCGGAAGGCCTGCGTGGCGGCTTGGGAGGAGTTGGCCCGGGCCTGCTCGATCTCGGCGAGCCGGAGGGTGACGTGCCGGCGCACGTCGTCGTCACCGAGGGCGGGCTCGCTCACCGCCTCGGCGAACAGCTCCAGCGCACGGTCCAGCCGCGAGGCGGGCACGTCCAGCAGAGCCTGGCTGCCGGCCAGCGTGAGCTCCACGCCGAAGCCGGCGCCCTCGGTCTCCATCAGCTCGGCGAACTCCTCACCGGCGTGCTGACGGCTGCCCTCGTCCAGGGCGCGGGCGCAGATGGTGGCCACCCCCTCGAGGTCGCGGTCCTCCGCGCTCAGCGGCAGGTCCAGGACCAGGTGCGCGGCCACGACGTGCTGACCGGGCAGCCGGTAGATGACCGTGCTGATGCCGTTGCTCAGCCGGCCCCGCTCCGGGGTCGGGAAGCTCCAGGCCCTGGGTGGGCCCACCGGGGGCTGCGGCGGGCTCGCGTCGGCGGGGTGGGTGGTCACGAGCGCTGCTGCCGGTAGATCAAGGTGGCGCACTGGTCACTGCGCAGGAGCGAGGAGACGGCCGTCGTCACGTCCTCGGGCTGGAGGTCCTCGACCTCGGCGATCCGGGTGTTCACCAGCGCCGGGTTGCGGTGCAGGGTGGCGTACTCCCCGAAGGCGTCCGCCCGCGAGTCGACCCGGGCCAGCTCGTGCAGCCAGTGGCGTTCGTACTGGGCCTTCGCGCGGCGCAGCTCCTGCTCGCTGGGCGGGACGCTGGCCAGCCGGTCGACCTCGGCGGTCAGGGCCGCCTCCAGCTCCTCGACGGTCACGCCCTGCCGGGCCCGGGCGAAGGCGAAGCCGTACGAGCTGCCGCCGATCAGGCCGAGGGTGCTGCCGCCGGCGCTCTCGGCGATCTCGGCCGAGCGCACCAGCTGCTTGTGCAGCCGCGACGTCTGCCCCTGGCCCAGCACCGAGAAGGCCAGGTCGACCGCGTCGAACTCGCGGCTGCCGCGGGCGGGCAGCCGCCAGGTGAGGTAGACGGCCGCAGCGGGCACGTCGGCGGCGGTCTCCATCCGCTCGGTGCCGGTCAGCGCCGGCAGCGGCGCAGGCCGGTCCTTGGCCGGCTTCTGCGCGCTGTGCAGGTGGCCGAAGTAGGTGTCGGCACGCTCGAAGGCCTGCTCGGGCTCGATGGCACCCACGATCGAGAGCACCGCGTTGCTCGGCAGGTAGTGGGTGCGGAAGAAGGTCTGCACGTCCTCCAGGGTGGCGGCGTTCAGGTCGTCCATGGAGCCGATCGTGGTGTGGCCGTACGGGTGGTCGCCGGGGAAGGTGAGGCCGATCAGCCGCTCCATCACGTCCCCGTAGGGCACGTTGTCGTAGCGCTGGCGCTTCTCCTCCTTCACCACCTCGCGCTGGTTGTCCAGGCTCTCCTGGGTCATGGTGTCGAGGAGGCTGCCGAGCCGGTCGGCCTCCAGCCACAGCGCCAGGTCCAGCCCGCCGGTGGGCAGGGTCTCGAAGTAGTTCGTCCGGTCGAACCAGGTGGTCGCGTTGACCGATGCGCCGGCCGCCTGCAGCAGCCCGATGTGCTGACCAGAGGGCACGTGCGCCGAGCCCTGGAACATCAGGTGCTCGAAGAGGTGGGCGAAGCCGGTGCGGCCGGGCTGCTCGTCGCGCGAGCCGACGTCGTACCAGAGGTTGACCGCCACCGTCGGGGTGCCGTGGTCGGGGCTCGCGATCACCCGCAGCCCGTTGGCCAGGGTGCGCTGCTCGATCGGGTAGGCGAGCGTGGAGGCTGAGCTCATGGCACTCATCTCAGCACACCCGCGGGATGTGCCCGAAACCATGACGCGGCTCCCGGCCCTGGTGGCGCCGGAGCCTGACCGGCCGAGCGGTCACCCGAGGAGGCCCGCGGCTCGAGCCGGCTCGGCGTAGGCCGCGGCCAGGCTTGCCGTCGTCTCGTGGGCGTTGAGCCCGCTCGGGTTGGGGACCACCCACAGCCGTGCCCCCGCCAGCGGCTCCGGCTGCTCACCCGCCCGCGCCCGGGGTCGACCGAAGGCCGTCCGGTAGGCGGTGATCCCGGCCACCGCCACCACCGCGGGGGAGAGGCGGCGGACGGTCTCGGTCAGCCGGACGCTGCCGGCCCGCAGCTCGGCCGGCGTCAGCTCGTCGGCCCGGGCCGTGGCCCGGTTGACCAGGTTCGTGATGCCCACGCCCCGGGCCAGCAGGTAGGTCCGGTCGTCGTCGGTCATGCCCCCGGCCCGGTCGAGGTCGCGGTCGATCACCCCGGCCAGCCGGAGCGCGGGGTAGAAGCGGTTGCCCGGGTGCGCGAAGTGGGTCTGGGTGGCGGCGGTCCACAGGCCGGGGTTGATGCCCACGAACACCAGCCGGAGACCAGGTGCGACGAGGTCGGGCACGCAGACGTCCCGGTAGCCCTCCAGCTCGGTCCGGGTGAAGCCCACGGAGGAAATCTACGCGGGCCGGGCCGGGGTAGCGTGACCGCCATGACCTCCACCCCGATCGACCTCGGCCGGCCCGTCGCCGGCGACGTGGTCGAGCTGATCCTCGACGACCACGTGCGCTTCGAGACGCTGCTGCGCCAGCTCCGCGACGCCAGCTCCGACCGCGACGCGGTCCGCAAGGCCCTGGCCACGCTGCACGTCGCCCACGCCGAGGCCGAGGAGCGCCACGTCTACCCGACGCTCCGCGACGAGCACGCGATCGGCTCGCACGAGGCCGAGCACGGCGAGGAGGAGCACGCGGAGGGCAACCAGGCCCTGCTGGACGTGCTCGAGCTGACCGAGGTGCAGGGCGAGGCGTTCGACGACGCAGTGGAGGAGCTCTCCCGGGTGCTCAACCACCACCTGACCGAGGAGGAGCTGACGATCCTCAACCCGGCCCGTGCCCAGGTGCCCGAGGAGGCCCGGGCCGAGCTCGGCCGGACCTTCGTCACCGAGCGCAACGCCCAGGTGGACAGCGACTGCGGGCGGCTGGAGAACGTCCGGGCCATCGTGGCCCGCGCCGAGAAGCAGGGTCTGCTCGAGGAGGACGAGGACGAGACCGCCTCCTGATCCCGGAGGCCCGACCGCTTGATCCCGGACGACCGACCGCGCCGACCGTCGACCGCGTTGACTGTCCACCGCGTTGAGCAGGGGTCGGGAGTCGGGGGTCCAGGGTCTTTCGGCCCGGGTCCTTCGGCCTCCACCTGCTCCGCGAGTGTCCAGGACCGGAGCGCGGGCTGGCCGAGCGGTACCGATGGTGCGTATGGTGCGCCTGTGCTCTTCGGCACGGGACGCTCGTCCCGGGCCGGCCGGTGCGTGTACTCGGGGCCCCGACGAGAAGGCAGAACGTTCGTGTCCCGACGCACCATCCTGCTTGCCGCGAGCGCTATGGCGCTGTTCGCCGTGAGCACCCCGCTCGCCCAGGCCGCCACCGTCCAGGCCATGCCGCAGGTCGACATGGCTGCCGTCGACACGGCAGCCCATGTCGAGGGGTACCGGGGCAACCAGCCGGCTCTGGGTGACGACCCGTCCACCCGCTTGGTCCAGCGGGCGCTGACCGCGCGCGGGTTCCGGGTCGCCGCCGACGGGCACTACGGCCGGGCCACCACAGCCGCCTACATCAAGTTCCAGCGCTCGCTCGGCTACCGCTCGATCGATGCCAACGGCATCCCTGGTCCCGGCTCGTTGAAGGCACTGGGGAAGGGCCGCTTCACCGTGGTCAACCCGGTCAGCATCGGCAGCCGCGACGACCGCTACGGCACCAAGCGCGTCAACACCCGCACCAGGCTGATGCTCACGGCCGCGGACACGAAGGTGCCCTGGACGCTGCGGGTGTCGCAGGGCTCGTACTGCCCGTTCGAGAAGTCCGGCTGCGCAGCAGCCTCGGCGGGCACCCACGACGGTGGCGGCAGCATCGACGTGCGGGTCAGCGGCCTGAGCACGACCGAGCGGTGGCGCACCGTCCGGGCGCTGCGCCAGGTGGGTTTCGCGGCCTGGCTGCGGACGCCCAGCCAGTGCGGGGGCTGCTGGTCCGCCCACATCCACGCCGTGGCCATCGCCGACACCGACATGTGGCAGCGCGACGGCAAGTACACCAACCGTGACCAGGTCGCTGACTACTTCGTCGGCCGCAACGGCCTCGCCCGCCACGACTGGGACAACACGCCGGCCCGGTACCGCGCGCCGTTCATCACCTGGGAGGCCTACGCCGCACTCAGCCGGCTCTGAGGCCGCGGCCCGGTCGGGGACCCGGAGCGGGCGGCTCCCGGCAGCCTGTGGCCTGTCGGGTGCCTCTCAGGGTCTCGGTCTCTCCGGCTCGTGGAAGTCGTTCCGTACTTGGGTGATCGGGTCCTTGACATCGGCGGGGCCCGGGGTTTGGCTGTGCACACCCGCCAAGGCCCCGTCCCTGGCGCTCACCGGAACCCACCCTCCAGCGCAGGAGCCGACGATGTCTCGACCGGAGTCCGAAACCGAATACCTCGCCCGCCTGGTGCCGCCCTCCGTCGCCGCCCTGGGCCTCAGCCGACGCTCCGTCCTCAAGACCGCCCTGGGTGCCGCAGCCGTGGTCGGGGCCCCCGGCCTGCTGGCCGGCTGCAGCGGGAGCAGCGGCGACTCACCGGGGACGAGCAGCTCTGGCGCGGCCGGCGGCGAGTCGCCCAGCGGCACCGTGACCTGGGGCACGAACGAGAGCGGCACGACCTTCGCGAAGCAGTTCCAGGCCGAGGCCGCCGACTTCACCAAGAAGAGCGGCGTCGAGGTCAAGCTCAACGCCGTGGAGCACAACACGTTCCAGGAGAACATCAACAACTACCTCCAGGGCAGCCCGGACGACGTCTTCACCTGGTTCAGCGGCTACCGGATGAAGTTCTTCGCGTCCCGCGGGCTGATCGGGGACGTCAGCGACATCTGGCCCCTGGACGGGGTGGGCGACGCCTTCAAGACCGCCTCGACCGGTGACGACGGCAAGCAGTACTTCGTCCCCGTGTCGTACTACCCGTGGGCGATCTTCTACCGCAAGTCGGTCTGGGAGCAGAAGGGCTACGCCGAGCCGAAGACGCTCGACGAGCTGACGGCCCTGGCCAAGCGGATGCAGGGGGACGGCCTCGTCCCGTTCGCGTTCGCGGACAAGGAGGGCTGGCCCGCCATGGGCACCTTCGACGCGCTCAACCTGCGCATCAACGGCTACCAGTACCACGTCGACCTGATGGGCGGGAAGAACGCCTGGGACTCTCCCGAGGTCAAGCGCGTGTTCGACACCTGGAAGTCGCTGCTGCCCTACCACCAGCCCGACGCCCTCGGCCGCACCTGGCAGGAAGCGGCGCAGTCCCTGCAGCAGAAGAAGTCGGGCATGTTCCTGCTCGGCACGTTCCTCAACGAGCAGTTCCCGGAGAAGGAGCGCGACGACCTCGACTTCTTCACGTTCCCCGAGATCGACCCCGCCATCGGTGCCGACGCCTGCGACGCGCCGATCGACGGGCACTGCATGTCGGTGAAGCCTAAGAACGAGGCAGCCGCCAAGGCCTTCCTGAAGTACCTCGCCTCCCCGGACAACCTCGCCGCGGCCGTCGCCGGGACCAAGCTGCCGTTCGTCTCGGCCAACTCCAACGCCGACACGAGCGTCTACAGCGCCCTGCAGAAGAAGTCCGCCGAGATCGTCAGCAAGCAGAAGAACATCGCCCAGTTCCTGGACCGCGACACGCGTCCCGACTTCGCCTCCACGGTCGTGATCCCGGCCTTCCAGAGCTTCCTGAAGAACCCTGACGACATCGACGGCGTGACCAAGAGCCTGGAAGAGCAGAAGAAGTCCATCTTCGCGGGCTGAGCAGCCTGCCGGACGGGGGGACACCCGTGACCACCACCACTCCGACCCCGGCTGCGCCGGCCCGGAAGCGCACGGCCGAGGGCCGCCCAACCCGCCGTCGGCGCCGCGGCATGCGCACCAGCGACAGGCTCGTGGTCGCGGCGATGGTCGCGATCCCGACGCTGGCGGTCCTGCTCCTGATCTGGCTGCCGGCGGTGGCCTCGGTGCTGCTCGGCTTCACCCGTTGGGAGGGGATCGGCGGCCTGGACACCATCGAGTGGGTCGGGCTGACGAACTACAAGAACATCCTCACGATCTACCCACCGTTCTTCCCGGCCCTGGAGCACAACCTCATCGCGCTGGTCTTCCTCTTCGCGGTCAGCGCGTTCGGGATGTTCCTGGCCGTGCTGCTCGACAAGGAGCTGCGCGGCGGCCGGTTCTACCAGACCGCCTACTACCTGCCGGTGGTGCTGTCCCTCGCCCTGACGGGCTTCATCTGGCAGCTCATCTACTCCCGCGACCAGGGACTGCTGAACGCGGTGACCGGACTCACCGTCGACTGGTACGGCGACCCGAAGTACAACCTCTGGGCCGTGATGGTCGCGACCGGCTGGCAGCACGCCGGCTACATCATGGTGCTCTACCTCGCCGGCCTGAAGTCGGTCGACCCGGGACTGCGCGAGGCGGCGGCGGTCGACGGGGCCAACGCGCGGGCGACCTTCTTCCGGGTGGTGCTGCCCGTCCTGCGGCCGGTCAACCTGATCATCCTGGTGGTCACGGTGATCACGTCGTTGCGCCTGTTCGACCTGGTCTGGATCGTCAACAAGGGCCGCAACGGGCTGGAGCTGATCGCAGCGCTGGTCACGCAGAACATCGTGGGTGAGGCCAGCCGGATCGGCTTCGGCTCGGCTCTGGCGACGATCATGCTGCTGATCTCGTCGGTCTTCGTGATCATCTACCTCAACATCGAGCTGAGGGAGGACAAGTGACCGCCGCCACCGACGTCACCCCCCGGAACCGGGTCGCCTCGGGGCCGGCGGCGCGGGAACGCCTGCGGCACCGTCCGCTGACACCGGCTCGGGTGGTGCTGCACGCGTTCTTGCTCGTCACCGCGTTGATGTGGCTGTTCCCACTGGCCTGGGCCCTGTTCAACTCGTTCCGGGACTACGACTACACCGCGACCCACGGGTACGCCTCGATCGGCGGCTTCACGCTGAGCAACTACGCCGACGCCTGGGAGCGAGGCAACTTCACCCACACCTTCTTGAACTCGGTGTACATCACGGTGCCGGCGGTGATCCTCACCCTGCTCCTGGCCTCGTGCGTCGCGTTCGTGCTGGCCAGGTTCAGCTTCAAGCTCAACCTCACCCTGCTCGGGGTGTTCATCGCCGCCAACCTGCTGCCTCCGCAGTCCCTGCTGATCCCGATCTACCGCGCCTTCCGGGCCGTACCGCTGCCCGAGTGGCTGAGCGACTCCGGCACGCTGCTGAACAGCTACCTCGGGCTCGTCCTGATCAACACCGCGTTCCAGACCGGCTTCTGCACCTTCGTGCTCAGCAACTTCATGAAGGCGCTGCCGCGGGAGCTGTACGAGTCGGCCGAGGTGGACGGGGCCAGCGTGTGGCGGCAGTACTGGCAGATCACCATGCCGCTGTGCCGGCCGGCGTTGGCCGCACTGGCCACCCTCGAGGTGACCTGGATCTACAACGAGTTCTTCTGGGCCACCGTCCTGCTGCAGACCGGCGACAAGTTCCCGGTCACCAGCTCGCTGAACAACCTGCGCGGCCAGTTCTTCGTCGACTACAACCTGCTGTCCGCTGGTTCGATGCTGGTGGCGTTGCCGCCGATCATCGTGTTCTTCCTGCTGCAGAAGCAGTTCGTGTCCGGGCTGACCCTCGGGGCCACGAAGGGCTGAGGCCGGCTGGGGCAGGATGACGGACGGAGCGCGGCCCGGGCACGCTCAGGGACGGGAACGCTTCGAACCCGCAAGCCGCAGGGCGGGCGGCTGCGCGTGCAGCTCAGGTGGCTCGACCGACAGGCAGTCCCCGCTGCTGATCGGCGCGGGGTACTCCACCGAGGCCGCGATCCCACGCCGGCCGTAGGCCGCCTTGACGAACTGGGCAGCGGCGCGGGACCAGGGGAAGTGCTGCTGGATCACCTCGGCGGGCAGCCGGCAGGGCTGGTTCACGCCCTCGCAGACCAGGCCGGCGCCGCCGGCGAACATCAGCCGGGTGCCCATCGGCAGCGTGCTGAGCCGGGGGAGGCCCTCGACCAGAAGGTTGGCGCCCAGCCACTCCGGCTGCAGGAACGGTACGCCGAGCCGCTCGGCGACGTCGGTCAGCTCCTCCACCGAGACCACGGTCAGCTGCCGGCGG
>Ga0210040_10010645_pt1 | contig 10516 bp, 9 predicted proteins | sample CryGeyCG12114_NA_FD_185462 | JGI IMG/M metagenome (GOLD analysis project Ga0210040, IMG submission 185462) | Groundwater microbial communities from aquifer - Crystal Geyser CG19_WC_8/21/14_NA (SPAdes) (version 2) | ecosystem: Environmental > Aquatic > Deep subsurface > Groundwater | place: USA...
CCATGCACCGCCTGCTCCAGGGCGAGGTCGGCTCGGGCAAGACGGTCGTCGCGCTGCGCGCCATGCTCGCCGTCGTCGACGCCGGGGGGCAGGCCGCGCTGCTGGCGCCCACCGAGGTCCTCGCCGTGCAGCACCACCGCTCGTTGACGGCGCTGCTCGGCGACCTCGCCCGCTCGGGGATGCTCGGGGGCGCGGACGTCGCCACGCGGGTCGCGCTGCTCACCGGCAGCCAGGGCGCGCGGGCCCGCCGCGAGGCGCTCCTGGAGGCGGCGAGCGGGCAGGCCGGCATCGTCGTCGGCACCCACGCGCTGCTGCAGGACGCCGTCCAGTTCGCCGACCTCGGGCTCGTCGTCGTCGACGAGCAGCACCGCTTCGGGGTCGAGCAGCGGGACGCCCTGCGGGCCAAGGCCTCCGCCGTGCCGCACCTGCTGGTGATGACGGCGACGCCGATCCCGCGCACCGTGGCCATGACCTCGTTCGGGGACCTCGAGACCTCGGTGCTGCGCGGGCTGCCCGCCGGGCGCTCGCCCATCGCCACCCACGTCGTGCCGGCCGAGAAGGAGGCCTGGGTGGCGCGCATGTGGCAGCGCCTGCGCGAGGAGGTGGACGCGGGGCGCCAGGCGTACGTCGTCTGCCCGACGATCGGCGACGAGGAGCCCGACGACGGGGGCTCCGGCTCGGCGGCGAAGGGCTCCGCGGCGAAGGGGTCCGCGAAGGCGGCGAAGGGCTCGGCGGCGAAGGGCCCGGCGTCGACGGGCTCGGCCGACGGCGCCGCCGACGAGCGCCCGCTGGTGTCGACGGCCGCCATGGAGGAGCTGCTGGCGCAGGAGCCCTCGCTCGCCGGCGTGCGACGCGGGGTGCTCCACGGCCGGATGGCCCCGGAGGAGAAGGACGCGGTCATGCGCGCCTTCGCGGCCGGCGAGGTGGACGTCCTCGTCGCCACGACGGTCGTCGAGGTGGGCGTCGACGTGCCGAACGCCACCTGCATGGTGGTCATGGACGCCGACCGTTTCGGCATCTCCCAGCTGCACCAGCTGCGGGGGCGCGTGGGCCGCGGCGGGCACGCGGGCACCTGCTTCCTCGTCTCGCCGCTGCCGGAGACCTCGCCCGCCGTCGACCGGCTGCGCGCGGTGGCGGGGACCACCGACGGGTTCGAGCTCGCGCAGGTCGACCTGGAGACGCGGGGGGAGGGCGACGTCCTCGGGGCCCGCCAGTCCGGCGCCCGGTCCTCGCTGCGACTGCTGCGCGTCGTGCGCGACGCCGAGGTCATCGCCGCGGCGCGCCGGGACGCCACCGAGGTGCTCGCCGGGGATCCCGAGCTGGCCGGGCACCCGGTTCTCGCGGGCGCCATCGGCGAGCTGCTGCGCCCGCAGCACGAGGACTTCCTGGAGCGCGGGTGAGCCGCCGCGACCCCAGCAGGCGGCAGGGCGCCCTCGTGCGCGCGGAGGGGCTGCTGGTGGGCTACACGGGGGAGCCGGTGTCGCCGCCGACGAGCTTCCGGCTCGACCCGGGTCGGGCCCTGGCGCTGGTCGGGCTGAACGGGGCGGGCAAGACCACGGTGCTCAAGGCCGTGCTGGGCCAGCTCGCGCCGATCGGCGGGTCGCTCCAGGTGCTGGGGCGCGCGGTCGACGAGCGCTCGGCCGCGTTCCGGCGCGACGTCGCCAGCGTCCTGGACGTGGACGCCCACTTCCCCGGGCTGACGGTGCGCGAGCACCTCGACCTGGTCGCGCGCGGGCACGGCGTGCGCGACGCCGAGGACGTCGTCGACCAGGTCGTGGCCGACCTCGGGCTGGAGGCGGTGGCCGAGCACGTGCCGTCGGCGCTGTCCTCGGGCCAGCGGCGGCGGATGCTGCTGGCGGCCGTCTTCGTGCGTCCCCGCCGGCTCCTGGTGCTGGACGAGCCGGAGCAGCGCCTGGACCTGGCGGGGCGCGAGGACGTCGTCGACCGGCTGCTGGAGGAGAAGGAGGCCGGGGTCGGGGTCCTGCTCGCGACCCACGACCCGCTGCTGCTGGAGCAGGTCGCGGACCGCGTGCTCCTGCTGTCCGAGGACGGCGCGCGCCGCGTCAGCGCCGCCGAGGCCGTCCGGGAGCTCGGGCGGTGACCGGCGCGGGCACCGGCACCGGGGCCGGTCCCGGCGACCGGTGGGAGGAGGGCGCCGACGTGGCCGAGCACGTGCTGCGGCCGGTGGCCGACGGGCCGGGCAGCTCGGCCGCGCAGCTGCGCGCCACCGTCCGCCGCGCGTCGCGACGCGCGAGCGGCGCCACCCTCGGCGACCTGCTGGGCGACGTCTACACGGGCGTCTTCGCGGTCGCCCTCGCCGCGCTGGTCCTCTCGGGCTCGCGGGGGAGCGTCGGCGCGCTCGGCGGCGTCAGCGCACTGGGGGAGCCGCTCACCGGTGCGGGGGTCCCCGCCGCCGTGCTGGCGGCGGCGGCGCTGCTGCTCGTCGTGGGCGCGGCGTGCGGGCTCCTCGGGCGCCTGGGCCCGCTGTCGCTGCCGCCGCCCCAGGCGGCGTGGTGGCTGCCCCTGCCGCTGGACCGGGCGCCGCTGCTGCGACCCGTCCTCCTGCGGCGCTCGGCCGCGGTGGCCCTCGTCGTGGGCGCCGCGTCGGCGGCCGCGCTGGTCCTCGTGCTGCCCGCGACCACGCCGGCCGCGACCCTGGCCGGGGCCTGCGTCGCCGCCGCCGGGACCGCCGTCGTGCTCGTGGCGGTGGCCGGCCTCGTGCAGGTGGCCCGGGGAGCGGCGCGCCCGCTCGTCGTGCTGGGCGACGGGCTGGTGCTGCTGGCGCCGCTGCTCGTGGTGGTGGGGGCCGTGGAGGAGCTGCTGCCCGTCGGGTCCGCGCTCGACCTCCTCCCGCAGGCGACCGGGGTGGCGACCGGTGCGACGGCCGCGGCGGCGACCGTCGCCGTGGTGGCCGCCGCCGCGGCGGTGGCCGTCCTCGCGGCGCGCACCGGGCGGGCGCCGGGGGCCTCGCTCGCCTCGGCCGGCGCCCTCAGCGCGCACGTCGCCGGGTCGGGGGCGCTGCTGGACACCCGGGCCCTGGGGCGCGCGCTGTCCGACCCGCCCGGGGCGGGTCGCCGGGGGGCGCGCCGGCGCTCCAGCCGGTGGACGCGCAGCGCCGTGGTCCGGGGTCCCTTCTCCGCCCTCGTCGTCGCCGACCTCCTCGGGGTGCTGCGCACGCCGCGCCGCGTGGTGACGGCCCTGGTCCTGGCCGTCCTGCCCGCGGGGGCGGCGTCAGCGGCCGGCGACTCGCGGGCCGTGGTGCTCGTCGTCCTGCTCGCGTGCGGCTACGCGGCGGCCACGACGCTCGCCGAGCCGGTGCGCGTGCGCGTGCTCGCACCCGGGCTCGACGGGGTCCTGCCCGTGGCGCCCGGCGCGGCGGCCGGGGCCCACCTCCTGGCGCTCGCGCTGTCGACCACCGCGGTGACGGCGCTGTCCGCCGGCGCGCTGGGGCTGCTGGCGCCCGGCGCCGTCCCCCTCGCCCTCGTGGTCGCCACCGGGCCGGGCCTGGCCGCGGCGGCGCTGCGCGGCGCCTCGCGACCGGAGCTGGACCCGGGTTCCGCCGTCGTCGCCACGGCGGCGGGGCCGGTGCCCGTCGCGGTCCTCACGAGCCTCGTGCGCGGCCCCGACCTCTCCGTCGTCGCCGTGCTGCCGCTCGCCGTGGGGACCCTGGCGCTCGCCAGCGGCGGCCGGCTGCTGCCCGGGGCCGAGCTGGCGCTGGCTGCCGTGGCGCTGCTGCTCGGGGCGGGGCTGGGCGCGGCGGCCGCTGCGGGGTCGCGGCCGAAGCCCCCCGAGGCCGACCCCACGGCTCCTCCCGCGGGCACCGGGGCCGCGGGCTCGGCGGCGCGGACGTGACCCGCCTCGTCGCCGGCTCGGCCGGCGGGCGGACGCTGGTGGTGCCGCGGGGGAGCGCGACCCGGCCCACGTCCGAGCGCGTGCGCGAGGCGCTGTTCAGCCGGTTGGAGCACGAGGGGCTGCTCGACGGCACGCGCGTGCTCGACCTGTACGCCGGCTCCGGGGCGCTCGGGCTGGAGGCGGCGAGCCGCGGGGCGGTGGCCGTCGTCCTCGTGGACGCCGGGCGCGACGCCGCCCGCGCGTGTCGCCGCAACGTCGAGACCACGGGGCTGTCCGGCGTCGAAGTCCGCGAGGCCCCCGTCGAGCGCGTCCTGGCCACCGAGCCGGGTCCGCCGCTGGTCGGCGGCGCCGACCTCGTCCTGCTCGACCCGCCGTACGACGTCGCCGAGGACGCGCTCGCGTCCGTCCTCGCGGCGCTGGTGGGGCGCGGCTGGCTCGCCCCGGGGGCCGTCGTCGTCGTCGAGCGCGGTCGGCGCTCGCCGGAGCCCACGTGGCCGACGGGGTTGTCCCGCTACGCCTCCCGGCGCTACGGCGACACGCTCGTCTGGTCCGCCGAGGCCGGTCCCTGAGGCCCCGCCCGGAGCACCGGCTGGTGCAGGACGGCCGTCGGAGCGCCGCCCGGCCCTCGGGCTAGGTGGCCGACGAGCGGCCGCCCTGCGGCCCTCGTGCCCGAGCGCCGGCGGGCCGCCGTCGCGACGGCGCCAGCGACAGGACGAGCGCTCCGCCCCAGACCAGGAAGAGCGGGTCCCACAGGTGGGCGTGCCCGCGCATCGCCGCGGCGTCGTAGCCGCCCTCGGGACGGATGACGCCCAGGGGCACGGCGTTGGCGACGACCACGTTGACGCCGCCGTAGACGACCAGCAGCAGCCCGCCGGCCCAGCTCACTCCCCGCCACACCCCGGGGTGGGGGACGCGGCGGTAGGCGACGGCGACCGGCACGGCCGCAGCGAGCAGCTTGAGGAGGGCGACCAGCCCCAGCCCCGCGCCGGCCACCAGGGGCGAGCGGGCGGAGGCGTCCACCGCCCACTGCCCCACCGTCGCCAGCAGCCACTGCCCGCCCAGCGCCCAGAAGAGGCTGGCGGCGGCGTGCAGGGCGCCGGCCGCGGCGGCCAGCCACACCAGCGACCGGCTGAGCCGGGTCACCCGCTCCGGCGTCACCCGTCCAAGGCTGTCCAGCACCCGCGCAGTCGGGCGACCCCGACGAACCGCCATCCACTCGCCTCCGAGGGCTCCTGAGGGAGGCAAGTCGCCATCCACGCGCCGACCGCGGGTCCACGGGTCAGGCGCGCGGCGGGGTCGCCGTGACGGGCAGGCCCATCGCGGCGAGGTCGGTGCGCAGGGCGTCGGCACCGGTGAAGTGCACGGCCCGGATCCCGACGGCGGCGGCGCCGTCCACGTTCCGTCGGGCGTCGTCGACGAAGACCGTCCGCCCGGCGTCGAGCTCGAAGCGCTCCAGGACCCGCCGGAACAGCGCCGGGTCGGGCTTGACCAGCCCCTCGACGCCGGAGACGACGACCGCCTCGAAGGTCGAGAGCCCCACGACCCCCTCGAGCAGCGGGCGGGCCCGCTCGAAGAGCTCGGCCGACCAGTTGGTCAGCGCCAGCAGGCGCACCCCTGCGCGGCCGAGCTCCTCCAGGACGGCCCTGGTGCCCGGGACCGGGCCCGCGAGGGTGTCGAGGAACCGGTCGACGTACGCCTGCGCGACGTCCTCGTGGCCCGGCGCGGACGCCGCGACGTCGGCCACCGACGCGGTCGTCGACCGCCCGCCGTCCATCGCGAGGTTCCACGCCGGGAAGTCGACCCGCTCGCGGAATGCGGCGACGCGCGCCGGGTCCAGACCGGCCCACGCCCGCTCGGGCTCCCAGCGGACGAGCACGTTCCCGAGGTCGAAGACCACGGTGCCGGGCGAGGTGCCGGGCGAGGTGCCGGGCGAGGTGCCGGGCGGGGTGTCGGGCGGGCTGCCTCCGGCGTCGACCACGGCGCGAGCGTAGGGGCGCCTCAGGTGGGCAGGCGCACCCCCGACCCCGGGCCCAGCGGCGTGCCGGTGAGGAAGAACAGCGTCAGGACCGCCACCCACGCCAGCCAGAAGCAGACGGTGAAGGGCAGCATCCTGGAGATGATGCTGCCGAGGCCGGCCTCCGGCTCGTACCGGCGCAGCATCGTCAGCAGCACGATCATGTACGGGTTGAGCGGCGTGAGGATCTGCGTCGCGGAGTCGCCGACGCGGAAGGCGCCCTGCGTGAACGCGGGCTCGAAGCCGAGCAGCGCGAACAGCGGGACGAAGACCGCGGCCATGAGGGTCCACAGCGACGAGCCCGAGATGATGAACAGGTTGAGCACCGAGGCCAGCAGGACGAAGCAGAGCACCGCCGGGTAGCCGGTGAGCCCGATCGACTCGAGCCCCGACGCCCCTTCCACGGCCAGCCACGTGCCGACGCCCGACCACGTGAAGAGGGCGACGAAGTTGCCCAGCACGAAGGCGAGCGCGATGAACGGGGCGAGGTCGCGGATCGCGCCCTGCATGAACCGCGGGACGTCGGCGCCCGTGGTGAGGGAGCCCGACACCCGCCCGTAGACGAGCCCCGGGACGAAGAACATCACGAAGACGACGAAGACGATGCTGTCCAGCAGGGGGGACTCGGGCAGGTAGCCCCCGTCCTCGCCGCGCCACGGGGAGTCGGGCAGGAGGACGGCGACGAGCATCACGGCCGCCGCGAGCAGGCCCGCGACCACCGCTGCGCGCACGGCGCGGCGCTCGCGCGCCGTCAGCGGCGCGCTGGGGTCGCCGGGCGCGGCCCCGCTCCCGGCGCCGGTCTCCTCCTCGGCGCCCTCGGCGGCGCTGCGGCGGCCCTCTCGGCCGGCGCCCTCACGAGCGGCGGGCGAGGGGGCGGCGCCCGGGCCGGACCCGCCGGCGGCGGCCGCGGCACCCACGGCGTCGGCCTCCTGCTCCTCCTCGACCTGCTCGCGGGGCACGCCGGTCCGCTCCAGGCGCGGCTCGAGCACCCGCGTGATGACGAGCCCGGTCACGACCGTGAGGACCACGGCGGAGGTGAGGTTGTAGAAGTAGTTCGAGATCGCGTTCACGGTCGTGCCGGGGTCCGGCAGCACCTGCGCGACGGCGTTCGTGATGCCGGCGAACAGCGCGTCGAGGCTGGTGACGACGAAGGACGTCGAGTAGCCGGCGCCCACCGCGGCGAAGCCGCCCAGCAGGCCGGCGACGGGGTGGCGGCCCGCCGCGCGGAAGACCATGGCGGCCAGCGGCGGCACGACCACGAAGGCCGTGTCGGACATGACCGACGAGGTGACGCCGACGGCGCCGACGACGTAGGGCAGCGCCCACGGCGGCGCCGAGTGGAACATCTGCCGGATGATCGCCGAGAGCAGGCCCGAGCGCTCCGCCACGCCGACCGCCAGCAGGATCGTCAGGACGGTCAGCAGCGGCGGGAAGTTGATGAAGTTGGCGCCGAGGTTCGTCGTGAGCCAGGTGAGGCCCTCGCCGGTGAGCAGCCCGCGCACCGGGACCGCGTCGTCGGAGCCGGGGACCGTGACGCTCACCCCCAGGACGGCGCCCAGGGTCGAGACGAGCGCGATGAGCACGAAGAGGCCGACGAAGAGCAGGAACGGCTCGGGCAGCTTGTTGCCCGTGCGCTCCACCCACCCGAGGACCCGGTCGCCGCGGGTGAGGGCTCCCGCCCCCGTCCCGTCCCCCTGACCGCCCCGCCCGGCCCCGCCGCCACCCGCCGGCGCCGCGCCCGCCGCGCTCACGCGTCGCCCCCGGGAGTCGGGGCGTCGAAGTAGGCGGGCACGTCCACGGCGCCGCCCGCGGCCTCGAAGTCGGCGCGCACGGCGGTGCGCAGGTCGGCGTCGGCGAGGTGGTCCAGGGCGACCAGCGCGAGGCCGACCGCACCGTCGACCACGGCCCGGTCCCCGCCGGGCCCGGCCGCGGCCGCGGCGAACTCGCGCGTGTGCAGGGACGTGCCCGGGTCGCTGACGCCGATCATCGGGTGCAGCGAGGGCACGCGGTAGCTGACGTTGCCGAAGTCCGTCGAGGCGGCGAGCAGCGACGGCACGACGCCGGACGGCAGGACGGGGCGCCCCCGCTCGGCCATCCGCGCGCCCCAGCGCCCGGCCAGCGGGCCGTTCGCCCGCACGGGCAGCGTCGCCGGGCTCTCGTCCCAGACCAGGTCGACGCCGCACCCGGTCATCAGCGAGGCGCCGCGGCAGATGGCGTCGAGCCGCTCGGAGAGCACGCGCAGCGTCTCCGGCCGCTCCGAGCGCAGGTAGAAGAGCATCTGCGCGTGCCCCGGGATGACGTTGGGGCGGTCCCCGCCCTCGGTGACGACGCAGTGCAGGCGGTCCGACGGCGGCATCTGCTGCCGGTGCAGGCCCACCGCCTGGTACGTCAGCGCGACGGCGTCCAGCGCGTTGCGCCCCATGAACGGCTGCGCGGACGCGTGCGCCGTCAGGCCCGTGAAGGTCACCCGCAGCTGCCGGCGCCCGAGGAACAGGTGGTCGGCGACGTCGTAGCCGAACGGGTGGACCATCACCGCGGCGTCCACCCCGTCGAGGGCGCCGTGGCGCGCCATCGTCTCCTTGCCCGCGCCGCCCTCCTCGGCCGGCGTCCCCAGCCACCGGACCCCGCCCGGCAGGCGGTCGCCGAGCGCCGCGAGCCCCAGGGCGGCCCCCAGGCCCGCGGCCGCGATGACGTTGTGCCCGCAGCCGTGGCCGATGCCCGGCAGGGCGTCGTACTCGCTCATCACGGCGACGACCGGGCCGGCGCCGCCGCGGACGTCGGCCCGCAGCGCGGTGGGCAGCCCGGAGGCGCCGCGCTCGACGTCCAGCCCCTGCTCGCCCGCGAGGTCGGCGAGGACCCCGGCGCTGCGGTGCTCCTCGAAGGCGGTCTCCGGGTGCTCGGCGAGGTCGTGGGAGAGGGCGACCAGCCGGGGCCCGAGCGCCTCGACGGCCTCGACGACCGCGCGGACCAGCTCGGGCGGCGCGCCCTGCGCCGAGGACGACAGCGGCTCGGCGGCGCGCGCGGCGGCGTCGACCTGCGCCTGGACGGCCCTGAGGTAGGCCGGGTCCGGCGGGAGCGGCTCGCCGGGGGGGCGGGCGTCGGCGGGCGGGGGGGCGGTGCTCGGCACGGGGGCGCCTCCGGGCTGGCAGGGTGACGGACGGGCCCACCGTCCACCCCGCCCCGGCGCCGCGCAACGGCCCGGGACGGACCGGGGCGCAGCGCGGTCCCCGGCCCGACGCCGGCACCGGCCCCCGACACCCGGCCCCCGACACCCGGCCCCCGCCCCCGGCGCCGGGCACACTCGCGCCGTGACCACCGCCGCCTGCCCCGGCTCCTTCGACCCCGTGACGCACGGGCACCTGGACGTGGTCGCCCGCGCCGCGGCCCTGTTCGACGACGTCGTGGTCCTCGTCGTACCCAACCCGTCCAAGCGGGGCCTGCTCGCGCCGGAGCGGCGGGCAGCGCTGCTGGAGGAGGTCCTCCCCGACGCCCTCGGGGAGGCGGCGGGGCGCGTGCGCGTCCGGCTGGTGCCGGGCGGCCTGCTCGTCGACGCCTGCCGGGAGGTCGGCGCCGCGTGCGTCGTCAAGGGCGTCCGCGGCGGGGCCGACGTCGACGCCGAGACCCCGCAGGCGCTGATGAACCGGCACCTGTCCGGCCTGGAGACCCTCCTGCTGCCCGCGGACCCGCGCTGGCAGCACGTCGCCTCCTCCCTGGTCCGCGAGATCGCCCGGCTCGGCGGTGACGTCGACGCCCTGGTGCCCCCGGCCGTGGCGCGCGCGGTGCGCGAGGCGCTGGCCGCCGGATGAGCGGCCGGGGGGTCGCCCTGCTCGCCCGGGTCGCCGTGCTCGGCCCGGCCGTGGTGCTCGCCGGCAGCGGCGGCGCCGGGGACCCGGCGGGACTGCCGCTGGCCGCCGTCGCGGCGGGGGTGCTGGGCTGGGCCACCATCACCGCCCTGGTGCTCCTCGCCGGGAGCCGGCTGCGCCGCTCGCGCCGCCGCCCTCGGGCGGACGGGGGACGGCGACCCCTGCGGTAGCCTTGCCGGTCGGTCCGCCGCGCACCGCGGACGGCCGAGGACGACCAGGATCCCTGACGCCCGACCGCACCGCCGCCGCGCCCGCCCGCCGGGACGGCGGCTCCCGCATCACCACCCCGGCACCGCCCCGCGGCGCCGGTGGAGGAGGAACGCCGTGACCACGCTGGACCACCGCTCGCCGCTCGTGCTCGACACGCGGGAGCTCGGTCGTCGTCCCGGCTCGATGCGGACCGTGCAGCGGACCGTGGAGGCCCCGGTCGACCTCGGGACCGCGGTGGTCGGCGTGGCCGAGGGCAGTCCCGTCGAGCTCGACCTGCGGCTCGAGGCGGTGATGGAGGGCGTGCTCGTGTCGGGGACGGCGCGGGCGACCTCCACCGGTGAGTGCGTGCGGTGCCTGGACCCGCTCGAGCGCGAGCTCGTGGTGGACCTCCAGGAGCTGTACACCTACCCGGGCCGGGCGCCGGAGGACGACCCCGACGGCAGCCAGGACGACCTGCACGAGCTGGACGGCGACCTCGTCGACGTCGAGCCCGTGCTCCGGGACGCGGTGGTGCTCGCGCTGCCGTTCCAGCCGGTGTGCTCGCCGGACTGCCCGGGCCTGTGCGCCGACTGCGGGG
>Ga0210040_10010646_pt1 | contig 10515 bp, 10 predicted proteins | sample CryGeyCG12114_NA_FD_185462 | JGI IMG/M metagenome (GOLD analysis project Ga0210040, IMG submission 185462) | Groundwater microbial communities from aquifer - Crystal Geyser CG19_WC_8/21/14_NA (SPAdes) (version 2) | ecosystem: Environmental > Aquatic > Deep subsurface > Groundwater | place: USA...
GCCGTCCTGGCCCGTGGCTTCGAGGGCCTGCGGGCGGCGACCGCGGCGGCCGAGGAGGCCGACCCCGTCGACCGGCTGATCTCCTGCGGGCGTGGCTACCGCCGGTTCGCCCTGGCCAACCCGCAGTACTACGCGGCGATGTTCGGCGCCGGGATCGCGCTGGCCGCCCCCACCGAGGAGCTCGCCGAGCGGGCCACCGCCGCCTTCTCCGCGCTGGTCGACCGGGTCCGCTACGGGATGGACAAGGGCGTGCTGCACGTCGGCGACCCGGTGGAGACCGCACAGCTGATCTGGAGCTCGGTGCACGGCGCGGTCAGCCTGGAGCTGGGCGGGATGGCCCAGGTGGCCGACCCCGGGGAGAGCTACGAGCGGCTGCTCCGCATGCTCCTCGCCGGCCTGCGCTGACCTCACTCCATGGGGGTGGTCCCGGCCTGGCGCGGGTTGCCCGTGCTACAGCAGCGTCACAGGAATGCCGACCCCTGAGGAGACGAAAGGGGCCGGTCATGATGACTCTGGCGTGCACTGCAGTGGCTCGTGCGGGGATGGTGGCGGCGACGGCGTCGCTGGACGACACCTCGGCCGAGACCTTGATGTTCGTGGCCGGCTGGCTCACCACGGCCACCGACCTGACCCATCAGGCGATGCTGATCCGCGAGCTGGGCTCCACCTTCGACGTCCTGATCTAAGGGTCGGTCCCGGTCAGTCGCCCGGTGCCCGTACCGCCGAGGTCGGCGGCGTCCGCCGCCGCGCGGCCCGCGGACCAGCCGGCCGCGTCCACCGTTCGACCGCCCCGGCGGCGTGCGGCGGGGAACAGCTCCTGCACCGCCCGGTCCACCGCGGCCTGCCGGTCGGCGAGCACCGGTGCCAGGGCGCTGCCGTAGGTGGCGGTCGCCTCGGCCCGGGCAGCGTCCCGCGCCTCGGTCAGCCGCTCCTGGATGCGCTGGGCGTAGGAGTACAGGAAGCCGCGCCGGTAGGCGGTCGACCGGCCCCGCGCCCCGGCTCCCTGCACGGCCTCGGCCAGCCCGCGCCCGGACTGCAGCAGCAGCGAGGTCACCAGCAGCTCCACGGCGTCCAGGTCGCCGGGCATCCCGACCAGCGTGGCGATGCCGAAGGCCGGCAGCAGCACCACGCGCACGTCGTTCGCCGACCCCGCTGCCTGCACGATGGCCGCCTTCGCCTCCGCGTGCGGGTCGTCCAGGTGCAGCCGGCGGGCCTGCACCTCCCGGACCGTGCCCGGCGTGCCGCCGAGCATCGCCGTGTCGATGGCGTGCCGGGCCATCAGCTCCTGCGCCTTCGCGGTCAGCGCCTCGGCCTCGGCGTCGAAGTCGGTGGACTCTGCCTTGGCGAGCAGGCCGCGGATCCGGCTCAGCGCGCGGGAGTCGACGACGTCGTCCCAGCCGCTGTCGGCCAGCGCCGCGGCCGTCCAGCCCGAGGGCGGCGGCAGCAACTGCTCCAGGCGGGGCAGACCGCGCAGCAGACCGACCACCCGCAGCACGTCCCGCCAGCCGGCGCCTGCGGCGATCCCCTCGGCGCGCCACCACCCGGCCACCGAGCGCTCCGCACCGGCCAGTTCGGTCAGCTGCGCCGTCCACGCCCGGGGTGCCCGCCCGGCGACGTCGCCCGCCTCCTCGGTGATCACCGCGGCGACCAACCGGGCCGCCCGGGAGCTGACCTTGCGGCGCACGGCGTGGACGACGTCCGCCGGCTGCCAGCCGCCCTCCCAGAGCCCGGGCAGCAGCTCGCGCAGCACCTGCTGGGCGTGTCCGTCGGAGTCGACCGCGGGGTCGCGCAGCAGCAGCCGGTCGACCACCCGGTCCAGCTCCTGGCCGGTCACGCCGGGTTCGGCGGCCAGCCGGGCGCCGGCCAGCACCAGCCGCAGGACGTCGTCCACCGTCGGAGCACTCCTCTGCATCACGTCCGACACGGTCCCGGCTGCGGCGGTGCCGCGGGCCGGTCCGGCGGGAGTTGTGGACGCCGCCGTCCGCAGGGGACGGCGATCGGCCCGGTCAGGCGCGCGGCCGTACCCTGCCGGCCGCCTCGCGGGCGGTCGCGCGGGCGGCCTCGACGTCCTCGGCCCGGGCGAGGGCCACGCCCATCCGGCGCCGGGCGAAGCTCTCCGGCTTGCCGAACAGCCGCAGGTCGACCCCGGGCAGGGCGAGGGCCTCGTCCACGCCGTCGAAGGTGATGCCGATCGCCTCCACCCCGCCGTAGACGACCGCCGAGGCACCCGGGTTGCGCAGCGAGGTGTCGACGGGCAGTCCCAGCAGGGCGCGGGCGTGCAGCTCGAACTCGTTCTGCCACTGGGTGCTCAGGGTGACCAGGCCGGTGTCGTGCGGCCGCGGGCTGACCTCGGAGAACCACACGTCGTCCCCGCGCACGAACAGCTCCACGCCGAAGACGCCCAGCCCGCCCAGCTCACTGGTCACCGCCGCCGCGATCGCCTGCGACCGGTCCAGCGCGACCGCCGACATGGGCTGGGGCTGCCAGCTCTCCACGTAGTCACCGGCCTCCTGGCGGTGCCCGATCGGCGCGCAGAAGCCGGTGACGGGAGCGCCGTCGGCGATCGAGCGGACGGTCAGCAGGGTGATCTCGTAGTCGAAGTCGACGAACCCCTCGACGATCACCCGGGTGCCGGACACCCGCCCGCCGGCCATGGCGTGCTCCCACGCCCGCGGCACGTCGTCCGGGCCGTCGAGCTTGCTCTGGCCCTTGCCGGAGCTGGAGACCACCGGCTTCACCACGCACGGGAAGCCGACCTCGCCGGCGGCGGCGCGCAGCTCCTCCAGCGAGTCGCAGAACCGGTAGGTGCTGGTCGGCAGGCCGAGGGTCTCGGCGGCCAGCCGGCGGATGCCCTCGCGGTCCATGGTCAGCCGGGCGGCCCGCGCGGTGGGCACGACGCGCACGCCCTCGGCCTCCAGCTCGACCAGCGTCTGGGTGGCGATCGCCTCGATCTCCGGGACGACGACGTCCGGCCGCTCAGCCTCGATCAGTGCGCGCAGCTGCTCCGGGTCGCTCATCGTGATCGTGCGCGCGTGGTGGGCGACCTGGTGCCCGGGTGCGGAGTCGTAGCGGTCGACGGCGATGGTCTCCACCCCCAGGCGCTGCAGCGCGATCAGCACCTCCTTGGCCAGCTCGCCGCTGCCGAGCAGCAGCACGCGGGTGGCCGAGGGAGACAGCGGGGTGCCCAGCGAGACCATGCCGACCAGGCTAGAGAGCGGTCGCCCGAGCGGACCGCCGGGTCAGCCGGTGTGCGCGCCGGTGATGATCGCCCGGAGCTGCTCGAGCGGCAGCTTGGGCCGGCGGTCCTCGTCCAGCAGCCCGTTGGCCTCCTGCATCGTGTCGGTGAGCTGGGTGTAGCAGAACCCGGAGAGCACCGGAGAGGCGTGCACGGCGCCGAACAGGTCCTGCAGCCGCCGGGCGAAGTCCTCGGCGTCGGTGGCGGTGGAGTAGCCCCAGGTGCCGCTCGCGCCGGCGTCCGGGGTGTACCGCACCCCGCCGAACTCGGTGAGCATCAGCGGCTGCTCCCGCTCCTGCCCGCCCGCCAGCCGGGTGCGCCGGCCGGGCGGCCCGACGCCGTGCAGCTCGTCGAGGACGGCGGGCGAGCCGTACCGCCGGGCGAGCACGGCCCCGGTGTCGGCGTAGTCGTGGACGGTCCAGACGTCGCTGTCGGTGTGCTCCCACCCGTCGTTGCTGATCACCGGCCGGCTGGGGTCGACCGCCCGGGTCAGCGCGGCCAGCGCGGTGGCGTAGGCCTGCTGGTCCGAGCGCACCGCGATGTCCTGCACGCCCCAGCTCTCGTTCAGCGGCACCCAGGTGACGATGCAGGGGTGGCTGATGTCGCGGTGCACGACGTCCAGCCACTCGGTGGTGAGCCGGCGCACGGCCTCGGGGGAGAAGGCGTAGGCGTTGGCCGTCTCGCCCCAGACCAGCAGGCCGAGCCGGTCGGCCCAGTGCAGGAAGCGCGGGTCCTCGACCTTCTGGTGCACCCGGACGGCGTTGAAGCCCAGCTCCTTGACCAGTTCCACCTCGCGGCGCAGCGCCGTGGCGTCCGGTGCGGTCAGGTGCGAGGCCGGCCAGTAGCCCTGCCCCAGCACCGACCGCACGTAGTACGGCAGGCCGTTGAGCAGGAAGGACCGGGCTCCGACTCCGGCGCTGCGCAGGCCCAGGTAGCTGCTCACCTCGTCGAGGACCTCGGTGCCGGCCAGCACGCTGACCGTGGCGTCGACCAGCCGGGGCGTCTCGGGTGACCAGAGCAGCTCCTGCCGGGCCTGGCCGTTGAGCAGCGCGGGGACGTCGATGGTCGTCGTGCTGCGCTGCTCGGCCACCCGCACGGTGTGCTCGGCCAGCAGCTGCCCGGCGAACTGGAGCCGGACGGCGACGGTGACCGGCTGGACCGGGGCCTCCCGCAGGGTGATGCCCAGCTGCACGCGTGCCCCGGCGACGTCCGGCGTCCAGGCCAGGTGCTCGACCGCGACCCGGGGCACCACCTCGCACCACACCGGCTGCCAGATCCCGCTGGTGCGGCGGTACCAGATGTCGTGCGGCTCGTCGTGCCAGTCCTGCTTGCCCCGTGGCTGGGTGACGTCGCGCGGGTCGTCGTGGGCGCGCACCACCAGCACGTGGTCGCGGTCGTCGGCGAGGGCGCGGGTGACGTCGAAGGAGAACGGGGTCTGGCCACCCTCGTGCGTGCCCAGCAGCGCGCCGTCCAGCCAGACCTGGGCGCTGTAGTCGACCGCGCCGAACCGGAGCACGATGCGGGAGCCGCGCTCGCCGACGTCCGCCGCGCCGTCCAGGTCGGCCGGCCGCAGCGTGCGCCGGTACCAGGACACCGCGTGCGGGCCGGGGTCGCCGACGCCCGAGGCAGCCGACTCCGGTGGACACGGGACCGTGACGTCGCGGTCGAACACCGACCGGTCGGCCAGGTCGGTCAGCCCTGCCCAGTGCTCGTCCAGGCCGGCGCAGGCGTCGTCGAAGGCCAGCTGCCAGGTGCCGCAGAGATCGGTCCACCGGTCCCGGACCAGCTGCGGCCGCGGGTAGCTGCCGTCCTGCTCGGTGGCGGGTGCGGGCACGGTCACTCCTCGGTCGGGGGCGGATCGATGCGACCCTGACCCGCGGGTGGCGGCGCCGCAAGCCCGGCGGTGCCAGGCTGCGGCGCATGCCGGAGATCGCCTGGGACCACAACGCCTGGTACCACCGGCTGCTGATCCGGCAGGTGCCGTCAGGCGCGCAACGCGTCCTCGACGTGGGCTGCGGCGCCGGCGCGCTGACCCGCGAGCTGGCCCGGCGGGTGGACCGGGTCGACGCCCTCGACCGGGACCCGGGGATGGTGGCGCTGGCCCGGGCCGGGGCGCCGGGCAACCTCACCGTCCTCGAGGCGGACGCGCTCACCGTGGACCTGCCGGCCGGCGGGTACGACGCCGTCCTCAGCCTGAGCTCCCTGCACCACCTGCCCACGGCTCCGGCGCTGGTGCGGATGGCCGGCTGGCTGCGGCCGGGCGGCGTGCTCGCGGCCGTCGCGCTGCCGCGGGTCGACCTGCCGGTCGACGCCCCGGTGGAGGCCGCCGCACTGGTCGGGCACCGCGTGCTGGGCACGGCGTTCCTGGCCGGGCGCCGGCTCACCGGGCGGCCGCTGTTCGCCCACACCCCGGACGTCCGGGCGATGCCGATGCGCGACCCGCAGCTGACCACCCGCCAGGTCCGGGAGGCGGCGGCCACGGTGCTGCCCGGCGTGCGCGTCCGCCGGCTGGTCTTCTGGCGCTACCTGCTCAGCTGGACCAAGCCCCTCGGGGAGGAGCCGCTTCCCGGGTGAGCTGGCACACCCTCGGTGGCTGGGGAACCACATCGGGCGGAGCATCGGGTGCAGGACGTCGAGGACGACGAGAGAGAAGGCACCGCTGCCATGACCGACCTGCTGCTGCCCGCGGACTTCTTCGGGTTCCAGTCGTTGCTGCCCGAGGACGAGCAGAAGGAGCTGCTGGCGCTGCGCGAGTTCCTGGCCGGCGAGATCAAGCCGCGGGTCAACGCGGCGTGGGCCGCCGCCGAGTTCCCGCACGACCTGATCCCACGCTTCGCCCAGGCCGACATCGTCGGCCGCTCCTACGACTGGGAGGGCCGGCCGCGCGCCTCGCGGCTGTTCACCGGCTTCCAGGCCATGGAGCTGGCCCGGGTCGACCCGTCGATGGCCACCTTCCTGGGCGTGCACAACGGCCTGGCCATGGGCTCGATCATGATCCTCGGGTCGGAGGAGCAGCGGCAGCGCTGGATCCCCTCGATGATGGCGATGGAGACGATCGGCGCGTTCGGGCTCACCGAGCCCGAGGGCGGGTCCGACGTCGCCCGCGGCATGCGCACCACGGCCCGCCGGGACGGCGACTCGTGGGTGCTGAACGGCGCCAAGCGCTGGATCGGCAACGGCACGTTCGCCGACGTGGTAGTGGTCTTCGCCCGTGACGTGGACGACGACCAGGTGAAGACGTTCGTCGTGGAGAAGGGCACCCCCGGCTTCCAGGCCACCAAGATCGAGGACAAGTTCGCGCTGCGCACCGTGCAGAACGCCGACCTTGCCTTCACCGACTGCCGCATCCCGGCGGCGAACAAGCTCGAGGGCGGCAACACCTTCCGCGACGTCAACAAGGTGCTCAAGGTGACCCGGGGCGGCGTTGCGTGGAGCGGGGTGGGCTGCCAGCTCGGTGCCTATGAGGTCGCCGTCGCCTACGCCAAGGAGCGCCAGCAGTTCGGCAAGGCGATCGGTGGCTTCCAGCTGATCCAGGACCTGCTCGCCCGCATGCTGGGCAACGTCACCGCCAGCATGGGGATGACCGTCCGGCTCGCCCAGCTGCAGGAGACCGACGAGCTCCGCGACGACCAGGCCGCGCTGGCCAAGAGCTACGTCACCTCGCGCGGCCGGGAGACCGTGGCCTGGGCCCGTGAGCTGTTCGGCGGGAACGGCATCGTCCTGGACTACGACGTCGTCCGGTACTTCAACGACGCCGAGGCGCTGTACTCCTACGAGGGCACGCGGGAGATGAACACCCTCATCGTCGGCCGCTCGATCACCGGGATGAGCGCCTTCGCATAGGACCCCCTTTCCCCCCACCCCTCGCAGGCTCGCGGCGGGCCCCTGAAAGAGGGCCGGACGTGCCTTCACTCGTTCGGGTGGACGGCCCCTCGCAGCGCTGGAGGTCCCGCCTCGTGCTGACGATCACCAGCAGGTACGCCAGATCGGTGTACCTGCAGGTGATCGTCGTGAGGGAGGGGTCGTGCCGGGTCAGTCCGTGCTCGTGGTCGAGGACACCGATGAGATCCGTGAACTCGTCGTCACCGTGCTCCGCCGCGCCGGGATGGACGTCCGCGAGGCCAGCACCGGAGCCGCGTGCCTGGCGGAGGTCCGCCGTGACGCGCCGGACGTCGTCGTGCTGGACCTCGGTCTGCCCGACGCCGACGGCACCGAGGTCTGCCGCCAGCTGCGCGCCGAGACCGACTGCTACGTCCTGATGCTCACCGCCCGTGCCGAGGAGGTCGATCTGCTGATCGGCCTGGCCGTCGGCGCGGACGGCTACATGGCCAAGCCCTTCTCGCCCCGCGAGCTGGTGGCCCGGGTGCAGACGATGCTGCGCCGGCCCCGCACCGTGGCCATCCCCGAGCCGCGGCCGGCGGTCGAGGACTCCGTCCGGCGGCTCGCCGAGCTGGAGGTCGACCCGGACAGCCGCGAGGTGCGGGTGGACGGCGCGGCCGTGGACCTGACCCGCACCGAGTTCGACCTGCTCGCTGCCCTCGTCTCCCGGCCCGGCCGGGTGCTGCAGCGGGAGACCCTGCTGCGCGAGGTCTGGCAGACCGACTGGGAGGGCAACCTGCGGCTGGTCGAGGCGCACATGTCCAACCTGCGGCGCAAGCTGACCGCCGCGGGGTTGAACAGCCCCGAGATCAAGACCGTACGAGGAGTCGGCTACCGACTCGTCGCCTGAGACCGCTCCTGCGCATCCGGCACGACGGCCCGGCTCCCCTCAGGGGGAGCCGGGCCGTCGTGTGTCTGCGGCACGAGGTGAGCTGCCTCAGGCGGCCTGGCCGCGCCGGCGGGCGGCGAGCCGACCGGCGGCCGCGTCCGCGGCCTGCAGCAGGCCACCGAGGTGGGCGTCGCCCATGGCGTCGGCGGCGTGGGCCAGCCGGCGGTCCACGGTGGCGACCCGGCGGTCGGAGCCGGGGGAGGAGGCACGGCGGCGGTCGAAGGCGATGCTCTCCGAGCCGCGACGGTCGTTGACCCGGCGGTCGACGCCGGCCAGACCGGCGAGCTCGGAGACCAGGCCGTGGGACATGATGCCGCGCCGGGCGTCCGAGGCGATGGCCTGGCAGACGCCGGCGACCTCGGGGTGGCCCAGCTGACCGGAGGTGCCGGCCAGGGTGTGTGCGGCGTCGGCGACGGCCAGCGGGTCGCCCACCTGGACGCTGTCGTGGATCGCGGTGAACCGGCCGGGCAGGGCTGCGTCGTACATGGCCTGCAGCCGCTCCATCAGCTCGGCGTCCAGGTCGGCGTCGTGCAGGTCGTCGACGTCGACCAGGGGGACGGCGGCGGAGCCGGCCTGGGCGGTGCGGGAGCGGACCAGGTCGAGCAGCAGGTGGGCGTCGACCGGGGCGGCCAGGCAGGCGAGGGCGCCGGCGGCGGTGGCCGCGGCGCGCTGCTCACGAGTGGGCTCGACGGTGACGACCAGGAAGCGGGCGGTGCTGCCGGCGGCGCGCAGCTCGGCCAGCAGGGCGGGGCCGCTGGCGGCCCCGGGGACGGTCGCGGCGGTGACCACGAGGTCGGGGTGGGTCTCGGTGCTGAGCCAGCGGGCGTCCTCGGCGTCGCCGGCCTCGTGCACGCCCCAGCCGGCCAGCTCGAGGAGTCCGGTGACCTGCCCGCGGGCGGTGGGGGACTCGTCGATCACGAGGGCGGTCAACACGTGATGGCTCCTGACTTGGCGGATTCCTTGGTCCAGCCGTAGCTGGTCTGGCTGGTGATGCTGACCCGGATGCCGTAGGCGGCGTATGTCCGGGGGGCCGAGACGGAGTAGCTGGTGGTGCTCGGGCTGGTGGTGAAGGTCTCCAGCACCTGGCCGGTGGAGGTGTAGGCGGTGATCGTGTAGCCGCTGATCCCGGGGGTGGTGCTGGACTTCCAGGACACCGTGACGTCGAGGTCATAGGTGGTGCAGGAGGAGCTGACCTTGATGTTGGTCGGGGCGGCGACGGTGACGGTGCCGATCGTGGCCGTGGGCAGCGCGGCCCTGTCGTCGAAGGCGGCCTGGGCGGGGCTCACGTTCAGCCCCAGGACCGTGGCGAGGGCGAAGGCGACCAGCAGGACGCTGCGGCGGAGGGTGCTCACCGCTCGTCCTCGGTCTCGCGGCCCTCGGCGGTGGTGGCGGGCCGCCAGATGGACAGCAGCAGCCAGCCGGCCAGCAGGGCGGGGGCGCCGTAGACGAGGGCCTGGCTCACCACGGGGGTGCGCAGGGCCTCGATCACGTGGCCGAGCTCGGGGACGACCGCGCGGACCTGGTAGGCGGTGTCGCCCTGCAGCGTGGCCTTCCACGGGTCGACCGCGTCGTTGGCGTCGCCCTTGGTCTCGACGGTCACGGTGCCGTCGGCGGCGTGCTCGACGCTGACCACGCGGTGGCTCACGAGGTGGTGGTCGTCGATCGGGATGTGGTAGGCGATGATCATGCCCACCTCGACCTCGTCGACCGGCAGCGGCGTCACGATCGTGACGTCACCCGGGTCGATGACCGGGGACATGCTCCCGGTCAGCATGGTCATCGTCCGGTAGTTCGCCACGTGCGGCCCGACGGCCAGGAGGCCGAAGGCCAGGACGGCGAGGGTGACGACCAGGCGGATGGTCCAGCGGAACGCCAGGGCGGCCACGCGCTTCCCGAGGCCGGCCGAGCGGGGGAGCTCGGTGGTCGGCTGCTGCGCCGGACGGGGCGCGACGGTGGCGTCCGCGGGTCGTGCATGGGGTGCGAGCAGGGCGGTGGTCATGACGGTTCCTTCTGGGGAGAGGTCAGCGGGGGACGGGGATCAGCCGCGTCAGCGGTTGGTGCCGGTCTGCTGCGTCCCGGTGAAGTTGACCGAGAGGGAGGTGGACTTGCCCTGGAACTCGTTGCCGGCGCCGACGGGCAGCGTCACGGTCACGAGCAGGTGGTCGCGGCCGCCGGCGTTGAGGCTCGCCAGGCTCGCCAGGTTCGCGTTGGTGACGGCCGGGCCGCTGTTGACGACGTTGGTCGTCGTGCCGGAGCAGGTGTAGGTCGCGACGCCGTTGGTGATCGTCTCGGTCCAGACCACGGAGCAAGACTTGGCCGACAGCTGCAGGCCGTTGACCTTGTCGGTGTCCAGGATGCTGGAGGTGGGGGCGCTCGAGGTCAGCGAGATGCCGGCGAAGCCGAGGTTGCCGCTGTTGACCAGCTCGACCGAGCGGCTGATCGAGTCACCGGGGACGAAGTTGGTGGCGCTCATCGTCATGCCAGCGGCGCCGCCGGCGGTGAGGTCCAGCGA
>Ga0210040_10010647_pt1 | contig 10514 bp, 5 predicted proteins | sample CryGeyCG12114_NA_FD_185462 | JGI IMG/M metagenome (GOLD analysis project Ga0210040, IMG submission 185462) | Groundwater microbial communities from aquifer - Crystal Geyser CG19_WC_8/21/14_NA (SPAdes) (version 2) | ecosystem: Environmental > Aquatic > Deep subsurface > Groundwater | place: USA...
AGGTGAACGTCGAAACGCCGAACGGTCCGCGGCACATCACCCTGTCCGGCACCCCCCTGGTCGACCATGACGGCGTGTTCGGAGGCTTTCGCGGGGTGGGCACCGACATCACCGAATCGCGGCAGAGCGAGCAATGGCTGACCGAACTCGCCCGCGTAGACGTGCTGACGGGCCTTCCCAATCGGCAGCACATGCGCGAGATCTTCACGGAAGCGGTCGCCACCGCAGTGCGCACCGATCGCCCCTGCGCGCTGCTGTTCCTCGACCTAGACGGGTTCAAGCCTGTCAACGACAGCTTCGGGCATCCCGTCGGGGATGGCGTGTTGCGCTCCGCGGCCCAGCGGCTCAAGGCGGAAGTCGGCGACGCGGGCGTGCTCGGCCGGGTGGGCGGCGACGAATTCGCGCTGCTCCTCCACGACGGGTCGAACCGAGCCGCCATCGAGGCGCTGTCGGCCCGGCTGATCGCCGGCATCGCCGAACCCTTTCTGTTCGACAAGGGCGAGGTCGCGCTCTACGCTGCCAAGGCGCAAGGGCGCGGCAGGCTGCGGGTGTTCGCCGACCGGCTGGAGCGCGAGGCGGAGAACCGCGCCGCGCTGGAACAGGATCTCCGGGAAGCGCTCCGGCGCCGCCAGTTTCAGCTTCTTTACCAGCCGATCCTGTGCACGGCCACGCGCGCACTCCTTGGATTCGAAGCGCTGCTGCGCTGGCACCATCCTACCCGCGGGCTGATCCTGCCGGCCGATTTCCTGCCGCTGGCCGAACGCTCAACGATGATCAATCGGATCGGGGCCTGGGTGGTCGAACAGGCGACCCGCGATGCGGCCGAATGGTCGGACCCGCTGTTGCTGGCGATCAACATGTCGCCCCGCCAGTTGGCCGATCCCGACCTGCCCCGCAGCCTCAAGCAGTCGGGTGGCCAGTCGATTGCCAGCACGTAGGCCCCGCCGCTTCGTTTTATTGAGGGTAAGGCACAGGTAAACAGTAGCAGGAACCGTATTCCACTAAAAAAGCCCGCCGTCGAAACCGACGGTGGGCTTTTTGCTATAAGGGAAAAGCGCAGGTTAACGGCCGCCTAACAGACCGCCGAGCAGGCCGCCCATGCTGCCACCGCCGCCGAGCAGGCTGCCGAGGCCCCCACCACCCGCGCTCCGTGGCGCCGAGTTGGGCTGTCCGCCCAAGCCACCCAGAATAGACATCAGAGAGCCCAAGCCGCCGCTGCCAACGTGTGAGCCTTGCTGCGGAACATTGCCGTAGGCGCCCTGCGCTCCGCCGCCCATGCCACCCATAACGCTGCTCAGCAGACCGCCACCGAGCAAACCGCCCAGCAGGCTACCCATAGAGCCGCCGCCCATGCCGCTGCCCATTGCACCGCTGAGCAGGCCGCCCATCGTGCCGCTGCCACCCAACATACCGCCACCAACCGATTGGCTACGCCCACCTACTACCCGCGACAGCACCATTGGTGCCACTACGCCTAGCAAGCCGGCAACCAACGCTCCTTTTGGAATGCCCACGCTGGCGAGCTTATCGGTAACGCCGCTCAGGAAGCCTTGTTTGGCGGGGTCGTTGGCGTCGTGCGGCACTTTAGAGGCTTGGTCTACTACCTGTTCCAACGCCTGGGTTTGCTGCTGATTGATGCCGAGATAGGTGGCAATCTTGTTAACCATGACCTCCTCATCGTTGGAGTAAGCGCCATCAGCGCGCGCGAAGCTGATAAGGTCGGTAACCAGAGAGAAGCGCAGTTCGCTGTTGCGTAGCGCGTCTAGGTTGGCTTGCACACTTTGGTTGGTGGAATCTTTGGCTGCGGCCAGCACTTGTTGCGTAGATCCGCCGGAAAGCCCAGCCTGATGTGCCAGTTCCTGTAAGAACTCGGTTTCGGCAGCAGATGCCTCCCGGTCGGCTGAAGCCAGGCTAGCAATTACGCTGAGGTAGGCGGCTTTTTCCTGGTCGGAATAATTTTGCAGAAGTTGGTTATCGTTCATCGTGCGGAGGGTTGGAAAGGAAGAGCAACTAGGTACTTGACGTCCTTAACGCACCCGCCACAATTAGGTTAATAGCTGGCCTTCCTACACGCCGAATCAAGTGAATTAAGCGCCTTACACAATTTGCCTCAGGCTGTAGCGCGAAGCCCGCACACTGCGCTCCGAACGGCGTAATCCTGGTCAGAAATCCTACCTAGTGCTGACTAGCTTTTCTAGAACTCGAAATACTCACCGGCTTCAGGCTGCGCGGGTTTCTTTTCCGGCTTTTTCAGCTCAAACGGCTTACGCGGCTCAGTGGGTGGCGCAGGACGGGCAGTGGCAGGTGCCGCCGCGGCCGGGTTCAGCAAGCCATCAAGCAGGCCCGACCGGCGGACAGGCGCGGGGGCAGGAGCAGTAGCGGGTGGCCGCACTGCTTGCCCACGGCTCCGGTCGTAGCTTACCTGGAAGTCGTTTTCGTCGCCCTTAATAGCCAGTAGCAGGCTGGGGCCAGCTGTACTGCCCGTCGGCACCACCTTCGAGAGCAGCCCCGGCAGAATGGGAATGCTCAGGTGGTAATCCATCTGCTGATCAAAGGTATGCGTGCCGCTGACGCGCAACAGCGAAACCGTGCGGGCGTTGGAGCGCACTTCCATTTCCGGCAGATACACAGTCCGACTCTGAATGTAGACTGGGGTGGTGAGCTGGGCGAAGCGCAGGTGCCGCAGCCGCTCGCGCCCGGCAATCATAGCCAGCTTTTGCAGCGGCATAAAGTTGTTCAGCTCGCCGTTGCGCACCGTCAGCTTCATCTCGGCTTCCAGCTTGTCGGTAATGGGGTCTAGGCTGTTGGTGAAGTACACGTCTGATTCGGCAGAGGCCGTGAGCGTACCGCGCAGATGGCGGGCGGTAATAAACTGCTGCCCGAAATCCTCGAACACATAAAACAAACTATCGAGCGGCAGCCGCTGGAAGCTGGTGCTGGAGTTGAGGTGCAGCAGCGCCGGGCGCCGGGCATCGAGCGTACCCCGGAAGCTGGCCCGCCCCCCGGCCGCTGCCACCGAGAGCGAGGGCGCGATCAGCATCTGGTTGCGCAGCCGCAGCGTACCCACCAGCTCCCGCCCCCGAAACCGCCGAAACCGCACCCGTTGCACCCGCGCCCGCACATCCAGCGCCAAGTTCGGCGACAACCGAAACGCGTACTCGTCGGCGGGGCGGACCGCGGCTTTGGTAGCACCACTGCTTGGCTGCTTGAGGCTAAGCAGCTGGTTGAAATCCAGGAGCCGGGAATCGAGGTTGGCTTCAATCAGCAGTTGCTGGCGCGGCACCAGCAGCCACCCCAGCACGTTGCGAAAAGCGCCGCTCATGCGGAAATCTGAATTCCCAACCCACCCAGCGAAATCACTCACTGTCACGTCATTGCGCAGCAGCACGAACGTACCGTTCAGGTTACTGAGCGGCTGGGCTACATCGCGCAAACGCAGCTGCACCCCGCGTAGCGTCAGCTCGCCCGACGACTGCACGGCTGCCGTAGCCGGGCTGGCCCGAAACTCGCGTAGGTTGCCGGCCAGCGTCACTTGCAACTGGGCCGTGCCACTCCCGCCGCGCACCGCCCCCACCGGAAAAAACTGCAAGGCCCGCCCCACGTCCAGGTCGGCGCGCAGGTTGAGTGCCACCCGCGGGTCCTGAAAGTTGTGGTAACGCAGGCTGCCATTAAACGGCCGGCCCTGCAACGTACCGCGCACCCCACGCAGCTCCAACTCCGACGTGCGCGCCGAATGAACCGAGCCATTGCTGAACGTGCCGGTCAGGAAAACGTGCTCCACGGCTTGCTTATAATCGGGATGATAGAACGAAGCGTCGCGGCAGCCAAATCGGAAGTCGAGGCGCGGGTTGGCAGTGCCGGCCAGCGTGCCGCGCACCGTGCCGCCAAAATACACGTCGCCGCGGCTGCGGTAGGCGCTGAGGCGGCGCGCAATCCGGGCCGGCAGCAGCGCCAGCACCGACTGCAAATCGGTGTCGCGTCCGTCGAGTTGCAGGTCCATATCGGTATCCTGCGTGTAATTGACTGTACCCGCCACTCCGTAAGCCGCGCTGCCCACCTTCAACTCCGACGGCTGAATGGAAACCACCCGGGCAGCCCGGTCTACGCGCAGCTTGGTATTGAGTACCAAATCTTTATCGCGGAAGTAAGCATCCGTGCCCAATTGCAGGGCCTCCACGTGTGTATCGCCCCGGGCGGCAATGTCCACCAGCATATCGTTTACGGCCAGCTCGGCCTTCACTTCGCGCACCTGCACAGTGTAGCGCTGTTGCCGCAGCTGATCGTCGTAGGTGGTATGAATGCGGGCCAGCCGGATGTTTTCCAACCCGAAAGCCAGTGGCTTATCGGTAGGTGCCGATGTGGTGTCGTAGCGAATCACGTCGTAGTTGGGGCGGCCCTGACGGTCGTGGCTTACGTACACGCGGCCATCGGTGAGCGTCACGGCCCGGATGCGGTAGTGGCCGCGCCACAAATCCCAGGCGTTGAAGGCACAGTACAGGCGCCGGACGCGGGCCAGCGGCACAGTATCCTGGGGCAGCGAACCGCTCACCCGCACGTTGGTCAGCGTGATAGAAACCCGCGGAAACTGGTCGAGCAGGGATACTTCCATTTTGCCCACCTGCACCGGGGTACTGAGGTAGTGGTTGACCTCTTCCACAAACAGCGCAATGATGCGGTCCTGGCCCAACCATACGCCTGCTACCGCGCCACCAAGCAGCAGAACCAGCCCCAGCAGAAAATAAAATACGTACCGCCGCAGTTTTTTCAATCCCTTAAAATTTCTGACTCTAAAAGAGTTGAGCCACTTTACTTGCTTCCCAAAGCAATTTGTGCGGGTAAAGTTCGCACAAAGAGTTGCGTAATCGAAAATGACCCTGCATATTTGCAATCCCAAACGGGAAACGCCCACGGGAGATTAGCTCAGCTGGTTCAGAGCATCTGCCTTACAAGCAGAGGGTCACTGGTTCGAACCCAGTATCTCCCACTTTTAGTGTAGTACGCATACCCCACGGGAGATTAGCTCAGCTGGTTCAGAGCATCTGCCTTACAAGCAGAGGGTCACTGGTTCGAACCCAGTATCTCCCACCATTTAAAAAGGACAGCCGCTATCGGCTGTCCTTTTTTGTTTCCAAGGGTTTCTTCGAACTTGCCCAGCCTTCTCTCCCCAAAGCAGAAGAAACCCAAGTTGAGTTGCAGAGAGCCTACCCTTCTTCTACAACAGAACACCCCTCTACGTACTTGTGCCAAGCACTTCGCCGTTCCTATGCCTGCTTCAACAAGATTCCGCAAGCTGAGCGTGGGCGCCTTCTTCGGTTTGCTGCTCCTGCTGGGTATTTGCTTGCACCGAGACTACGGCGTATCCGCAGATGAGCCGACTGATCATCAGAATGGGGCCGTGAGTGGGCGTTATGTGGCAGAACTGCTATTTCCTGGCTTGCTACGTGGGCATCCTACGTTAGCCACCATTCCGCCCCTAGCCAATTACGTCGACAACGACCATGGCGTCCTGTTCGAATTACCGGCGGCAGCGCTAGGAATGTTGCTTACCCCAGGAGATTCTCAGGGGTATTACTTTTTGCGGCATCTGCTGATTTTCTTCACTTTCGGGCTTGGAGTTTGGGCATTGTATCTGCTTGGGCAAGTGTATTTTCGGAGTTGGCAACTAGGGCTACTTGGGGCGCTGCTGCTGGTTTTCTCACCGCGGATTTTCGCCGAGGCGTTTTTCAATGGCAAGGACATTCCGTTCATGGTTTGCTTTACGCTAGGCATTTACACGCTAACGCAACTTTTGGCGCAACCAACTTGGGTCAGAATACTGGCTCACGCTTTGGCTACGGCTGCTGCCATTGATATTCGGGTGCCGGGAGTGTTGTTGATTGCTTTTACGGGCGGAATGGTAACCCTGGAAGTGGCTTGGCCAACGAACGGCCGACGGTTTCCTGCCAGTCGTTGGCTGCTTCTTGGCGTTCTGTACCTAAGCCTGACTGCTATGTTCGTGGTTGTGGGCTGGCCGGCACTATGGGCCGATCCACTGGGCAATTTTATAGAGGCCTATCGTAGCATGATTCACTATAACTGGGCCACTAAAACCACTTTCTACTTGGGCCGATACGTTCGGGCTGATCAATTGCCTTGGCATTACTTGCCGGTGTGGCTTACTACCACCAGCCCACTGCTTTACGTGGCTGCTGCTTTGGTTGGCCTAGGGGCAAGCCTCAGCCAAACCTATCGAGAGGGCACTGCGAGGCTGCGAACCTCAGCGGGGCGTCTTGATTTGTTGATGGCGGGGTGGCTATTCGGCCCTGGGCTTATTGTTGTGGCCTTGAACTCGGTGATTTACAATGGCTGGCGGCATATGTATTTCATTTATCCAGCGCTGGTTTTGTGGGCCGTTCGAGGAATAGCGGCGCTTCTGAAGTTAGTTGAAGAAAAACATGCAGCCTGGAAGCTAACAATAACAGGATTAGTGGCTTTAGAGCTTTCCCATCTTGTTTTTCAGATCATAACGCTCCACCCGTACGAGCACCTTTATTTCAGTGTTCTTCCCCCAAAGGCAGCTGAGCGTTTGTTGGAGCGGGATTATTGGGGCCTGGGATTCCGGCAAGGGTTGGAGTGGATAGCCGCCCATGATACTGCGGCCCATATCACCATTCATCCTTCCCACTGGCATCCGCTCTACAACAACACCCTGATTCTAAACCCCGCAGACCGAGCCCGTTTTCACTTTCAGCCCAACCAGGAGGCGCGCTACTTCATCACGAACTATCGTCGGCACCCACAATCTTATCTTGATTCGATGGGCACAGAAGTTTATGCTATCCGGGCTGGAGGTGTAAAGATTCTGTCGGTTTTCAAGCGTCCTTAACGTTCAGCGCTTTTATTTGCTTCATGACTACTGCTAAAGTCTGCAAGCTAAGCGTTGGCACCTTCTTCGGCTTGCTGCTTGTGCTGGGCTTTTGTTTGCACCGCGACTATGGCGTTTCGTGGGACGAAACAACCGACCATCAGAATGGGGCAGTGAGTGGACGCTATGTAGCGGAGCTACTGTTTCCCGGCTTGCTAGGTGCCAACCCAAAGCTGGCGGCAATTCCTCCTTTAGCTGGCTACCACGATAACGACCACGGCGTACTGTTTGAATTGCCAGTGGCAGCCTTAGGCTTCTTGCTGACTCCCGGCGATTCTCAGGCCTACTTTTATATGCGGCATCTGCTGATCTTCCTCACGTTTGTAGGCGGGGTGTGGATGCTGTATCGGCTGGGCACTATCTACTTGCAGAGCTGGCAGTGGGGACTTCTAACCGCTTTGCTGCTAGTGCTTTCGCCGCGTTTTTTTGCCGAAGCATTTTTCAATGGCAAAGACATTCCCTTCATGGCCTGCTTCGCGCTGGCTATCTATACCTTGCTTCGGCTGTTGGCCCGGCCTACTGGGTGGCGACTGCTAGCACATGCCATAGCTACAGCCGCTGCCATTGACATTCGAGTGCCCGGAATCATGCTGATTGCTTTCACGGCTGGAATGATACTTCTGGAAATAGGCTGGCCGGTTGCCGGTCGTCAGTCCTCGGCGCGGCGCTGGCTTCTGTTGGCACTTCTGCATCTAAGCCTAACGGCTACCTTGGTAGTAGCAGGCTGGCCGGCACTGTGGGCTAACCCCGTGGGCCACTTTACGCAAGCTTACCAAAGCCTAAGCCATTACGATTGGCCTGCCAAAACCAATTTCTACCTCGGACACTACGTATCCGTTGAGAACTTGCCTTGGCACTACATCCCGGTATGGTTGGTTAGTACTACGCCGCTAGTATATGTGGTTGTCGCGCTAGTAGGCTTATCAGCTGGCCTCTACCAAGCATACCGCACTGGCTGGAGTGCTGCGGTGCGTTTGGAACTGCTACTAGGGGGGTGGCTGCTTGCGCCGGTACTTATCGTTATTTCCTTAGGATCAGTGCTTTATGATGGATGGCGGCATCTGTATTTCATATACCCAGCTCTCCTGCTATGGGCCGTTCGGGGAGTGAAGGTGCTGGTAGAAGCCGTTCGGTATAAATACAAAGCTTGGCAGCTTAGTGCGCTGGCACTAGGATTGGCTGGCTTGAGTGTGCTGTACGTCAGCGGCCAAATGATCCAACTACACCCGTATCAGCATTTGTATTTTAGCACGTTGCCACCTGCGGCAGCTGAGCAGCTTATGGAGCGCGATTATTGGGGACTTGGTTTTCGGGAAGGCCTGGAGTGGATTGCCGCCCATGACACTTCATCACACATCACCATCCACACGCCTGCCCAATACCCGCTATACAACAACCTGCTTCTCCTTCACCCTGCTGACAGGGCCAGATTTCACTATTTCCCTTCTCCTAAATCCCGTTACTTCATCACTAACTTTCGTTGGCAGCCCGATTCCTATCTTAGTTCCCTCGGGCCTGAAGTATATGTAATTCGAGCGGGCGGCATAAAAATACTGTCCGTCTTTAGGCGCCCTTAACTCGCAGACGAAACTGCGGCGGCAAGAGCTTCAACCAAAATCGCGGCCTGCGTCTTTATCCAATTCCTTTGTGTTGCTTTGTGAAGTTGCTGCTAGAAGAGCATCTGGCAAGTTGGCCAGTAGGGCGTTACTGATCGTTAACGGCTCGATGCGTACTTGTTTGGGAAGTGCGGCTTCGATAACTCTTCCAAGCGCCCTTGTATGGCGCAATCATCCCACCCACTTGATGCACTGCGCTGCATAGTCAGTCTGCCATGCCCGTTCCCTCCCAACTCCGCAAGCTTAGCGTAGGCGCCTTCTTCGGTTTGCTGCTTGCCGTAGGCTTGGTGCTGGTGCGCGACTACGGCGTATCGTGGGATGAGCCGAACAACCACCTCAACGGCCTTGTTAACCTGAAATACGTGGCCAGCTTGGTGCTCTCCGCCGAGCAGATGACGCGCTTTCCGGCCGCCGCTACTACCCCCGATATCCGCAACTTTCCGGATGCCCACCACGGCCCGCTGTTTGAAATTTCGGCCATCCTGCTCAGCTACCTCTTCACCGACCACGATTCCCGCTCTTACTACCTGATGCGCCACTCGCTGGTATTCAGCGTGTTTGTGTTAGGAGTGTGGGCTGTGTACCAACTCGGCCGGCACCGCTTCCGGGACTGGCGCTGGGGTCTGCTTGGCGCGGCACTGCTGGTACTCTCGCCCCGGTTTTTCGCGGAGGCCTTCTACAACGGCAAGGATATCGTGTACATGGCGTTTTTCACGCTGGCCATGCTCACGCTAGCACGCCTGCTGGCCCGGCCTACGCCGGGCCGGGCGCTGCTCCACGGGCTGGCTACGGCCCTGGTGGTGGATATTCGGGTGCAGGGCTTGCAGCTAGGCCTGTTTACGCTCTTGGGGTTGCTGCTGGAAGTGAGCTTTACAGATGCCGCCGCTGTATCCCGCCGGCCTTTCTGGCAAGTGGCCGCTGTTTATCTGGCCGCCGCGGCCGTGGGCATTGTAGCCGGCTGGCCATACTTGTGGGCCTGGAGTGTGCCGGAGTTGCTGGGAGTGGCCTCGCACGCCGTGCGCTATCCGTGGGGCTTCACCAACTTCTACCTGGGCCGGCACCTACTCTCCATTCAGCTGCCCTGGCACTACATCCCGGTCTGGATGCTGGTTACGATTCCGGTGCCTTATTCCCTGGCGGCCGGGGCCGGGCTGCTGAGCGGGCTGCGGCGGGTCTGGCAGCAAGGCCTTAGGCCATGCTTGGGCACCGCAGCAGGCCGTTTAGATCTGTTGCTGGCGTTGTGGCTGCTGGCGCCGCTGCTGGTCGTCACTACCTCGCGTGTGGTAGTGTATGAAGGCTGGCGACACCTTTACTACATCTACCCAGCCCTGTTGCTGTGGGCCGTGCGTGGCATTCGGGCGCTGGTACTGGTAGCGCGGCAGCGGAGCGCCCTTCGGGTGGTGGCCCGCACCGCGTTGGGGCTGGCCGCCCTCGAAACTGCGCACACCGCCGTACGCATGACGCAGCTGCACCCGCATGCCAACGTGTATTTCAGCTTCCTGCCGGGCGCTACGGCCGAGCGTTTGTTTGAGCGCGACTATTGGTGCCTGGCCTACCGTCAAGGTCTGGAGTGGATGCTGGCGCACGATTCGGCCCCTACCCTCACGGTTAATGCGTTCTGGCACTATCCGCTCTACAACAACACCCTGATTCTAAAACCCGAGCAGCGCGCCCGGCTGCGGTACACGCCCGACAGCACGGCCCGCTACTACTTGGCCGGCTACCGCTGGCACCCGCAGTCCTACCTCGATTCGTTGGGCCCAGAAGTGCATACCATCCGGGCCGGGGGTGTAAAGGTGCTGTCGGTGTTCAGACAGCAGCCGGGTGCACCGACCCGTAACGTCCGCCCGCCCGCCAACAGCATTGATCCTCACACCGTTTCGCCGGCTCCGCGGCTCTGGTAACGGGGTGCGCCGAAGTGGTTGGATAATGCACAGCTGCGGAATCTACCGGAGCCGCCCCAATGCATACGGCGCTTATTGCTGATCTTTGAG
>Ga0210040_10010648_pt1 | contig 10513 bp, 22 predicted proteins | sample CryGeyCG12114_NA_FD_185462 | JGI IMG/M metagenome (GOLD analysis project Ga0210040, IMG submission 185462) | Groundwater microbial communities from aquifer - Crystal Geyser CG19_WC_8/21/14_NA (SPAdes) (version 2) | ecosystem: Environmental > Aquatic > Deep subsurface > Groundwater | place: USA...
GGGCATTTCGGCAGTCCCGCCATTTACGCTGCACACGGAGGTATTCCTGGCGCGCGGCAACGTGTTGGCAATGGTCACCGTTGAAGTATGCAGCGTAAGCGTAGTCCATGTGTGCCTCCTGTGTGAGGCACTCTAATTACAACGCTAGATGCTAACGAAGTGTTTCTACCTCGTTGGTGAGCCGCTGAATAGCTTCTCCGTTGTCGAGCAATGCATCTAACGTGTCATGGCACTGCCCGCGGCGCTCAGTGAGCTCCACGGGGTCCTCGTTCATAGCGGCAGCCAAGTGCAACGACAAATAGGCGCTGTACCGGGCTTGGATGTTCATCGCCACCTTGCCCAACCGTTGTAGCTCGATGGCGATTTGCTCGTACCTAGTCATCAGCCGGTAGGAACCAAATCCGCTTCGATGAGCAGATACAAGCCGCGCTGATCGGCGACGGCTTTGACGTGCAGGATCTCATGCTCGGTTCCCATGGGCCCGATGCGTATCCGCACAGGCGTGTAGAGCGTAGCGTTGGCCTGCTCGGCTGCTTGGCACAAAACCTCCATAAGGCTGCCAGCGTTGCTGTTGACAGTACCTGCACTCATGTCTTGATCTCCCAACCTTGTTCAAGCTTACCCCGCACCCAATTGGCGAAGTAAGCCTTAAACGTGTCAATGTCGAACTCGGCCACGACCTGCTGTTGCCGTGACCACATGCCGGGCTCCGTCCCAGGTAGGGTTAGCCATGCGTATGTCCGCACGTGCCAAGCCTTGCGGTTCTGCCGGTACATGAGCACGGGCAGCTCGTTGTTCCGCTCGGCTGCGGCCACCGTCTGGCGCCACCAGGCAGGCACCGCCAGGTTCTCCTGCCGCTTGACCTCGACCGCCATACCGAACACGTTGGACAGGTCGCACCCGCCCACCGCGCTCTGGTTCTGGTTGCGCTGCACCGTGCGCTTGGCAGCTTCGACCTGCTCTGGCGGATACGCCATCGCCACCATTACCTCAGTAACGATGGCGTTGAGCATGTCAGCAACCTCACGCTCGCCGTTTGCCCCCTTGGCGCGGATGTTGATTGCAGTCACGGCTTCCAATCGCGCATGAATGCCTTGACCTTGTCAGCCGTAACCGGCCGCAGCTCCCGCCCGTTGCGCAGGTCGCCCACCAACCTCGAATCGCCGATGCAGTCGCGACCGAAGCGGCTAGGGGCAATCCGGCTCTTGCGCAGGAACGCCTCAACTTGGGCAAGCATCAGTCCGGCCTCCGGCGCTGATGGGGGATCACGACACCCTCAGGCAAGGTGACCTGCGGCTGAGCAAACAAGCCCTGGCGCCATGCGCCGTCATTCTCGGCCCGCCAGGCCTCCATGCGGTTCGCGCACCCGCGGGCCTCGTTGATCTGCTCCATATCGCTAGCAGGCCGCTTGCCCGCTTCGACATCGGCCTGCCGTGCGTCGCACCACGCCCGCACCATGGCCGGGGTCCCGCGGTCGCGAGCAAGCAACACGAACATGGGCTCGTCGTCCATCGCACGAGCGAAGCAGCCATCGCGCAGTTCTTGTAGCTTGGTACCCATCTCAGTTCCTTTCACGGTTTCTATCAGCCGACTATCACCCACATGAGCAGGGCCCAAATGACCACACTTGCCAACATGCCCCAAAAGCTGCCGACAAACAGGCCACCCTTAGACGGCTGCGGTTCTGGGGTGATGTTGGAGCCTTCGGCTCTACGCACTTCTTGCCAATCCATGTATCACCTACCAAACACAGCTCGGAAGAGCAGGTTAGCGAAGTCCCTGCCAAGGGTCCAAAAGAACCCTCGCGCAAAGGTGTCCCGATAGCGCCTCATGGCAACAGCACGCTAGCGGCGGAGCCAACGCCGAAGCCGAAGACCAGCGCCAGGCCAATCCCGAACAGGAGCAGCGGCGTTGCTTCAGGATGGCCGTCAGGCATCTGGGCGGCTTCCCGAATGAGGGACAAGCCGTAGATGAAACCTACCAGCGTACCGATCAGAACCAACCAAAGTACCATCTTCAACCTCCTGCTGTTGGCAATGCATATACAGCATCGCCAACAAGAGGCAAGCGGTTGTTTAAGGGCCAATTACGTCAGGTTCGGTGAATCCAATATCGAACACAACCACTCCGGTGCTTCCCATGGGCTCCAACATAGGCAAGACCGTTGCGGCTGCACCAAGCACGATCGCCGGAATGGTGACGGCTGTCTTCAGCTTGGTAAACGTGATCGTGACCGTGTAGCCGGTGCTGGGAGTCCCCACCGGCACACAGCTTGGCGTTGCGAAAGCACCGCTTGTGCGGATGGTAATGCCGCAGACGACACCCGTGCTCATCTTGTTCGCCGGAATTGAAATTACCTTCGTGCCGGTGGAATCGGTCGCCATCGCCGAACCGGCCCACTTGATCCGAGCAAAGGGTGACGCCGCGTACGCTGCTTCGGCTTTCATCTTTACATCGGTAAACTGCACACCCGGACCGGACTCCATAGCGCTCAGACGTGCTTCAAGCGGTCGGGTGTCCACTGGCGGTGTATCCAAGGACGCAACAGCAGGTGCTGATAGCCCAAGCAGCACCAAAGCCAACAGAAATCGCTTCATCTCAAGCTCCTGACGTTGGTGCTGCGAACTTGTACGGATGGCTGGCCGGCAGCAACGGTTCCAGACCCCATTTCCAAGCCAGATAGCCGCCTGCCCTCTGATAATTCGCATAAGACAGCGCCCCGCGGACTATCAGTACTTCGGCGATACTGAGCGGGTTGGAGCTGCCGCCAATCGTAAGCGACGTGCCGGTAGAGGCCTTCGCGTCGAGTGCAACAGCAACACGTGTGGTTAGTTCGGTACCGTCCAAGCTAGCAAGCGGTGCCGCGGCGCTCAACATCGCCGAAACCAGATGTGGTGCCCCGTCAGTTGGATTGGCGGCAATAACCCGCGGGCCGCTACCGGAGTTGAAGCCGGCCTCGCTGTATAGGTTATCTCCGGACACCCAATCCTGCCCACCGGTCGGCCAACCAAAGAACAGGCCGGTGGTTGAGCCCCAATCAGAAGATTGCAGTGCGTTGACACCGCCGCCATGACTGGCGACCATGAGAATTGCGGATGGGCCAGCGGTGCGGGCGAATGGCAGCAACAGGCGACGGCTGCCGGTGAATGTTAGTGCTGGCCGAGTGTTGAGTCCGGTCGCCGAATACAGCGGACGAGTGGCCACGCCCGTGGCGGTGGCAGTGCCGCCAAAGGAGCCCTTGTTCAGCCAACTATCCGCGGCGCTGTCGACTAACGTAATTGTGTCAGGATCGCTAGCATCAAGCCAAGCAGCCAATGAGGTGCCAAGCTTATCGGGTGTCCAAAGTTCTGAGCCGCCTCCAAAGAATTGGAGGCCTGAACGGAACCCGGGCGGGCGGCGGGCTCGCAGCTGAGCCTCTGCCGGAACAGCTAGCAGACCTGCCAGCAAGAGGGTGCGACGGCTTAGCATCGCTTACTTCATCGTCTGGATGCAGATGACGACCTGCGCGGTTGCGCTGTAGGCTGTCACGGCGTTGGTCGGTGCGACCGGAAACGTGTAGAGCGCACCGGCGCTACTCATGACCAGATCGGGCGCGGCAGCGCCGACAGCGAAGCCCGCGGTCGTCAGGGTTTGGCCCTGGAAGCCAAGCCCTACGCCGCCGGTTTGCACCTGCACCTCGGTGACGATCGGTGTGACTGGTACAGGGCAGACAGAGGTGCTGGTATTGGCAGCCAAGCTGGTTTTGGTGATGGACCGTTGCGGCACACCAGCTTGGAGCGGTGTGTCACCGCTCACCAGAAGACGACCGTCGGCAGACACATTCACCGGCCTGTCAAGCCCCGTCGGGTCGCGCCCGGTGAGGCGCATATTGCTGGTCTGCGCAGTTGCCATGGCCGGCACAAAGAGGGCCAGCAAGGCCAGAAGGAACTTGTTCAACGGTCGTCTCCTTGTGATTTTGTTACGCGGCGCGGCGCAACGGCTGGTTGTCATTCACCGCCGCTGGCACCAACGGTAGATCCTTGGGCAGCACGAAACTGACCGGACCAAAACGTGCACTGATAGCCTGGAGCACGCTGCTCGCGATGGTGTTGCCAAGATATTCAACACCCAGACGATTCGGGTGAATGTTGTCGGGGCCGATGATGGTGCCGATGTTGGCCGTGGTCATCCACGCCTCGCCGGCAGGCGAATTGTCGATCCAGATCATGCGCGGATCGTTTCCAGCCGCGGCAAGGAAACCCGCCTTGGCAGCATCGTAACGCGACTGGCCGGGCTGAGTGGATACCGCGAACTGCGGCCCGAACCCGACAATGATCGCCGTCGGCTGGTCAATCATTAGCGACGAAATATAGGTCTGGTAAGCGGCCTGGAAAACAGCGTCGGAGGTAGTTCCCCCGGAAGAGGAGCTGCTATCGTTAATCGATGGCGGCGCAATCAGCAGGTCAAGCCTGCCGATGCGGCTGATCTTGAAATCGCCGTTGTCCCGGCGTTGCTGGAAGTTGGCCGAGTTGCCCGAGTTGGTGGCAAGCACGCCCGTGCCGCCGACACCGAAGGGCCATCCACGCACCACACCGAAGCGCGCGAACATGTAATCGGTGGTGGTCATACGAGCGTAGTTGATGGTGCCCGTATCGGACAGTGCACCGGCGATATAGCTGTCGCCAATGTAACCGATGCGCGCTTCGTCGGCAAATTGTGCGGGCCGGATCGTGTCAGTGGTGGGAACATTGATGGCGGTGATGGACGCCACGGTACCCGCGACGATTTCGTAACGCCGCCAGCCACGTCCGGTAGCATCGCAACGCACATACCGCGGGTTATTGTTTGCAGCCGTGAAGTCATCGGCTTGGACGCGGGCACGAATACCAGTGGCCAAGTCCGTCACATAAACAGTGAAGTTCTGGGCGCCTGGCCGAATGAGGAAGTCGAACGAAGCTGAGAAGGTTTCGAAAGCACGCCCCCAACCGTGCAGGCCGCGATAGGTTGGAGTGCCAGACACGGAATAGGTCGTGCCGGCTCCGACGTAAACACCGGAAGTCTGCACATCCGCTACAGGCGTGGTGTACCGGCTGTCGGAGGCGTCATACCGGAAGCCTCCATTAACCGTAGCGGTGGTGATCACAGTCGAATTGGCGTTTTCAGTGCCCACCACACACGAGGGCGTAGAAGCCACGCTGGTGATAGGCGGCAACGCACGAGCCGCGTTGCGCAACACCCGAGACGCCTGCGCAGTGCCGTAACCCAGACTGACCAGAGCCTCCTGAGTCCGGGCGTACGGCGAGGCTGCAATACCCGTGCCGGCGGAAACACCGCCGCTCGGGGTAATGACCGGCGAGCCCGGCACAACGACGTTCTGCGCTAGCGCGGGCATGGCCAGCACCAACGACAGAAATGCGAGTAACAATCGCTTCATGGGGAACTCCCGCTGTTATGACAGGCGGCAGACGCAAGCCTGATCACCTGTACAATAACAGCGAGGAGCTAGGCGGCACAATAGGGCTTGGACAAGCCCTATATGACCACGGTTAGCGGTGGTACCAGCTAGGCTGGCCCCAACCCGCAGAGCTCGGCCCGCTGGCGTCCGGCATGGATGCGTGAAACGGCATCCTCTCCTGCGGGACCATGACCGGCGGCGCGCTGTCCAGCTTGCCCTCGAGGTAGCCCCGCAACTTGGCGTAGTTCAGCTCGCTGCGCATCAACATATCGCGAAGCGTGTTGTTATCTTTTTGCAAGTCAGCGTTGCGCTTCTCCATCTCTTTGGCTTGCGCAATTGCTTTGTTGGCAATGGTGTCAGCCTGTTCAACCTGCTTGCGAATGTCCATGCGCCACTCGGCTTGTTTGGCCTCGCTGGCAGCCTCCCGGGCAGCCTCGTCTGCTTCGGTAGCCCGTTGCTCTGGGCCATCAAGCATGTGCAGCATGTCGCTGACGAAAAAGTCCATGCGCAGCTTACCGCTCTCGGCCGCACATGAACCAGGATCGGGAAACGTGCGCGAATAAGGCGCCGGGTCGAGGTAACGGGCAGCCATGCCTTGCATGACCTTGAAATGTTCCAACAGCTTGCTCATTAGTCGTCCTCTTGCTCGTTCAGCCACTCGTAGAACTCGGGCCATTCCTCGGCAGCACGTCCTTCGCGCCAAGCTTGCAGGAACTCAACCTCTTGGGTCCAGACCTCGTTGTCGCCAGCTAGGGCGTAGTCCATGGCCTGGGAGGCGGTGCCGTGGTCACCGACCGGGCGTTTGGTTGTGGGGTCAATCGCCTCCGTTGCCTCCTGGCGCGGGGTGGTTATACGCACCGGCTCACGGTAGGGCACCGGGTAATCGTGATCGGCCCGCATGGCGCGCTTGCCGTCCCGGAATGCCTTGGCCTCAGCGCTGCCGCCGGGCACCAAGTCAAGGAGCACATCGCCGGTGGTGAGGCTTGTGCTAACGGTGAACGGCAAGCCCAGATAAGCTTGTGGGCCGTGCTGCCCACGGTTTCCGGCACCCCACGGGTCCATACCAGGCACGGTCTGGGCACGCGCCTTGTTGAAACCTTCACGGCTGAACACAATGCCGACCGGCGCCATGCGGTCCTCGTGGGCCTTGCGCATGAGGATGCGTACCTGCTCGTGGATAGGCACACTGTCCGGCTCGGGGCCAAGGGGCTTAGGCATCAGTTGTTCCTCCTGTGTTGCCATGGAAGCTAGCTCAAGCGGAAGCCTCTGGCAACCCCTCATTGGCCCGTACCTGGGATAAAATCCGACACGTGACTTCCACAGTCAGCACGTTGTCATGCGAGTCGGTGACCACATGCTCCCTGCTGATGCCTTCGGCGCCGGGCTCGTCGTTCAGGATCTCGGCTACCTGCATAAGCACGAAGTCAACAGTGACGTCGCGCAGCATGACCGTATCCCGGGGCTTCTTAAGCACCACGGCTACACGCCCACTGGACGGGTGCATCATGAGCCCTAGCTGGTTAGGCTTAATGCTCATGCTAGCAGCCCAAGACCCGACGAATCTCGGCCTTGGCGTCCTTGCTGCCTTGCAGCAAACCCTCAGTGTGGGCGCGATACACCGTCGTAATCACGGCTACCGCGGCGTCTACGCTAAGGATTACGTCCACGCTCATAATATGCCAGCTAGGCCAAGGCTGGCGCTTGTCCCCATCCAAGGGCCATACCTGCGACCGTACGTCGTCCGGTTGCTCGATAGTAAGCAAAGCCCATGGACGGCCTATGTGCTCGAAGTGCTTGCGCGTCCAGCCGGAGTGCGACTGACCCTGTAGCTCGAAAGGGTGTGGAGTTGGCATTATCGCTTTCCTTGTTCGTGCTCGGCGTCAGATCAGCTTTACACGAACGGTGTACCGAATGGATACGGCCTCGCAGTCACCGGCGTCACTGTTGCTGATGACATAGTGCTTGTCCAGCACGTCCAGGATGGTGCCCATGAGCATGGTGCCCGTGGTGAGCTCCACCTGGACGCGCTTGCCCAAGCAATAGTTGAGGGCTTCGTACATCAGCTAAGCTCCTTAAGTTGTAACTACAGGTGTGAAGGATGCACCCATCTGCGCTGGTATCGCCCACTAAGCGTGCGCTTAGACGAAGTCAACCTCCCATGTCGCCGTCGCCAGGACGGTTACGCGCCCGGCTAAGGCCCGAGCTCTGACCCGAGCGGTAACCGCGCTTATACGCCTCGCGCGCATGTGCTTCAACAACACGTTCCAGCGGTGCTTCCATGGCCCGCAGGGCTGCCTCGGCTTGGGCGCTAGTAGCCCCTGCCGTCTGCATAGCCTGAATGACCGCGCCGCGCTCAAGCCCAAGCACGCGCTCACACGCTGCACCCATCAGAGATCCTCCCCACACAGCGGGCAGTGCCGCTTACCGGTGACGTACATGTGCTCGCCCTTGGCGCACGACTGAGTCTCCTGCACCCGCGGATGGGCTACGCCAGTTGCATGGCCTTCCGCCCATGCGTCCCGCAGCGGCCCCTCAGGGAGCGGGTTGTCGGTAACGGGGTGCCCCCGATGGGCAGCACCGAGACCGTTCAGCTTAGCATGGCGCAAATCACGAGCGTCCCTGCCGCCACCCAAATCCAGCATACCCATCACCGTTCCTCCTATGCGCCTACCTAAACACATGCTTAGCCCCGGCGCAAGTGTTCATTGCGACCGGGGTGCAGGTAACCGCGCTCAGCCTAGTGCTTCCAGCCCGGCTTGGGTGATCTTGTACTCACCGTACTCACCGCTGAACAGGCCACGCGCCTTCATTTTGTCAAACATCGCGAACCGGCTGGCCCGCCAGGGGTGCACAGTCCACCCGCGGGGGTTGGAGGGACACGCATAAGCGTTCGGGTTGCCATAGTCACGGGCTGCCTCGAGGGCGATACGCTGAGCGGAGGTCAACTTAATCGGCATGGTGGGCTCCCTGGTTGATGCGCCCACCATAGCAGCATAACGTGATGCGTCAAGCGCAAAAAGCATCAGCCGCCAACATTTCTGCTAGCGGCTGATTCACGAAATAGGGGTGGTGAAGGGACTTGGCCCCGGCCTTCACATTATGCGCCCGGGGCCTCCGGAACGGTAAGTTTTATGGATGTTGGACATTTACGCACCTCGAAGCCGCCGACGAATCACATCAAATTGGTGAGGGCCATCCGGCCGCCATAATGCTTATACATCATATCACCTCCTTTCCTGTTATTGCCACCTTACCTAGCCCCAAAACTTTGTCAAGCGCACCCTGCATCATGCCATGCTTTTTCGAGGCGCGCGTAAGCCTGCTCGTACACGGCGATGGCCTGGGGACCACTTGGCACAAGACTTGCTTCTGCCATAGCGGCATCGTGACGGTTGAAGAACGCCTTAACCACAACCGCGGCGTGCTCCGGGGTGGCGCCTCCTACCAGCAACCCGTCGAGCCGCTGGACCACCGACTGGTCGCAGGGGCCGGGCTGGAGCGCCTGATAGGCAGCTTGCGCGGCCGGCTGGAGGGCATGGCCCCTCACAGCCCAAGCTCCCGGGCGAGCTCGTCGTCAGTAAGGAACGAGGCGTCCCCGGTGAGCTCAAACAGCACCATGCCGTCGCTCAGCTCCAGGATTTCGGCGGGGACGTCGTTCTGCATGGGGGTGCTCCTTGTTTGTGGGGCCATTTTAGCAGCCCCACGCGATGCGTCAAGTAAAAAGTGATCAGGCCGCGCGCACCGCGACAACTTTACCGGACTTCATGCCAAGGCGCACCTGAGTGCGAACGCCGCCAACGAGGCACTCAAACCATACGCCCTTGTTGACCCGGTCACACACCCGCAGGGTAGCACCGCTGACGTCAGCAATGGTGGTGAAGGCGAGCTGGCGGGGGCGGTGGTGGTCATTTGGGCTACTCCGTTTCGTTGCACCACTTATGGCGCTGAAGTGATGCTACGTCAACAGCCAAATGCGTCCCCAGGCCAATTTTTTGCAGCTAGCCTGGGACGCACGTTACCGCAGGATCAGCACCCCCGCGACTTGTGCCAAGCCTGATACTGAGTGCGGGCGGTGAAGTAGGCGACGCCCGTGGCGACCGCGGCAGCAATGGCGTCCTTGCGCGACGTGCCCAGAGGCAGGGCGTCGAAGAGCGCATGGGCCTTAGCCACACTGCCCTTGCCCACCGAACGCCGCAGCGCCGGGACGCCCTGGAGCACAGACCCGCTAACCACACCCAAGCGGTTGGCCTGATAGTCGGCAACAGCCTCGATGGAGATGGCAACGCCATCGGCGTGCGGATTGATGAAGTCGCAGCGAATCATGTCATTGGTGAGGTCCGCAGCCAAATCGGCGAAGTGCTGGCGGAAGCCCCGGATGGCGTTGGACTTATTCGAAAAGCTCAGTTGCGTCATGTGGGGTCTCCGTTTGCGTTGCACCTGATGTACGTTACGGGTGATCCCCTGTCAACAGCCTTGCATCGAAAAAAGTGCACCGGGCCCCAATTATTTTTTGACGCACCCTGCCCCCTCCCCAGCCCTACGTAGGCCACCACCACATACATTAATACATACATAAGGGGGTGCCTAAAGTGTCAACATAGGGGGGAGGGGGACCCCCCCTTGTTATTGTGGGGCAGTGTAGCCAACCCCTATTTACATTTTGCGTTAATGTTGTGCGCTTGTACCGGGCAACATGTTGTGGCATGGGAGGGCACAACTATTAAAGGAGTCTACATCATGGGCGTGCGCGGGCAGTACCAGCACTTGTGCTCACCACAGGCAACCGACGAAGACGTGCTGGACTACCTAGCCGAGCGCGCTGCCTACATCACCGAAGCCGGTGGCACCGCCACAGCACTGGACGTGTACTGGCAACCTGGAGACCTGGACCGCTACCGTGCAGCCGCGGCAGTATGGGCCAAGGACGCACCGCCGCACTTTGCGCTGCCGGAACTGCCGGTGCTGCTCGACGGCGTAGCCGGCCCTGCCGGTATGCCTACCAGCACGTTCATTGCCGACCTAACGCATTGCTGGAACCGCTACGCCGCGTGGATGGCAAGCGAAGGCCGTGACCCGGCA